>Ga0209824_10001256_pt1 | contig 14573 bp, 14 predicted proteins | sample VDWuncwatermetaG_FD_184124 | JGI IMG/M metagenome (GOLD analysis project Ga0209824, IMG submission 184124) | Wastewater microbial communities from Netherlands to study Microbial Dark Matter (Phase II) - VDW unchlorinated drinking water (SPAdes)... ... | reverse complement strand
GCGGGGGAATTGTCGCGTTGACATCTGCCATCGCAGCATCATTGGGGATCTCTTCCGTCGGTGGTGGCGGTGGTGGCAATGCTGAGTTAGCCTCGGTTGGCGGCGACGGAAGCGCCGCATGCAGATCTTGTGTCGAATCTATTAATTTTGCAGACTCCGCTTGCGCAGGCGCTTGTGCCTCGGCTGGCAGCACCACGGCAGTACTACTTTCAGCTTTCCAATAACGTAGAGTTTCTCCATCTTTAAGCGCCGCCTTTGATTCTAAATTGTTAGAAGTCCAGACCTCTTTCCATGCGCCATCAAAGCCCAACAAGCCTTTAGAGACTTTTTTTAGATTTTCGCCTTTTTTAGCAACGTAAGTCTCGGGAACCATTCCCATGTCTTCATAATAAAGCATTGTTTTTGAAGAGTCTTCGGGCCTATTCGGTGACGAATAATAAATTTTATCTCCGGTCTTAACCGCCCTCCCTTTTAAATAATTGTTTTCAGCAATCATTTTTAATTCTTTTGATTTGTCAGCACCATAAATTTTTTGGCTGATTTCTTTTAATTTTTCTTTTGGTCTAGCCACATAAACTGTGTTAATCCAGCGGCCATCTTTTCCTTGATAGGGCATAGTTGTTGCCAGCTTCTTTAGCCCCCCTCCAATACCTTTCGGTGCAACGTCAGCCTCTACAGGTGCAACGGGTGTTTCAAGAGTCAACGGGGAACCTTCAGAACCTTTTGAGCCTTCAGAATTTGGCGTATTTGGCGTATTTGGCGTATCAAGTGTTGCCGCTGTTTCCGCCGCCATTGGCGCTGCGACTGGTGCGGATGTTGAGGCTACAGCATCGGTTGCGGCCGCGGAATCAACAGGTGTCGGTTCCACAATTTCGACTTCAGGAATTTCGGTGGAGGGCTCAGTTATGGCAGGGGTGGCCACTTCTGCAACCGGTTCTGTGGCGGCTATTTGCGGCGTCGTAACATCAGATAACGTGCTAACCGCATCAACGTCTAAACTTGCATCATCAAGCGTTGGGGCCTCTACAACGGGAGCTGGAACATCAGGAGTTGTAGCCACTGCGGTATCGCCAAGCGCCGCTTCCAGCGAAGGATCTATTGCGTCCTCAGTAACCAGATCTGAGCCTTCGGCTTCAATCTTTTCTACATCTACATTTTCAACTATCTGCGGATCTTCGGTTTTATTAGAGGTGCAACCGCTATTTGTAAAAACTAATCCTGCGGCAACAAAAAAAATTATTGCACGGGAGAATAGACGGCATGTTGTAAATAGTGTCATTTGCTTCATCCTTGATAAAAGATTTTAGAGTCGCAAGCTCTACACTAAAATTACAGCACATCGTGTTGTTAACCGCAAATGTGAATTCTTGTTCCTGGACTGAAGTCTGTTTAGGACTAAATGCTAAATTTTAAATAATTGATTTATTTTTCAGGCAGTGAGTCTTCGATTTTTTCAATTAGCCGATCCCAGGCTTCTTCACTTTTGACAATTTTTTGAGTTTCAGACATCCAAGAATTTATAGACTTCACTGAGGACGGCGGCAGGTCTTCTTCTTTTATATCAAATAAATTTGAGGTGGCGCCGCCCTCGTCCTTTACCGATTCGTTATAAGAATTTGTCGACGTAATAGAGGGATCAAATCGATCTTGTAGTGACGACAGTATTTTATTTAAATTTTTAATACTCAGTGATTCTATAGGTGTTTTTATAAAATCCGCAAGAACGCTGGGGTAAGTGATAAGATCTATTTGTCGCTTAAAGCTAAATTGATACAATTTAATAATGCCGTATTTTAAAGAAAACAAAGTGTAGCCCGCCGCAACAGATTTTTTTGGCACACAGTAATCTTTTAAAATTGCGAATTTATCGCTGACATACAAACATGACTTATACTTATTGTACCCAAATGCGAAGTCAGTTTCTTTATACTCAAAGCTTTCATTTTCTATTGATTTTAGCAGTTCTGATATTGGTAGCGCTTTATACTCGTACCCAAAACAAAAAATTGAGCAAGTTAGAATAACTAATGATACAAGTATATTTTTCATGGTGTGCTCCTAATGTGGTCTAAATAGGGTATCGGCGCATGGCGCAAGTAACTTGAGGTCGTGTAAGGTCGTGTAAATTGAGGTCGTTTGGGTTTATATAGCTAAGATCGGCACAAAAATATCAATCTAATAACTTCTTTCTAATAACTTCTTTTCGGCAACGCAAGCCCAAAGTATTTTAACTCCTAGCCTCGTCAATATTTTTGTATAATAAATTTAAACTTTGTCCCTTCACTAAATTTATTTTTTTTAAACCAGCCTTGCGCCATTTCTAACGCGTACATGGCCGGCTGCTTGCTGGGGTAAGCCGGTAGCTCGGTTTGTAATGCTGAAGTCACGGCGGTCATTTGCTTGATGTCGATTAATTTTTTGTTTTTATCAAAATATCCAATATCTAAATTAATCAGTGTGTTTTTCATCCAAAATTCCCGAATTTTCTCATCTGGGAAAACAAAAAGCATGCCTTCGTTATTTTCTAGCTTTTCACGAAACATTAGGCCTAGCGCGTGCTGCTCGGGGGCCTCCGCGACTTCTACCCTTATAATTTTTTTATTTTTGGCTTGAATCAGCGCGATTGTTTGATTTTTAAAACCCTGTTGATTTAACTTAACCACTGGCCCGACTAACTCTTTAGACCAAGTCGGTATAATAAATAAAAGACTCATGACCAAACCTAGATTCATATCAAACTCCTTTGTTGGCGAAGGCTCGTTGTACCAGCTAAACAAACGACCAAACAGGCGAACCAAACAAACTAGACCTAAAACCAGTTAAAAAAGCGAAACACTGCTCCGATAAGCACACATGCCTAAGGCTCCGTTTATTATACTATTTATTATTTTTTTATCACCACTATTATTAGTGGCGGGGGCTTTGCCTACACTTTTTCTGAGGATTGTGCCACTAAGTCATGTCAAAATGGTCGTTGTCAGTAAGCCAATAACCACATCCATACAGGTACAACTTTGATTTTGATGGTATCAATTTGCAGATTTTCTATTTCATCCCAAGTAATAATTAATAATTCCTTGATCGGGTGATTTTTTTGAAACTCGAAATGGGCTTTTAAAAGCGAGGAAAGCTCTCTTAAATAACGCCCGAAGGGTTCGCCTTTTAATACTTCCGGAAAGCCACCCAATTCAAAATAAATTTGAAAATGACTTTGTGACCACCCCTGTTTTTTTCGGAACCCTGGATCATTCATAAATTTATCAGCGATGTGAGCCAGTGCTTCTCCTCTTTTTTTTGGGTCGCATTTTTTTATCCATGGATGGAGCAGCGATAACGGCAATAATATTTCCCAAATAATGTTTGAGAAATATTTTTTACTTTTTGGTCTTATCGCGTAGATCAATTCGCAATCCATGGCTTCTGCCGCCTTGGCTAAGGTTGCCAGAGTAACGGAGCCCCTCTCTTCGCATTCTTCATATTTTGAATAAGCAGCCCTAGCGACTTTTAATTTTTCTGCAACAGTCGCGGCAGATAGAAAAAGCCCTTTGCGAGCCGTTTTAAGCCAGCCTTGATCGCCAATAACAAAAGGTTTTATCTTCTCAGATAAAAATGGACCAAGGGGTTCTTCGGCTTCCTTCGCTGTGTATTTTATGAGCCAATATCTAAATGCTTTTCTTAATTCTTCGTCTGTTAATTTCTTCATAATTTCTTTTACAACGCCCTCTGTAAGATTGCAATATAAATATTGCAATCTTACAGAGGAGAGAATAATGAAGAAATATTATGCTGGCACGCCACTTTTTAAGCTCATTGATCAGAAAAAATTCAACATATTGGTCGATAAATGGAACGTCGACAAAGGAGTTCGAGGGCTGACGACTTGGGAGCTGACAAATGCTTTGATCTCTTGCTTCGTTTTACATCTGGGATCTTATCGCGATGTTGATTCAACGCTTGGCATACCGGATTCAACTTTCGGGGATGCTATTAGGAATAGAAACTCTGGATTTTTTCAAGAGCTTTGTGATCTAATTTTATTGGAAATCAGGGCCAAAACCGAATGTCGAAAAATTAAAAAAGCGATCAGGCAAATTCTGGCGATTGATTCCACCGAGATTAAGGTTCATGGAAGCTTATTTACCGAGCCTGGTTGGAAGCAAAAACATTGCAAGAGCGATCACAAGGCTTCTGCAAAGCTACATGTAGTTTGGAATGTCGATGATGTACCTATATGATAAACTTTATCAGCCATCATCTTCAGAAAGTCAGAAGAAAAATGTTAATCTACGCCATGTGATTTACAGAGATCCGTTGACACAAAAAATATTTCATTTTGTTTGTTCAGATTTTAAAATCTCAGCCCGTGCTATTGCTGATATTTATAAAAAAAGATGGGCTGTAGAGCTTTTATTTCGTTGGCTAAAAGGACATCTCGATATCAGGCGACTACCAACGAAAACAATAAATGCCGTCAGAACAATGTTGGCAACAGCAGTTTTATTCCAACTTTTATTGCAGCTCAAAAAAATCACAGACAAATTCAAAGGAACACTCTGGGATTTTAGCAATTCTATGAATTCAGCGGCCTTTTCCCTACAAATTGAATTTTTTCGAGCGCGATCTGCTTCTGCTTGTTGTTCAAGTAAAATAGTTTTTAGCTCCAAAATGGCCGCCTTTGTTAGCACTATTTCAATACTATATCAGTATGTTAATATAGAGTCAACATAGCGCTATATCATTATACTGATATAGAACGGCAGCAGGGGGGGACAATTTTAAGTCTGGAGCGCACTCTCTGCGTCATTTTTTCTTGAGTAACTGTAGGAAATAATTCTTTGGCGCGATCAGCCCCGAGTCAGCGCCAAGCTCTAGGGCAATGCCGTAGCGGACGCCACGTGTAGAAACGCTTAGTTCTTTTAGGCCAAAAATATGAAGGCTGCGCATTAAAATAAGCACGCCAACAAGTATAATGTCGGCGCGGCCACGGGGTATTCCCATATTTACTTTTTCTTCGACAGTTGCCTTTTTAAGTTTATCAAACCAATGCTGCAAGTTTTTTTGCGTCAGGACAGACTTATCAATTTTTTCAGCATCAAAATAACCTAGCTCCGCCGCAACCAGTGTGGTGGGCGTACCGGCTACTGCAATTATTTGCTCGAGTAAAAAACCTTCGGGCTGACTGAGTTTAGCTTTTTGAATAGCGGCATCTATGTGCTCTGTAACTTGAGCAATTTCAAAATCTGAAGTTGGCTGCAAAGTAATAAATTTTTCGGTTAAACGCACGCAACCAATATTTAGACTTTCGCCTTTTATTAGTTTTTGCGCAAAGCCAAAAATAAATTCAGTGGAGCCGCCCCCAATATCAATAAGCATGAGGTTTTTATTTGGGGCGACGAGCCCCGACACCGCCCCTTGATAAGTAATGGCGGCTTCTTTTTCTCCGGCAATGATTTCAAGTGGAATATTATATTTTTTTAATAGCATAGAAAGTTCTTCTTTGTTTTGCGCGTCGCGCGCGGCTGACGTAGCCATGGCAAGTATTTTTTCTGGCTGGTGCTTGTGAATAACTTCACTGAATTTTTGCAAACACAAGTCGGCTCTTAGTAAAGCCTCCGGATGAAATTTTTTAGTGGTCTCTAAACCCTGACCTAGGCGTACAATTTCAACTGTGTCTGAATAAATTTGAGTTATTTTATCATTAGAAACTTCGGCTATCAGACATAAAAATGTATTTGATCCTAAGTCAAGGGCGGCAACTTTCATTTAACAACTTGATACCGTTCCAAAGTCTGTGGGATTAATTTCCCTTTATTCAAACTGAAGCGATGTTTTTTAGTTAAAGCAATATAGCTTGAATAATTTTAAAATCATAGATGTCAGGATTTTTGACATGTAAAAAGGCAAAAGAGTCTCGTCAGAACTAATATAGTGATTCTGCGGTGTGTTTTCATTTATAGTAAAAGTTGGACAAACCTTTACAAGCACTCATAAATTAAGCTGAAAAATGCGTTTTTAGGTGTCTAAAGTGGAGGATAGAAATTTTTATCTTCAGAATTTAATATAATTCTAAATCGCTACCAAGCGATAGTTGTCCTTGTAGTTTTTTTTCAGAAACTATCGTTTTATAAATTTTAGCGAGATTGTTCGGAATTAAATCAAGACTTAGACTTTGGTGCTCTCATACTTATTTGGCTTGTATCTTGCCCAACATTTTCTTGAGTAACGAGAACATAACGATCTCCTCTATCAACTCGATCATTTGCCAAATCAGAACTCTTAAGAAATGGATATAAAAAATCATTTTCTATATCTACTGTCTCGCCATTTCCATTTTTAAAAAACTTGCCATTAAATCCTCAACATTGCCTTTATTGCTGACTATCTCACGAATAATCTTTGTCATTTGATAATCTCCAGTTCTTACTTTTTCAACAAGAACAGAGTGAAGAATATTTAACCTTGAAGTTTTTGTCTTAGGCTTATCTTTTTTTTCGTAAACAAAAAGCTAAAGACTATATCCCAAAGCATAAATTTTTTGGCTCGCTGATTTAAAAGGACAAGATGATTGCGGCGGCTTAATGCTCGTGACTTTTATATCAGCCTCACTCCGCTTCTGTTTCGGCGACCCGCTTGGGTACTAACTTTCTGAGATTCAGTGCAATTTCTTATCTTAATGCAGGATTTTCCAGCATGAGTTTAGCATTAAGAGCTTTTCAACGATTGCCTCTTTAAACTCTTTACTAAAACTTTGATTTGTCTCCATGCATTACTCAATTCCCGCACCCCATCTGATTATTTAACTTAAACGACAAAAAACCTGGACAGCAAGAAAGGAGTTACGCCCTCAAAACCGGTCAAACTACGCGGGATTGGACACACCGGCGGCTCTGTTTAAAAAATCGCGCTTGTTTTTTGCAGGGGGGGGGTAGACTAAATACTGATGCATAAAAAATTTAAGCTTAAAAATAAACTTAAAAGTCAAAGTGGTTTTAGCCTTGTTGAAACCCTGGTGGCTTTGGTGGTTATGTCTATTCTTATGGTGGGCTTTATGCAAATGATGGGTAACCAAGCCAAACAAACTAAAGGCCTTGAGGAAACCCTCGCCCGCCTAGACCTTGAAAAAACTCTGCAAACCTACCTTGCCGACGGCAGCATTTGTGGCGCTACACTGGCAGGCGCTACACCAAAAACTTTTAACGTGGCTAATCTTGCCACCACCAGTTTTAGCGTTAGCAGCTTACCCGCAGGGGCGCAGGCCGGTGCCCCGAGCTTAATAGCGGTTAACCAAAAAGCCTCAAGCCTTTCGAATAGTTTAATGGTTGCAGGCATTACTTATAAAAACATACAAAACACGGGCGTAGCTGATAAATACAATATGGATTTAGAGGTCAGCTTTATCGGTGGCATTCGCCCGCTCAGGCCGCTACTATTTAAAATGATTTTAAACACTACAAACGATACCACTACCGGAATAAAAAGAGTTACAGGGTGTAATAGTAGCAGCATGAATGCCAACATCTGCGCAAGTTTAGGAGGCACTTACGACCCCGCAACTGGTAATTGCAGCGGCGTGGGGGGTAACATTACGGCCGCCGAGTGTGCCGCACTTAACGGAATTTATAACTGGGCTAACCATACGTGTACTGATCAGGGCGTGCAAGAATATACCGGCGCTACTTGCCCCGTAGGTAAAACTGCGATTTCTTGGTATTGGACTCCGAAATCGTGTGCGGGAAACCCTGGCTGCACAGTTGGCGGCTGGGTAGGAGTCGGCGGGCCTCCAACCTGTGTGTACGTTGTTAATAGTTTGGGAGAAGGCAGTAGCGCTCCTGGTGTATGCGCGCTTGACTTGGTATTTGGTGGTCTTCATATATACAATCAACAAACTCCAACAAAAGTACTTTGTCTTTAATCGGTAGGATTTGATTTTCAATGCCAATTTTCGATAATAACCTAACGGTAAGATGGCCTCTGAGTCCGATGAACCTTGGGCTGTAGCTCAAAAATTATTTGTTCCTTGCTATGTTGGCGGGTGGTCTGCAGCCGAGTACTGGGATTTTACTGAGCAGATTTTTAACTCAACTCTGGTTGTTCTAGCCAAAAAGTTCATCGAAGAGACTTAGAAATGCACGGAGCAAAATTCTTATTAAAGACTACAAACAAAAATCGTTTTTTTGGTTTAGATCAAATATGGAAGGGAAAGGTTAAAGTTGAGGTATCTGAAATTTTTTTCCGTCTCCTTAATTTAATAACACTTTTGCCCGGTTGCATATTCCCTCTAGAATGGATTCCAACTGGTGCCTGTCCAAATTCGGCGGCTGCGCTTCAGTAGGTACGCCGAGACCCTTAACCGCTTGTGCTAGTTCGTGCATCAGCTCATCGCAGATTTTTTTACCAAGACCACAATGATCTGCTTCTGCGCGCCAATCGTCCGCAGTGATCTCATGAAATTTTCCCTTTCCGTTCACGCTTAAGCTAGAGCGTAAATTAGCATAGAGCTGGGGGTGAGTTTTTTGAAGAAAGTGGGCGCTGAGCAAATCGTACATAGGTGTTAGCGCGAATCCTGCTCGAAGATGAAAGATACTAAAATTTTTTGCGTGGCTATCCGTATTATAAATCAGATCGTTAAAAAGCGCTGTTTTGAAAAAGCGGCGACGATCGGCAATTGCATTATTTGAGCTTGAAAGAATGCTCATCATTTTATAAAGCATGGGGCCGCCTTTTCGTTCGTATTTAAGGATTGGGGATGTGCCTGTAGCTTGGCAGAAATCTTCTTGTGGTATTCGTCGCAAAATATTTTCTTTCCATACTCGGTCAAAGCGCTCAACGCTGAGGACGCGCTGGTCTTCGAAAACCGCAATATCTGCATGGGCTGCAGAAATATTGCAGGCACGTGCCAGATAGAGACTGATCCATTCATTGTCGACACTGGTTTCGAAGTCGATGGCCTCCACTGTGGTATTTTTCATTAGCGTTCCCATGGACCTTTTTAGGATATGGCTTGTGGGGGTGACGCCACGAGGTTCCCACCATTTTCCTTTGCGGTATAATAGTGCCATTTTTTCTTGCGCTCCGGCTAATGATAAGCGAAAATTTCCATCGTCCATTCCTAAGGGGCTATCGCTCGACAATCCTCGAAGCTTTTGTGCAATGCTCGCATCACTCAAAAGGCGTACATGCATTTTGTCCGTTAATTCCGGTTCTTCATCTTCGTGAATAAAACTAAGAGCGCCGATGCACTCGCGCCCAATGGCGGCTAAGATGTTAAATGATTTTACGCTGGATACTTCAAATTTTTGAGCGATGGCCTCAAGAATTTTTGGGCTATCCGGCAGAAGATTGTCGAAGTAAAAAGAAGCTCTCTCGCCAATGAAAACCCGGTCTGGCAGCGGCAATGAAAGTGAAATTGCATAACCGTTATTAATCCACTCTTCCTCATAGCGAAATTCAATAGATCCATCAGTACGTCTTGTAAGTGAGCCAATTTTTTTCTTCTCAAGATATACTTTTAATTTTTGAACATGTTTTTTTCGTCCCATATCAGTCGATCTGGGACGACATGTCTGACGTGTCGATTGTAGGTACTGGTTTAAACGAAAGCTCTAGATTAAGGGCTTGCATGATTGATTCAACTGCACGCAAATTACCACCAATTCCATGTTCAATGTTTGATACAGCCGGCTGGGAAAGCCCGGCTTTTGTAGCCAGTTCTTTTTGTGAAAGCGCTTGTTGTTGCCGATGATATTTCAACAGCTTTCCTATCTCCGTATGGTTTTTTGCACTTTTCAAAGCTACCCCCGAGTATATGATTTAATTATATATTAATATTATAATGAAAACTAATAAAATAAAAATATACGAATGTATTATAAAATACTAAATAATAATTTATGTATATGTGGACAGATTAAGACCTGGTGAGGCATGAAGCTGGACTATAGTTCCAGCGATATAACTTGCCCCTTCAAACTGTTGCAGAATCCTTTTGATGGCTGAGCACGAAAAAACTGTTTTAATTCAGCTTTGTGAATGTGAACTATGACAAATTTCAAATACCCCTAACGTCGAAACTTGCGGCAAGGGCGGCCTTTCCAAGAACAACTGCTATTTAACATTTTTTATTATGTATTATCTAGCTTGCTTTTTAAAATTTGATTAACCAAGTCGGGGCTGGCTTGCCCTTTGGTGGCCTTCATGGCGGCGCCCACAAAAAATCCGAAAACTTTAGTTTTTCCAGAGCGGTATTCTGCCAACTGCGACACATGAACGGCCAAAATTTCATCAATTATTTTTTCAATTAGGGTGGTGTCTGTAACTTGAGCTAGACCACTGTCTTTAATAATAGTTTCGGCATTTTTACCCGAACTCCACATTTTTAAAAAAACTGTTTTGGCAATTTTCCCAGAAATTAGGCCACTGTCGATTAATTTAAGTAATTCTGCGAGCTCAAAAGGTTTAATAGGTGAATGACCAATTGAGACATTATTACTATTAAGCTCGCGCATTAGTTCTGATGTGATCCAATTTGCTGACAACTTGGCATTTTTACTTTTTTCACTAACAATTTCAAAATAATCCGCAGTATCTTTTTCTGCTGTTAGTAATGTAGCATCGTATTCAGACAAGCCCATTTCTGTTTGAAAACGCTGCGCCTTTTTTGCCGGCAACTCGGGTAAACTTTTTCGAATTTCTTCAATTTCTTTTTCATCAATTACAATTGGTAATAGATCCGGGTCTGGAAAATACCGGTAATCCTGTGCATCTTCTTTAACTCGCATTGAAAAAGTGCGGTTTTTATCGGCGTCGTACAGTCTGGTTTCTTGAATAATATTTTTGCCGTTTTCAATTTCATCAATTTGCCGGTCGATTTCGTACTCCACTGCTTTTTCGATAAATCTAAATGAGTTCAGATTTTTTAATTCGACCTTTGTTCCTAGCTTTACTTCGCCGATTTTTCTAACTGAAACATTGCAGTCGCAGCGCAAAGAGCCTTCTTCTAGGGTTCCATCGCAAACATCTAAATAGCGCACGATCTGGCGAATGCTACGCCCGTATTCTGCGGCCTCTTGGGGAGTGCTCATATCTGGACCCGAGACAATTTCAAGCAAGGGAATGCCCGCACGATTATAGTTTAATAATGTGTACTCTCCAAAATGAGTTGATTTGCCGGCGTCTTCTTCTAGGTGCGCGCGCGTGATGCTGATTTTTTTTGAAACTTTATTAACCAGTATAGTCACTTCGCCATTTTCGCAAATGGGCTTATCGTATTGCGATATTTGGTAGCCCTTGGGTAGATCGGGATAAAAATAATTTTTACGCGAAAATACTGAGAGCTTTCTGATTTGGCAACCTAATGCTAAGCCCGTTTTAATAGCGTACCGAATAGCTTTTTTATTTAACAACGGCAAAGCACCGGGCATTCCCAAACTAACCGGAGAGGTGTTCTCATTGTCCGCCGCATCAAAATTAGTGGCGTCTGAACAAAATATTTTTGAATTCGTTTTTAATTGAACATGCACTTCAATTCCGATTACGGCTTCGTATCCACGATTAGTAAACATCGGGCGTGTGTCCTTTCACAGATGAGACCGCCTCAAGCGCGCTAGCAATATTTAATATTTTTTGTTCTTGAAAAGGGGCGCCTGTTAGTTGAATGCCAATGGGTAAGCCTTCGCTTGAAATGCCAAAAGGCACACTCATGCCCGGCAGACCTGCTAAATTTGTGGCCGTGGTAAAAACATCATTCATGTACATTTTTAAGGTGTCGGTCGACCTTTCACCAATTTTAAAAGCTGGAGTGGTGGTAACCGGACTTAATAAGGCATCACAACTTTTAAAAATCGCAAGATATTGTTCTTGTAAAAGTCTACGCACTTGACAGGCTTTGTTATAGTAAGCCTCATAATAGCCCGACGACAGACAGTAGGTTCCGAGCATAATTCTGCGCTTGACCTCTTGACCGAAGCCCTCACCGCGCGACTGGGAGTAAAAATCCTCTAAAGAAATAGTCGATAAATCTTTAAACTCAGATCGATAGCCGTATCTGACGCCATCGTAACGCGCCAGGTTTGAAGAGGCCTCGCTAGCAGCAATCAGGTAGTACATGGGCACCGCATACTCTGTTAGCGGAATAGACACCTCTACAAACTCAGCTCCGGCTTTTTGCAAGTCTTCAATCGCGCGAGCATATGTTTTTGCGATATCGGAATGAAGCTCGCCCTTTTGATATTCTTTAACCAGACCAATTTTCAGCCCCTTAATATGGGTTGTTAAATTTTTAGAAAACTCAGGAATTTTTTGACTTGACGTGGTCGAATCTTTTTCGTCATGACCGCAAATCACCTCTAAAACTAAAGCGGCGTCTTCAACACTTGAGGTGATTGGGCCCGCTTGATCGAGCGAAGAGGCATACGCAATAATTCCGTAACGACTGACGCGTCCGTAAGTGGGCTTAATTCCAACAACCCCACAAAAGCTCGAGGGCTGGCGTATAGAGCCACCGGTATCTGTGCCAATCGTTCCCAGAGCAAGGCGCGCGGCCTGAGCTGCTGCCGAACCCCCGCTAGATCCCCCCGGTACATAAGCGGTATTCCATGGATTATGGCACTTGCCAAAATATGAGGTTTCGTTGCTTGAACCCATGGCGAACTCATCCAAATTTAATTTTCCCAGAACAAGCGCACCAGATTTTTTTAAACGCGCCACCACCGTGGCATCATAAGGCGGCACAAAATTATTTAAAATTTTAGAGGCCGCGGTGGTTTTTAGCCCCTTGGTACATAATAAATCTTTTATACCAAAGGCCACCCCGGCAAGTAAACCGACCTCTTCTTTTTTTTGAATCCTGTCGTCAATTAGTTGGGCCTCTGCCCGCACGTTTTCATTTAGTGTGATGTAGGCATTTAACTGTGGGTTAAGCCGCTCAATTCTGTTTAAAAAAAATTGCGTTATTTCCACGGCAGAGATTTTTTTATTTCTAACAGAGTGACTGACGTCTTTAAGGCTGGCTTTCGTTAAATCCATGGGCTCTTTCTATATTACAGGTGGAACTTTAAAAAGATGTCCTGCTTTTTCCGGAGCGTTTGCCAGAATTTCTTCTGTCGTGGTTTCTTGCTGAACCTCATCTAATCGTGCGTAAAATTCAATTTTAATTGGGGTGACTAAAGGCTCAACCCCCATAGTGTCAACTTTTGAAATCTGCTCAAAATGATTTAAAACTTTACTGAGCTGCTCGCCGTATTCTTTAGCCTCTGCAGGAGTAATTCTTAAGCGCGCAAGCCTTGCAATATGCTCAATGGTTTTTTGATCGATCATTTTGGTCTATCCCTCTTGGGCGATTGCAGCTTTACTTGTGTACATAGCGCTGTGTAGAATAATATCAAATTTAAAGATATTTACAAGTATTTGTAATGACTGAGAAAAACTAAACATATCAAACATTGGAGACGCTTTAGTTACGAATACGTCTTATCGGCGTATATTAAGCTAGGGATAGGGTTGATTTATCATCTGTTGAAAAAAGCATCAAGAAACGGTACCAGGCTATCAGACGAAAAGCTGCAAAAAGACTTTGCTAGGATCTTGGGCATATCTCAGCAAAGCCTATGCGACTTAGAAAAGGGTCGTAAAATTCCCTCTGCGGACCGCGCGGCCCGTATTGCAAAAAAACTGCATGAGCCCGAAGATTTTTGGATTAAACTCGCCCTACAAAATATTTTGAAATCGCAGAACTTTCACTACAAAGTCAGTTTATCTGAGGCTAAAAAGAAAAAAGCCGCTTAAAAACGTCTGAAAGTTTCTTTTTTTTATGAGTTCTGGTTGGCTCACAGATTCCCATCACTGCTGACCGGTTAAAACGTTTTCAGATCCCAAGTTGTCAGCTCCAAAATGAGCTTAAAAAGTGGTGTGCTCACATAATATTTCTTCATCATTCTTTCCCCCTCTGAAAGATTGCAATATTTATAGCTGCCTATGCACTTACGTACCGTGACTTTCTAAGCTACTGTTTCCTATATGAAAAAAGATGAAATTTCTTATCTAAAAACCATTGCAGACTTCCGAAGGCTATTTCATTCGGAAGAGGCATGTATGCAATATCTATTCAGTATTCGGTGGCCTGATAGGATGGAAAGGGAACTTTGCCAGTCTCTTTTAAAACCATGTAACACGCTAAAGAATTAGCGAACAATTATTCTCGCTAATGATGAAAAAGAATCAGGTATTAGCAAATTTAAAGGTGCGCTGCCTAAAAAAATATTAAACCTAATATCGCAACTTTTAGATTAAACAATATGGAAAATAAAAGTATACTATCAACTGACGAACGCAGTTGTAGATATACTTTTCAAGATTCACATTGCACTCCAAGTACAAAAAAAGTTACTTGAAGAGCTTTTCAACCTCAAAACAATGAAGTTTCGGGTAAAAATATGTGCAGCCCGTATGAACTCGAAGCCCTTATGTTGTTTAAGTCCACTGCTGACCGGTTTATTTTTTAATAAATTCAACAAGTTAGCATAGTTTTATTTATTTGCTCTTTGTGACCACCCCTGTTTTTTTCGGAACCCTGGATC
>Ga0209824_10001255_pt1 | contig 14581 bp, 21 predicted proteins | sample VDWuncwatermetaG_FD_184124 | JGI IMG/M metagenome (GOLD analysis project Ga0209824, IMG submission 184124) | Wastewater microbial communities from Netherlands to study Microbial Dark Matter (Phase II) - VDW unchlorinated drinking water (SPAdes)... ... | reverse complement strand
CGTGCACCGGGTGCCCAAGACGCTGGAAGCGATGGACAAGCCCGTGATCGCGATGGTGAACGGGCTCGCCGTGGGCGCCGGCATGGGCATGTGCGTCATGTGCGACGTGCGGATCGCGGCCGAATCCGCGCGCTTCTCGACCGGCTACGTGCGGGTCGGGCTGGTGCCCGGTGACGGCGACACGTATTTCCTGCCGCGCCTCGTCGGCGCCGCCAAGGCCCTCGAGCTTCTGTGGACGGCCGACTTCATCGAGGCGCCGGAGGCGCATCGTCTCGGCATCGTCCAGCGCGTGGTGCCGGACGCCCAGCTCAAGGACGCGACGTACGCGTTCGCCCGGCAGATCGCCGACGGTCCGCAGATCCCCGTCCGTATGATCAAGCGGCTCGTGTACCAGAGCCTCAAGCTCGACCTGCGCACCCACCTCGACCTCGTCAGCTCGCACATGTCGATCGTGCGCCAGACCGCCGACCACGCCGAAGGCGTCGCCGCCTTCAAAGAGAAGCGCCCCCCGAAATTCACCGGCCGCTGACCCTCCGAAACCCCTCCCCCTCGCGGGGAGGGGCTGGGGTGGGGGCTCTGCTAAGCGATAGAGACTATAATGGATTCTAGTTGATAGTCTTCCTTGATAGGCGTCAAGGGATTTAAGGTGTAAAAGGGAATAACAAAAAACCAAAAAAAGGAGGCTATCATGAGAGGATACTATGAAAGTGGAAGAGATTACCTTCGATCCATCCTACATCCAAATAATTGAAAAGCTACTTACTCCTATTGGGAGTAGATGTCCATCCCTATCGGGAAGCCAGACTCAGTTTGACGTGAGGCGTTATGATCAGATAATGTCCGGCCTCGAAAGAGAGCAGCAGACTGGTCTGCTCTTACGGGACAGCTGCTTGGGCTTAGACCTGAGAGCGGGCACGGGATCATAGGAAGCTTAATTGAACTCTTGCCAGCGCACGGCGCTCAATTTTATTGATCGCGATCTTCTCGACTGTGGCAGGCGCCCATTTGGGTGGGATCGGACCGATGATTTCTTGAGGATCACGGTCCGCGCCGTCGAGCATCCGCTCGACCCGCTCGCGCGTGGGAGGCACGATAGGTAAACCATCGCTGAGTTTCTCACGACAGAACCATTCGTTCGCGCGTCTTCCTCGAAATTGTCATCCTCGAAATCGTCTGTTGATAATCGAGGACAAAGTGATGTAATGTTTCAAAGTCAATCTTCTTGGGCACGAGGTGGACATCCCATGCGAAGAGAAATCGCTTTCGGGTTACTCGGATTCCTGTCGTTTGTTGCTCTTTCTCCCCCTTTGACACTTGCGCTGGATAGAGTTCGCATCGGTCTAAGCTCCAGCTCCGTTAGCCCCAACCATGGAGCCATCTATAATGCTGAGATGAGAGGGATATTCAAGAAGTATGGAATTGAGATAGAAGTCATCGAGATGGGAGGTGGCGCGGCAAGAGGAGTGAGTGCGCTGATAGCCCGGGACATTCAGTTTATGAGTGGGGGCGGAGCGACGGTAATAAGCGCCGCTCTCAGAGGAGCGGATCTGGTCATGGTTGCGGCAGTTCTTAATAAAGGGATCCAAAGGGTTGTCAGTCGACCTGACGTGAAGATCCCTGGAGATCTCAAGGGGAAGAAGGTGGGGATCACTCGCTTCGGCTCTGCTTCCCACACGGTGCTGCAAATGATGTTGAGAAGATGGGAGATTAGCCCGACAGACATACAGGTGATTCAGATTGGATCATCGCCGGCGATGCTAACAAGTCTCGACAAGGGATGGATCAATGCAGCGGTGCTTACGGTCCCCACAGTTTTTATTGCTGAGGATCGAGGATACCACGTACTTGCGGATCTTGCGGACATGGATATCGATTACCTCCACACTATGATCAGCTCGACGCAGAGCTACCTCGGTGCCAATCGGGATCAATCCCTGCGATTCATAAAGGCCTACGTTGAGGGGATTGCCTATTTCAAGAAGAACAAGAAGGACACTCTGGAAGTCCTGAGAAAGAAATTGAGGATGGAGGCGGCACAAGAAGAGAAATACCTCGCTCGGATTTACGATCTTTACGCGTCCAGATATTTCGATAAAGTCCCGTATCCTTCGATGAAGGGGACAGAGACGGTTTTAGAATTCCTGGCAAAAGAGGACCCGAAGGCCAAAGGGGTCGATCCCAAATCCTTTCTGGACAGCAGCATAGTGAGGGAGTTGGAAGCCAGTGGTTTCATAAAATCCCTTTATGAAAACTAGGATAGGATCGTCGTGAGTCGATTCTTTTTGTTGCTCTAACGTCCGGCCTGCTCAAGATGCAACCCCGGATTTAGGCTCGCATACAACAGCAACTATGATCATTATCGATTCACAGGTCCATATCTGGGCGGCTGAGACGCCGGAGCGACCCTGGCCCCCGCAGCCACCTTCGCGCGTCCATCGCCCCGAGCCGTTGGGTGCAGACGAACTGTTGCGGGAAATGGCCGGCGCAGGCGTGGAGCGCGTGATCGTTGTGCCGCCGTCCTGGGAGGGCGATCGCAACGACGTCTGTCTGGAAGCGGCGTGTTTGCACCCGGACCGGTTTGCGGTGATGGGACGGTTGGCCATTGAACAGCCTGCAAGTCGCGCGCTGGTGTCGACCTGGAAAAACCAGCCAGGGATGCTGGGTGTTCGCCTGACCTTTCGTCGTGGCCGCCAACGGGCCTGGCTCACCAACGGCACGGCGGACTGGTTCTGGGAGGCCGCGGAGCGTTACGGCATTCCAGCCATGGTATTTGCGCCGGACGAAATACTGAAAATCGGTGAGATTGCTGCACGCCATCCGGGGTTACGTTTGGTTATAGATCACATGGGGCTGAACACCGACCTCAAGGGCGCACCGCTTGGCCCCGCCATCGACCGCCTGCTGAATCTGGCGCGCTACGACAACGTGGCTGTAAAGGCATCGGGCCTGCCTTGCTACGTGACCGAACCCTATTCCTTTCCCAGCCTGCACGCACACATTCGCCGGGTTGTAGAGGCCTTTGGACCACGGCGCGTGTTCTGGGGTACCGATCTTTCCCACCTGCCCTGTCCATACCGAGAGGCAGTGACGCTGTTTACCGAGGAACTCGATTTTCTCTCGGCACCTGACAAGGAGTGGATCATGGGGCGGGCTATCGCCGAATGGCTAAATTGGCCGCTGCCCGGCTGACCATGCGCTGCGAGGGAATCAGGGAGAGGAGCACCGTGAAAATGATGATCGTAGAAATTCGCGAGCATGACGCCTACACGCCTAAGGAGGGCACGAAAACGAACCGGTTTAAACCCAAAGTTTCACAAGGGAGCGTAAAGATAGTTGAAGTTGCGGCGCGCTGCGCCGTCTTTCTCCTTTTGCTGGTCAGTTTATTTCCCGGCCTAACACAGGCCCAGAGCCGTCAGGAAACACTGCGTGCCATTTCCCGATTACGTGGAAATGAGAGAGAAACTAAACTGACTGAAGGGGCTCGCAAAGAGGGAAATCTGATTTGGTATTCCAGCACCACCGCGGAGGACTCTCTAGTTTTAAGTCAGAAGTTTCGAGACAAGTATCCCTTTATTAAGGTAGACCACTTACGCTCCTCAAGCGAGAAGGTGATCGAGAGAATCTTGCTGGAGTCAAGGGCGGGAAGCTTCAAAGCCGATGTGGTTGCCTTGCCGGAGATCGAGTTAGAGCTCTTGATTAGAAGGAAACTGCTGTTGAAGTATGATGGAGTGGAGCAGGGGGTTTACCCGGCCAATGTCAAGGATCCCGGGGGTTATTGGACGGGCATTTACCTCACCGCCTGGGTGACTGCCCATAACACCAAACTGGTTTCTGCTCAGGCTATCCCCAAGGGATACTTGGATCTCCTTCTGCCCAAATGGAAGGGAGCCATTGCTATGGATGTGGAGCCGTACTCATGGTTTGTAACTTCTCTGCGCTACTTTGAGAAGCGCGAGGGAGCGGCTGCCGCGACAGATTATTTCAAAAAGCTGGCACGTCAAGACATCCAATGGCGCAAGGGCCATTCTCTGATCGGCCAGCTGCTTGCTGCCGGCGAGTTTCCGTTGGCAGCCGAGATGCAGGTGCACGCCATCGAGAGGTTGAAGGCCCAGGGAGCGCCGGTTGAATGGTCGGCACTTGACGGAGTGATTCCTTTTAATAAGGTTGGCGTGAGTATCGCCGCCAGCGGGCGCAATCCTTACGCGTCGGCGTTGTTCTATGATTTTATCCTCTCTCGCGCGGGGATGGAGATCATCAAGGAGCGTCATAGGATTCCGACGCGTCCAGATGTGGCGGTTCCTTATCTTAAACCTTACCGGTTGTTACCGTTTGACCCCCAGATTGTGGACGAATTTGACCGCTATACATCCCTATTCCGGGAAATTTTTAAGCCCGGCTCATGATCCGATCGGCCTCAGAGGATCGCTGGTGGGCTTTTAGCGCGACGGCTTGCGGATCTCTCGATCTAGAAAATCAACAACAAGAGGCCAGACCAGCTCAGTCAATTGCGGATCATAGCCGGCCGCCTCAGGGGAGGCGAAGCCATGCCGGGCATGCGGGAAAAAGTGCCACTCAAGCGGCTGTCCATTTGCCAGAAAACTTGCCCATAAACGCTCTTGGACGGGGACAGGGGTTGTTGAATCCTGCCCGCCGAAGAGGATCAGTGACGGGCACTTAATCTTACGGGCCGCTTCATAAGGATGGCGCGGACGAAGCTTGGTTGCCAGCTCATCCCTGACGGATGGATAGTAGGCGACAAAGGCGCGCGCGTTAGGCGTGCAAGCCGCAAAGTGGATGCCGATCCGCCCCCCCATACAATAGCCGCAAATCCCCACGCGCGAAGAATCTACATCTTCCCGCCCTAGGAGATAACGCCAGCCCTGATCAATGACGCGCACGAAATCTGAATCTGACGTATTCTTCTGAATTTCGGTGCCAGTATGGATATGGGTAAGAGCAGGGTATCCGAGCAGGTGGTAGAGATTAGGAATAACTGTGACGTAGCCGAGTTTAGCGAACTTGTACGCTTCAGTTTTGAGGTGGCCGGTGAGGCCGGAGTGCTGATGAATGATAAGCAAACTAGGGCCGCGCTCGGCGCGCTCGGGATAGACTATGTAGCCGGGAATTCCGTCATCTTCGACGTTCAGTTGCCGTGCAATGAGCTTCAACCTTCTCTTCCTCCTTTTGTCAGATCATAATGCAGGGACCAGTCATAAGCTCCCGACAGCGGTACGCCTTTCCTGCAATGAAGATTCGAAGGCAGTCAAACCCTATGGCGCCTGGAGTAACTCTCGAAACATTCTCACATGCTCGTTCAACTGCTCCGAGAGCTGGACCTGACTGGGATAGGGCTCGACCCCGCGGAACACATCATCAGGTTCCATGGGTACCCCCTTTCTGGCTGGCTGGCGCCCGATCGTGGCGAAATATTGTTGGACCTCTTCAGAAAGCATATAACGAATGAAGAGCTTGCCGGCATGCGGATTAGGAGCCCTACCAGAGAGCCCGGTCGGATGAGGGCTCGCGACCGCAGGTTGGGCCATGACCCAATCAACCGGAGCTCCCTTTTTTTTCATGTCGATAGCCGTGTGCAGGTAAAGCGCAACTCCAACTTCCAGTTCACCCGCTCCGACAAACTCGGCGACTAGAGAGCGACCCGTACGAAAGTGAAGCTTCTGCTCGCCCAGGCGTCTCATGTAGAGCCTGCCTCCATTCTCACCCATAACATGAAGCAGATTGGCAAACCATTCATAGGCCTTGGTGTCTATTCCCAGCTTGGCTTTCCACTTGGCGTCCAGAAGGTCAGTATGCGTCTGGGGAGCGTTTTTTTGCCGACCAGTCGAGCGTTATAGATCAAGACATGGACATTGGAGTGAGAGGAGGTCCAGAAGCCCTGCTCGTCCATATGTCCTTTGAGAATCGCTGTCCGCTCCGGTGGCTGGTATTTGGCGAAGTACCCTTCCTTGGCCAATAAGTAACCGCCAAAAGTCGTCGTATTGACCATACATCCCACAGATAGCTTCCGGCTCTCGCCTCTGTCCTTATCTTATTGATGAGAGCATCATCTCCCAACCGAAACGAGTTCAGCTTAATGAAAGGATATTTTTTCTGGAAACCGTCGAACAGCCGCTGAATATCCCCGGCGTTCATGCTGCTATAGAAGACAAGCCGGCCATTCCCCCGCCGACAATCGCAATGTCAAAACGATCCTGTTTATCGCTCTGGGTAATCACCGGTAAAGACCGTCGATAAAGCCCGAGCGATCCAGCTCCTCAAGGAAACGCGTATCGACAAAATCCTTGGGATCAGCGTTCTTGGCCGCCGGCACCCTTTTGCTCAGCTCCGCAAAGATAGTCTTGAAACCCGCAAGCGTGGGATAGGGCTTGATCTGCACGAAGCCGCGCATGATCTGGTAGGATTCCTCGATCTCCTTCTCATCCTGTAGCTGCATCCGCTTGCTGATCGCCCTTTTGGCCGCCTCGGGAGTGGCTCGCATCAGCTGGATGGCCTCGACCACCGATTTAACTGCCCGGCGAACAATATCAGGGGACTTTGCAATGAACCTCTGGGTCGTTATCAGCCCGGTCTGTTGAAAAGGAATATCCATCTCCTCCATGTTCGCCAAGACTCTCATTCCTCCCGCTACAGCCTTTTTATAATAGGGCGGCTGCATGATCGCAGCATCAATCGATTTACCGCCGATCAACGAAGCCGTCAGGATGGGAACATCCCCTATCTGCAGCAGCGTCACATCTCTTTCAGGATTCAATCCCAGCTTGGATAGAAGGAGTCGAGTGGTCCAGTCCGTTACAGTTCCGAAGCGGGTGACTCCAACACGCTTTCCTTTTAGATCGGCCACCGTGCGAATTTCGGGACGGACGACGAGCCTGTATAAAGGGCGGTTTAAAAAGCTGACAACCATGACCACGTCCGCTCCCTGCAACCGGGCAGGAGCCATGAGGCTGGCGGAATATACGGCGAGCTGAATCTCTCCGGCGATCAGAGCACTTTGTCCTAGAGTTGTCTGGAGGTACAGAACCTCCACATCTAGGTCGTTCTTCTCGAAAAGTTTTCCTTCCTGAGTGACCCACAGCATCGCGTTGCTCACCGTAGCACCTGAGTAACCAATCTTTATCTTATCAACCGACCGTGACAAAGTTGGCGCAATCAACGACAACGTGACGGTCAAACAAATAAAAAGAAGCTTCTTTGAAATATCCCTTGGTCTTAAGCTCGAGACACAAGACGCAAGACCCGTAACGAGTTCTTCATAGTCCATCGATATACCCCGACTTGTCCAGTTCCTCGATAAATCTGCCGTCGAGAAAATCTCGCGGATCGGCGTTTTTCGCCGCCGGTATGCGCTTTGCCAGGTCGTTGAGAATGGCCTTGAAACCTTCGGCGCTGGGGTAAGGTTTCGGCCGTGTAAAACCGCGCAACAACTGATAGGTCTCACCCAGCTCCTTGTCGTCTTTGATGCGCAGCCGCTTTGCCAGGGCCCGTTTGGTGGTCTCGGAATCCTTCCTGACAACTGCCGCGCCTTCAACAATCGATTTTACGACGCGCCGCGTGACGTCGGTGCGGCTGGCGATGAACTTTCTCGTCGTCACCAACCCAGCGTGCTGGTAGGGAATGGCAGTTTCTTCTAAATTCACCAGCACTCGACCGCCCAATTCCACAGCCTTCTTATAGTCCGGTGGGTCAAAGATAGCGCCGTCAATAATTTTCCCCTGTAATGCGGCCACTCGAGTCGGATTATCTCCCACCTGAAGGATCGACACATCCGTGTCCGGATTCAATCCTAGCCTCGACACGATCAAGCGCATTCCGAAGTCCGATGCGGTGCCAAAACGAGTCACCCCTAGCCGTTTGCCCTTCAAATCGGTCGCGGACTTGATGTCCTGACGCACCACAAGTCTAGACAACAGATGATCGAGAAAGCTTCCCACCATCACGACATCGGCTCCTTGAAGCCTTGCCGGAGTCATCAAAAGCCCCGTGTAAACAGCGAGCTGGACCTCTCCGGCAATCAAAGCATTTTGTCCCAACGAACCGGCGAGATAAAGTACTTCGACGTCGAGCCCATTTTTTTCGAAGAGCTTCCCTTCTTTGGTGACCCAGAGAAGAGCGTTACTGATGGTAGGACCCGAATAGCCGATGCGGAGTTTGTCGGCGGCAAAACTAAACCGCGCAGCCGCTATGATCGCGAAGATCGCGAGAAAAAGCCAGAGTTTTGATTTCAACCTAAGAGAGATTCTTTCAGGCCGTTCAACTTGACCAGCACGTTGGAGCGAGGCGACCGAAGCGCAACGAAGCAGATAAACAGTTTTCACGGGCTTGTTAAGCTCTGACGAGCTTGGTGACCGAGCGCGTCGACCCGCCCTCCGGCGTGCTCTGCCCCCAGACGTGAATGTACTGGGATTGCGAGCCGTCGCCGCCGGCGACGACGACGATAACGTCTTCCGGTTTATCCGTCACCGGAATTACGCTGTCCCTTGTCAGCTTCAGGTCCGGCCTGCGTTTCACTCTCTGGTTGAAAGTTTCATCCGGTAAGTCTTTCATGCGGTAGGCGGCTCTCTCCCAGACAAACTTCTTAACATCGTTCTTGCTGTAACCATCGCCGGCGATGATCTTCGCATGCTCCGGACAGATCACCATGATCGCTTCCGGTCCCGACGGCCCCTCCATCCGCTGAGCGAAATTTGAAAGGATGCCAACGGCCTTAGTACTGTCCAAGTCCGAGGCTCGGACAGAGCCATCCGCACTGATCGCCGTAACCGTACTGTCGCTGGCTTTAAAACCGCGCTCAACATGCAGCGGCTCCCACGGACTCGCCTCTTCGTTCTCACCGACGCAAATCGAATATTTCCCCGGCCAACCGAGCGTTGCTTTACAAGTCGTACCGGGGTACGAACCGCCGATGTTTCGCTGAAACAAACGAACGCAGCGGCCAATCGTCGCATTGGCACGCCAGCCTTCGCCTAACGCATTAGATCCGCCGTTGACCTTGATCTGATTCCGCACCGGGCCATTGACAATCAGCATGACGGCGGGTCCGCCAGTGGTCGCCTGCAAGGAATAAAGGTTCAGCTTCGGATCCGTGATTGCTTCGACGGCGGCAATGACCACCGGCATATACTCCGGCCGGCACCCTGCCATAACGGCATTAATGGCGATCTTCTCGACCGTGGCGGGCGCCCAACGCGGCGGAACGACGCCGACTACGTCTTGCGGACTTCGTCTAACTGCAGCGAGCATCTGCGCCACTCGGTCTTCCGTGGGCGGAATAACCGGAAATCCGTCGCTCCACCCTTTTTCCTCGAAGAGCGCCTGCACCGCCCAAAGGTCGTCGCCGACCTCTATCCGTTCCGCTTGTAGTGCACTTAAATCCACTCTCGTATTCCTTCACACGGCGATAGTTCTGATTCCCAGTTTTTGGTTTTTAGTCGGTAAGAAACCTGGAACCAGAAACTGGAATCGGCCTCAATTACACCATCGCCGCCTTAATCCCTTGCGTATTCACCAAAATTTCCGCCAGCGTATCGAAAGCAGCGTCGGCTCGCCTATTCACCTCATCGACGTTCACCGTGCCGATGGGGTGCTGCACGATCAGTATCGGATGATCCGGCGCGCCGAACGCTTCGCGCTCAGACTTCGCCAACGCCTCGAAGGCGTGCGTGATGACAGTCACGGCAAACCTGCCGCGCTTTTGAAGTTCGATTGAGTCGTGGATACTCCACGACGTGCACGACCCTCAATCTCCGAGACCGCTGATAATGAAATCAGCTTGAGACGCAAGCTCGTCGAGGTAAGCCTTGGGCGCGCCCTGTTGGGCGGTTAGCTTACGCCTCTTAACCACGCCCGCGACACCGTATTTTTCTTTGAGCAACTGCTCAAAACGTTCCTCGAGCTTATCCGCGTTCGGTTTGCTGTTATCCAGCAGTCCGACAACCTTCCCACGCAAATCCGGGAAGCGCGGTACAGCAGCAACTCGCGATGCTGACGTCTGCGCTTTCCCTTCGGGATTTAGAATAATCATTCTTGTTTGCTCCTCTCCCTAGACTGAAAGGCACTACATTGCGCGAATATAGTTGACTGCGCATAGCCGTGTCAACGCCGGCGGACCGGCGAACCGCCACCGTCTCGGTAAAAACATCTCCGGTCTTATGGCGCGACAAAACTTGCAAGTGGAAGCTAAAATGAGGTTAGAAATGTTGTATTGAAGAAGTTTATTGTTAGCGGCACTGACCCTTGAGAGTTGTGCTAGCGTTCGAAGTAGCCGGTACTCGATTGACCGTTCTCCGATTCTGTCAATCCTAGCCACGTCATGTCCTACAGCCGCCATGTGCTGGAGAATTTTGAGTGATAGGAACTCGTTTTTAGGATAGGACCACTGAGAACTCAAAAGTCGCCTCCTCGACCACGTGCTAGCCAGCCATCGGGATAGGGAAAAGGCCCATGGAGAGTGTGGGCTGGCTCCAGGTCACCCTTTTGGGGTGGAGAGTATTCGATAAAGTGCTGTTATGTCAATCTCAGAGTGGAACATCACTTGGAGCGTACCAGCCTACCGCCCATTAGGAGGAATTCAGGCGATGCTCGGACACGAAAATCACGGTACGATAAGCATTTATCCTCAATTTCTCGATGAAACAAAGAGAAACAGTACGCCCGTGACTTTTTTTCTAGTGACAAACTAAAAACACCAAGAAGAAAAAGGCCCTGATTTCTCAGGGCCTTAGAAGTGGAGCGGGTGATGGGGATCGAACCCACGACCTTATGCTTGGCAAGCATACGCTCTAGCCAGCTGAGCTACACCCGCATCAAGGGACTACATTAAACCGATGGCTTTCCTTTGTCAATTTGTCTAATACCCGCCGGGAACCTCTCTCCGCTGCAGAGTACGGAAAAACTGCATGTGGTAATTTACCCCAGACCATAAAGCGATTATCGTCGACAAAACCAGGAAATAAACCCCGACTACATGGAAATAAACACCGAAGTACGGGTAATGGACCAGCAGGGCAAAGACCGCAAACGCCTGCAGGAGAAACTTGTATTTCCCCAGCTCCTCCGCTTCCATCACTATTCCCTCTTTCAGGGCAATTCCGCGGAGAAGCGTTACGCCCGTTTCACGCGCGACAATAACCACCACCAGCCAGGCGGGCACCTCTGGTTCTCCCGCGCGGTCCATCGCCGTCAGCATGATAAGAGTGGTAACGATGATCAGCTTGTCGGCCAGCGGATCGAGGATTTTCCCCAGATTGGAAACCGTGCGATAGCGACGCGCCAAATAACCGTCGAAGAAATCAGTGAGGGCGGCAACCAGAAACAGAAAAGCGGCCAGGAGCCCGGAAATCGGGTCCGTGAAGGTCAGCAGATAAACCAGAACGGGTATAATGGCGATGCGAAAAAGGCTCAGAAGGTTGGGCAGCGTCCACACTGGGTAGGCAGCTCCCTGTTTTACCGCTTAGTTTCTTCCCTGATCGAGATCGTTCCGTTCCCCCGATAACGTTGATGGTACTGCAGGACGCGCCGGATATATTCCCTGGTCTCAGGGTAAGGGGGGATTCCTCCGTATTTCTCCACCGCTTTAATTCCCGCATTGTAACCGGCCAGAGTCAACTGAAGGTCGCCCTGAAAGCGGTCGAGAAGGAGACGAAGATGGCGCACCCCGCCGTCGATATTTTCGTCGGGGTTATAAACATTGCTGACATTATGCAGCCGCGCCGTGTCCGGCATAAGCTGCATCAGTCCCTGGGCCCCTTTATGGGAACGGGCCTGCGTATTGAAATCAGACTCCGCCTTAATGACCGCCCGGACCAAATGGGGGTCCACTCCGTAACGATCTGATGCAGAGCGGATGATCTCTTCAAGGCGACCTGGAGCCAAAGAGGAAATTCCGGAACCAGGGCCCAACTCCCGCATTATAGGTCGATAACCGGAATGATTTGGAACGTTCGTGAAATGGAGAACACCCTGGGAATCCGTATGAACGTAAATATCCGCCCTTACCACAGTGCCGGGCAAGAGAAAAAGCAGGAAGGTCAAAGGAGCAATAGCGAGCTTAGCCCTTCTCATAAGGTCCTCTCTAAACCGCTATAGAATAACCTCTTCCCACCTCTCCTGTCAAACTAACAGAGCCATCTGCGCCCTCCTCAGAGGATGACAACATGATCCCTAGAAACCCAGCTCCTGGCGCGCTAATTTTTCGATCAGGGGCAAATCCCCCTCCAGAAAATCCAGCTCCTTGAGCCGTTGAACCTCGATCCAGAGGATCTGCTGAAAAACGCGGTTGGCGACCGGCGCCCGGTAATCATCCACGCGGAAAAATGTCAGATCTACCTCCGTTCGATCGGGATAGAGATGCTTATGGCGAAAGATTTCCGTCGCTGATTGAACTTCAATGCCCAGCTCCTCCCTCAGTTCCCTGCACAGCGCCGCCAGATATCCCTCTCCCCGCTCCACTTTTCCCCCCGGAAATTCCCACTTGAGAGGGAAAGTGCCGTTTTCTTTTCGCTGGCAGACAAGCAGGCGGTTTTCCCGGTACAGCAAGGCCGCCACGACCTGGATCGTCACCGTTATCATCCATTCTTGCCGCCTACTCGTTCTTTTCTCTTTTCAGCACCAGGCAGCTCCCGTAAACGATGCTCAGAGTAGAGCAGACCAGCTCCCACCCTTCTTTTCCAAGTTCGTTCAGAACGTTCTCAGACAAATCGCTGGCCTGAAGGATGCGGTACTCAAATTTGTGCATAATTCCTCCCTTTTTCTAGCCCCGCCCGATGGCCAGGCACATCAGCAGATACCTTCCGTTGCCGTGTGTTTCATTCGGCGCGCTGAGTAGAAAAAATTAACGATTTGGGTGACGCAGGACAAAGCGCCGGAGAGGCCGCTGGGATAGTACCTCAGTTCGATTGCGCCTCAAACAACCTATCGATGGCGGCGCCCAGCTGCCTGTGGGTGAAGGGCTTCGCGATATAACCGTCGCAGCCGCTCTCCAAACATTTCTCTCTATCCCCTGGCCTGGCAAGGGCAGTAGACGCCAGAATTGGAATATCCTTCGTCTTTGGATTTTGGCGTATCGAGCTAGCCGCCTGAAATCCGTTCATCTTGGGCATCAGCATATCCATAACGATCACGTCGGGAGGTTCCGCCGTAGCCTTTTGTACGGCCTCTTGCCCGTTTTGCGCAACCGTGACTTCGTAGCCCAGGACTTCTAATTCCAGCTGCATGACCTCGATGGTCCCGAGGTGATCTTCCGCAAGTAGGACGCGTTTTTTCATAAGGACTTCGATGCGCGAGATTTGAGCAGCTTCGTCTAAACGCTTATAACATGAATCCTAAATATGCAAGATTTTTTTATGCTGGAAGAAAAAGCAGACTTGGTAAGTGAGGAGCGAAGAAATCTGGCGCGCCCGGAGGGATTTGAACCCCCAACCCTCAGATCCGAAGTTAGCCCCGACCCTGAACGGCCTGAAACCGGAAGGAAAAGAAGCGTGATTTTTCAAGCCCTTTCGCCTTTCGGTTTCGGGTCAGTCTATATCATTCCCTGGCATTGTGGAAACAACCGTGGAAACATTTTTGGAAACAGAATTGAGGCCGTCCGAGGTGGCTTTTCAGCACGCACTTGATTCACATTCCAGGGCGCGGCCATACGGATTTAAACGGAAAAGGAGTTAGCCACTTGCCCTAACCGCCATCAGCATGGACCAGGGCCGGGCTTTATCATCGTCAGGTTTACCAGGTATGGCAAGGCGGGAGATAGAGAGTCATAAACTAGGCGACCCGCTGGACTTTAATTTTACTCGCGTGCTTTTCAGCTTGGGCTAGATCGTAGGCCGCCTGTAGACGAAGCCACGTATCCGCGCCGCCGCCAAAAGCCTTATCAAGCCGGATCGCCATTTCGGGGGAGATTGCAGCCTTGCAGTTCACCAGGTTGTTGAGAGCCTGGCGCGTCACCCCGAGAGCGCGTGCGGCCCCGGTGATGGTGAGACCCAAGGGTTCAATGCAGTCATGGCGGACCGAAAGGCCCGGATGCGGGGGGCTCTTCATACATGGTGCTCCGCGTAGGCATCAAGAAGGCGCCGGATCATCCGTTGATACTGCGTGTTGTGTTTTCGCGCCTCGTTTTTAAAGAAATCCACGCTTCGCTTCGAAAGCGCGATCGTAACTTTGACTCCCTCGTCCCGAAAAACTAGTTCTTCAGGCCGGGGCAAAAAATCACGAACGATCTTTAATCTTCCCGCTGGTCCTTTTGTGTATTTTGTTTTCTTGCTCATAGATTTGCCTTCCTTTCCGCCAATAGCCAGCGCCAAAGATGCGGATCACCTGGCCACGATAGGTAAAACGAACTGTTAGGATGCCATCTTTGACCCGGCCAAAGCAGTAATACCTCTTTTCGCTCCCGCTATGTGAAAGATCCTCCGCGATCACGCGGTTAGGATCGGCAAAGGCGAACTGTGCGCTTGCGAAAGAGACGCCGTGCTTTTTCTGGTTATCCCGGTCCTTTTCGGAGTCCCACTCAAACCGCGCCTTCGCCACATAGAAAGGCTAGCATAAATCTGGCAAATTAGCCATACAATGA
>Ga0209824_10001253_pt1 | contig 14605 bp, 11 predicted proteins | sample VDWuncwatermetaG_FD_184124 | JGI IMG/M metagenome (GOLD analysis project Ga0209824, IMG submission 184124) | Wastewater microbial communities from Netherlands to study Microbial Dark Matter (Phase II) - VDW unchlorinated drinking water (SPAdes)... ... | reverse complement strand
GGGTGGGGACTTGTGCTGTAATGGCTGGCATCACCAGTCAAGTGCGGCTGCGCTTTCTGCGCGTGCAGCCCGTGTATTTTTTGGTTTGGCCTTGCGATTTTGGGGTGTGCCAAAAGGAGTGCTGTGCGCGGGATTGTAAAGGAGGTTCGCATATCCGTTTGCTGTATCGGTAAATGGCAGAGTCCTGTTGCGTAAAAGCCTTTGCTTGACTGAATTTTTACCTGAATATTCCCCAAAGCCCGCCCACAGAAAGCGCCAAATGCCAAATGGCCTTATCTGAGGGGCATAAATAGCTAGTCAAATGATATGATTGATTGTTTTATCCACAGCCTTGGGGATAAGTTGGGGTCTGACTTGGTCTGTAGAGTCAATTTAAAAAAAATGTTTTGTGTATCATCTGACAATTCCAACACTTTTTGGCATCTCCTCACAACAGCCAACAACTGTAACACAGAGCGTTAAAAAAACTCGCCTTTTACCAGGCAGTTAGCCAGTTATAAAAAATTGAAAAAAAACCCTTTGACCCACAACATCTAGTGGTTACATCATGGAGAGCACACTATTAGTAGTATTTTCTGGAGAGAAAACACGGAAAACAAGCCAGGGAAGGCCATAAAATGAAAATCAAGAGACTGTTTACCAAGGCTGGAGAATCACCCTACGCAAAGTTAAACTTTGTTCCGCGTGTGAGTGAACTCAAAAATCCCGATGGATCTATCGTCTTCCATATGGAAAATGTGGTGGTTCCTGATGCTTGGTCACAAGTGGCCACCGACGTGATCGCGCAAAAATATTTTCGTAAAGCGGGGATTCCTTTAGTCGATGACGCCGGCAAGCCCGTGTTGGGCGAAGACGGTCGCCAAAAAATGGGTGCAGAGAACGACTCGCGCCAAGTGTTTCATCGCCTGGCCGGTTGCTGGCGTCAGTGGGGCGAGAAGAGTGGCTATTTTGACACGCCCGAAGATGCGCAGGCTTTCTACGACGAGTCCTGCTACATGCTGGCGGCTCAAATGGCTGCGCCCAACAGCCCTCAGTGGTTCAACACGGGGTTGCATTTTGCCTATGGCATTTCCGGTCCCAGTCAAGGGCACTATTATGTCGATGAGCGCTCCAAAGAACTGACCAAGTCGACCAACGCTTATGAGCGTCCCCAACCGCATGCCTGCTTCATTCAATCGGTTAGCGATGATCTCGTCAACGAAGGCGGTATCATGGATTTGTGGACCAAGGAAGCGCGTTTGTTCAAATACGGCTCGGGTACGGGGTCTAACTTTTCGGCCATTCGTGGACGCGGTGAACATCTCTCGGGCGGTGGCAAATCTTCTGGCTTGATGAGCTTTTTAAAAATTGGTGATGCGGCAGCTGGCGCTATTAAATCGGGCGGCACCACGCGCCGGGCGGCCAAAATGGTGATTGTCGACATCGATCATCCAGATATTCAAGAGTACGTAAAATGGAAGGCTGTCGAAGAACAAAAAGTGGCCGCTCTCGTGACGGGCTCTCGCCTCATTCGCCAAAGCCTCAACGACATCATGAAGGCCTGTCAGAACCAAACCGCTGGCGATCGTCTCGATCCCAAAGTGAATGCTGAACTCAAGAGTGCCATTGCGACGGCACGCGGCTTCAAAATTCCGGACAACTTTGTTTACCGCGTCATTCAGTTTGCCAAGCAGGGTTACACCTCCATGGATTTTGCCGAATACAACACCGATTGGAACTCGGATGCCTACGCCACTGTCTCTGGGCAAAATTCCAACAACACGGTGCGCGTCAATAATGACTTCATGAATGCTGTGCGTGAAGACAAAGATTTTGCGCTCAAGGCGCGCATCACGGGCAAGTCTGTTAAGACCATCAAAGCCAAAGAGCTTTGGGAACAAATCTGTGAAGCCGCTTGGAACTGTGCCGATCCTGGCATCCAGTTCGATACGGCTGTTAACGAATGGCACACATGTCCCAACGACGGGCGTATCAATGCCAGCAATCCTTGCAGCGAGTACATGTTCCTCGATGACACGGCTTGCAATTTGGCCTCGCTCAATCTGGTCAAATTCTACGACACCAAACGCCATGTGTTTGAGATCGAGGCTTATCGCCATGCCACGCGCATCTGGACCGTCATTTTGGAAATTTCTGTTTTGATGGCGCAATTTCCTTCCAAAGAAATTGCACAAAAGAGTTACGATTTCCGTACGCTCGGTTTGGGCTATGCGAACATCGGGGCCCTTCTTATGCGCATGGGACATGCCTATGGCAGCAAAGAAGCTCTTGCGATTACCGGTGCTCTGACGGCCATTCTCACGGGTGATTCTTACTTGACCAGTGCCGAGCTGGCGCGCGAGCTGGGACCTTTCTCGCGTTACTTCCGCAACCGCGATGCCATGCTGCGCGTGGTGCGGAATCATCGCCGGGCGGCCTACAACGCCAAATCCGATGACTACGAAGGTTTGAGCATTTTGCCATTGCCAATCGATCAAGAGGTTTGCCCTAAAGACATGCTGGCCGCTTCTCATGATGCTTGGGATAAAGCCCTTGCTTTGGGTGAGCAATTTGGTTTCCGCAATGCCCAGGTTTCTGTCATTGCCCCAACAGGCACTATTGGTCTGGTCATGGATTGTGACACGACGGGGATCGAGCCAGATTTCTCGCTCGTCAAATTTAAAAAACTGGCTGGTGGAGGGTACTTTAAAATCATCAATGCCTCTGTGCCACCGGCTCTCAAGAAATTGGGTTACACAGAAGTTCAGGTACAAGACATCGTCAATTACTGCCGCGGCACCGGTACGCTCAAGAGTGCACCGGCTATTAACCATGACACACTCAAAGCCAAAGGTTTTACCACTGAGGCTCTGGAAAAATTGGAACTAGCGTTAACGCAAGCTTTTGATATTCAGTTTGCCTTCAATCGCTACACCTTTGGCGATGCCTTCTTAACAGACACGCTCAAGGTGTCGACCGAGAAATTGAACGATCCCTCGTTTAATCTCATCAAGCATTTTGGTTTTTCCGATAAAGATATTGAGCAAGCCAATAACTATTGCTGCGGCACCATGACCATCGAGAATGCGCCGCATCTTAAGCGTGAGCATTATGCTATTTTCGATTGCGCCAATAAATGTGGACGCTATGGCACACGCTTTATTTCGGCTGATGCCCACATTGAAATGATGGCAGCCGCTCAGCCTTTTATTACAGGGGCAATTTCCAAAACAATCAACATGCCAAATGAAGCTACGGTTGAAGACATCAACCGCGCTTACTTCAAGTCATGGGGCCTCATGCTCAAGGCCAATGCGATTTACCGGGATGGTTCCAAATTGTCCCAGCCGCTCAATTCGGTATCGGCCGAATTATTCGAAGCCGTCGAGGAAGCCAAGCTCGAGAGCGGTTTGAACGCGCCCGCAGCCGTTCGTGAAGTCGCCGAAAAGATCGTGTATCGCTATCTTTCCAAACGCCGAGTTTTGCCTAATCGCCGCAAAGGCTACACGCAAAAGGCCGAAGTTGGCGGGCATAAAGTTTACCTGCGCACGGGGGAATTCGAAGACGGCGGGCTGGGCGAAATTTTCCTGGATATGCACAAGGAAGGGGCGGCTTTCCGTTCTCTCATGAACTGCTTTGCCATCGCCATCTCGATTGGTTTGCAATACGGGGTGCCTCTGGAAGAATTTGTCGAAGCGTTTACCTTCACACGGTTTGAACCCAACGGCATGGTGAAGGGCCATGACAACATCAAGATGTCGACGTCCGTCATCGATTGCATTTTCCGTGATTTAGCCATGAATTACCTGGGCCGCTATGACCTGGTTCACGTCACGCCAGAAGATCTGCGTGGGACCTCAGTCAAAATGGTTGGCGAGGCCGAAGAGATGGCGCCTCTGGCCGAGGACTCTGTTGGTTCCATGATCACGAGTCCGATTCACACGACAGATGAAGCTTCTGTGACGACTGTGGTGACGGGTTTTGCCGCAGCAGGCTCCAGTGGTGGTTTGCAGCAAGTGGCGGCAGCGCCAGCAATGGCTGTTGTTTCCATGGCGAGTGAGAGCACGGTGCGTAAACGCGTGATCGGCAATAAAGCCACGACCAGCCGCCGCGATGTCGCTCGTCTTAAAGGCTACGAAGGCGATGCTTGTCCTGAGTGCATGCAGTTCACACTGGTGCGCAATGGATCTTGTCTAAAATGTGATTCTTGCGGGGCTACGACGGGGTGTTCATAGAATTGTCACAAATTATATATTGCAGCCAGGCTGCTTTGGACGCAGTGAGCGTTCATGGCAGTGCATCAAGTTGTGGCGGCGTTAAGACGCGGGCTCACACAGAAAATCTATCAGGCAGCGCATGTGGCGGGTGGTCGTTTTGGGCAGGTGCCTTCGCGTGTGTCTAACGAAGCTGCGGCCTTTCGGTTTTCTCGGTTTTTACCAGACCCTTTGCCAAGAAAAATCGATGGCCTTTGGCGACACGGTGTTTTGCATTCACTCAAAGTGGCCTCCGAGCTGCAACAGTTAGACGCTATTTCTGTTAGGCAGGATTATCAGGCTTCAGTGGCGCTTTCCACGCGCTTTCATCCCATTCCAGAAATTTCCCGGGCGGCTTTTTTACACCGTTTTGCTGATTTGCCAGTCACTGACCAGCAAGCCATTCGTTTGGCTTACGATATTGGCTTAGCGGCGCACAGCAAACAAGCGCGCGACATTGGCGGTGCTTATTTTTCCCATCCAAAAGCTGTGGCCTTGATTCTCATTGACGATTGCGGAATCAAAGAAGCGCGGCTCATCATTGCGGCCTTGCTTCATGATGTTTTGGAAGACACAACTTTGCTGGGCCGCAACCTTGTGGAAGCTCGGCTGATTCTGACTGATTTATTTGGTGTGCAAATAGCCGAGACGGTCATTGCCTTAACCAAACAAACCGTGCTGGAAAAGGCGTTGCTGGCGTCGAAGCAAAAAATGGATCGGGTCGCCGGTCTGAGTCGGTATATTGGTCAGTTGGTGGCTTCCCCTGAGGGGACTGTTTTGGTCAAAATTGCCGATCGCCTGCACAATGCACAAAGCATGTCTCAGCTGCATGTTGAACGGCAGCAGCGTTTTGTCAAAGAAACGCGCGAGGTTTTCGTGCCACTGTTTAACCAGGCCGAAACCTATTATGCCGAGCACCCAGAGTATTTGGGCGCTGCGCGTCTTTTGCTGGCACGCTTAGCCAAGACGCTGGAGAAAATTGAAACGGGTGGGTAACGTTTGTCTCGCAACAAACAAAAAAGGCACCTAGAAAATCCAGGTGCCTTTAAAAAAAGTTATTTTTAGTTTGCGACTTTCAACTATTCCACAGCGGTGGCAGCGGCTTCAGCAGTTTTAGCGGCAGCCTGCAATTGAAGTCTTACATCAGTTTGCACGCGTGCTGTGGCCAAAGTGGTTTTATTCAATTCTCCAAGAGCTGCTTTAAGATCATCGGCTGGTTTGGCTGGACTCATGGTGCTGGCCGCGAGCATGGTTGCCACTCTGGTCATGGGTTTTGGTGGAAGCAGGGCTTCAAGAGCCGCCTTAGCCTCTGTGAAGACGAGCTCAGCTGCCTTAACCACTTCAATGGCTTCAAGGACATCGGCTTTAGCGTCAGCGAGAGTGGTTTCATCAGTTGCTGCCGTAACGGCAGCTTCGGCTGTTTCCAGTTCAGCTTTAGCGGCGGTTAAATCGGTTTTAGCTGTTTCCAGTTCAGCTTTAGCGGTGGCAATGGCATCTTCATCGGGTTTTGCTGTTTCGACAATGGCTTCACGTTCCACAGCGGCTTTAAGAGCCTCGACTCTGACCTGTGAAGTGGCTTTGGCAGTCTCAATAACTGGCGTGCCTTCCTTGGTTGTAGGGAGAGTCTCTAGCATTTTGATTTCTCCCTCCGTTTTTGCCAGGAGGATCTTGCCCAGCTCCATGACAGCCGCTTCATTGAGGGGTTGTGGTGCTGGTTCAACACCCTCTACAGGGGAGTTGAGACTCTCTTTGAACGAGGTGAAAACTTTACCTGTCACTTCGCTCTGCATGCGTATGGTGTCATTAGCGAGCTTGGCTTGTTCAGTTAATTGCATGACTTGTGTATGCAGCTCGTAGTCAGGGCTTTCTGTGTTGGGTTGCGCTGCTTTCAGGATTTCCACTTTTTCGACCAAATCTTTATCCGCAATTTCCACTAACTTCATCGTTGTCTCTGCCATTGTGGCTTGAAACTGTGCGTGTGTGAGATCGGTCTTCAGCGTATCCTGGAGTTTGACTAAAGCTCCTTTGAATTCCTCTAGTGCGGGAGGTCGCGTGGTTTCTGGCTTGGCGGTATGGTAGCTTTCTTGCTGTTCAACGTCTTTTATCAAGTGAGTCATCACTTTCTCCGCTTCCGCTTTGACTTCAAGAGCAACGGGAGCTTTCTCAATTTCTTCTGGCAGAATGGGCATTTTGCCAATCGCCTTCATGTCCAAGTGATGAAAGGCTTTGACACCCCTATCTAAAACGTTCTCAAAAGGCTTAATTGGTAAAGTCGTAGATAGTTCGCCTTCAGGGGGAGGCGTGAGTGCAGTCGTGGTTCTGTGCATAACTTGACCTGCGACTAAAGTGTCCAGAGCAAGTGCCGCAGAGGTTTCACGTCCAGTATGAAAATATTCAACATAGTCTCTGATGGGTTCGCGGAGCGGGATTACGGGCAGTGGCTCACGTCTGTCTGTTCCCGCTGGTGGAGCTGCATCTGGCGCTTCAAAAGAGCCTTCAAACAGCCGAGTCCGCAACTCTTCAGGCAGCTTAACGATATCTTCTCTTGTCATGATGATGAGGTTCTCAATGGTGATAGCATGAGAATTTGCCTCAGGGGGTGGCGGCAGCCGGCTGGGTTCTGAAGGGGGGGCTCCCTCAGGATGATGGGCTTCAAACTTATTTTGTTCTTCTATAGCCATCTGCCATTGGTCCAAACGAAACTCCTGCGGATTTTTTTCGGCAAAGTCGCGCATCTCTGGAGTCATTGGGGGAGGATTGTTTTGTCCAGGGCTCTGAGGGTTCGCAGGGTTTTGAGGATTCAAATTGACTTCACCACCAGGTAAAAAATTTGCGGCTTCAGCAATGGCGATATCGGTTATATCGGCTCTTTGTTCAGGGGTGGGTGGTGTTATAGGAGAGAGTCCGCTATCGGCAACAACTGCTGTTTCATCAGTTAACTCGTCTAGGGTGGCGCTGCTGCCATCTTCAGCCGTCGATATGCTTTCCATAGGGATAGCACCACTCGAACAATTAGTAAAAATGAGTAGGCCTGATAAGAGGGCTAAGTGCAGGCGGTAAGACGATGAAGCAAACATAAGTTGTCCCTTTCGCTAAAAATTTGGAGATAATCCTTCGTCCAGTGACTTCCCAAGATTCGTGCCAGTTTGCCAAAAAAGAAGAGTTTTATAACCGAATGGGATGACTGACAATTTTATGGGACGGATGTTTTTTAGTAAAAAAACAGGGCAATCAAAAACGAAACCCTCTCAAATTGAGAGGATTATTTTGCCTAGCAGTTTCCTGAAAAACTAAAATTTGCCTATTTGCTGTCATTCCCGCGTAGGCGGGAATCCAGTATTTTTAAGTATTGTGGATCCCCGTCTACGCAAGGATGACAAAAAATGGGTTTTTTAGGGAACTGCTAGTTGTTGCTGAAGTCAACCGATGAATGGTTCAACGCAGCATCCGGGGAGTTTTTAGAGATTCCCCTTACAGGGCTTGATTGAGCATGTTTTGCAGGGAGGCCTTAGCGACCACGCCGGTGGTTTGGGTCACAACTTGGCCGTTTTTAAACACAATGACGGTCGGAATGCCGCGAACACCATAGCGGCCAGGCGTATTGGGATTCTCATCGGTGTTGACCTTGAAGACTTTGACTTTGCCGACATTTTCTGAAGCCAGCTCATCGATGATAGGTGATAAGGCACGGCAGGGGCCACACCAGACAGCCCAAAAATCCACCAAAACGGGAACGGTGGCGTTTAAAACATCGGTTTCAAAATTGGCATCGGTGGTTTCTAATACGTGAGCATTGGCCATAAAGTCTCCTTCGTTCTCCTGGGGGGCACCCTAAGGCTGACATAGCTAATCTTTCTTTTGGGCTCTGGCAAGGGTGGGGGTATTTTTTTTGTTAAATCGCTTTGAGTGACCGCAGAATTCGTTGCTCATAAATTAAACGCTCATCAATCCATTTTTTTAGCAGCGTCTGGTAGCCTTTTTCTCTTTTAAGCTTTGCCAATGTTTTGAGAGAAGCAATTGTATTTTCTGATAGGCGAATCGAAATTGGGCGTGAAGGATTAACGGCTGACCAGGCCTTCCATGCGTGATCATCATCCGCCTGGGTGGTGACGATATGGTCGATTTCTTTTTGAGAGAGTTGTTGTTTTTTCATAAATTCCAAGCCGTAATCAATCTGATCACAGAGTCAGTCTTTAGTTGGAAGATGATTTTTAATTGTCGTCCACCATCAGTTCTGCCGATCAGTTGAAAACGGTCCTTGTATTTTTTGTTTTGACGGACCTGAAACGGATTATAAAAACACTGGATAGCTTCTTCAAAGGACACATGATGAATATACAATTTGTCTCGTATAAAGTCGTCATCTTCAAAATCTTTAAAGATAATTGTATGCCAATTGACCACATATAATCATATATGTATCTTGACTGGGGCTCAAGATGATAATTAAGTTTGTATATACAATTCTTGCGCCTTATTTTTTTGTTTAATCTCTGGAGACGTTAGGGGTATAGCCTGCACAACACGATGAGGTGACCATGATGCCAGCGACAGCCATTCCCATTCTGCTTGATCTAGCCGGTAAAAACATTTTGCTCGTGGGGGCTGGTGCTGTGGCCGCCCGGAAACTTCTCTCTCTGACGGATCGTAAAGCCAAAATCACGATTCTTGCGTCTCAAGTCTCGCCAGCTGTGCTAAAGCAGGCGAAGGGGCGTGTGGCCAAGATCTTAAAGCGGGCTTACAAAAAAAGTGATCTCAAAGGGCGCGATCTGGTTTTTGCACTCACTCAAGATGCCACTCTCAATCAAAAAATTGCAAGCGCGTGTGCCAAAAGAGGTGTTTTGTGTAACAGCGCAACAGAGGCTTCCCAAAGTTTTCTGATGACGAGTTTTTTTGAACGCGGTGATTTGGTGCTGGCTGTTTCTACCAGAGGTGCGGTTCCCTTTTTGGCTAAAGCTGTGCGTCGTCATTTAGAAAAACTCTTTGATGCGAGCTGGGCCTTGAAGGTGGTGCGGCTCAAAAGTTTGCGGGCGCGCCTGATCAAATCCTCCCAGCTGCGGATACTGAAACGCCTCGCAAAAATGACGCTGGAACAGCTTAAGCAACTCGCCGATAAGGGTGAAGCTTACTTGGACGATTAACATGAATTTCCCACAAGCTTTTTTTGCCATTTTGGTTCTGTATCTGGTGACGACGCTATTTTATCTTTTGCGCCTCGTTATTGGGCAACGTGTCTTTGGTGCCATGGCTTTGCGTCTAATGATGCTGGCCGCTTTTGTGCAAACAGCCGTATTGGCCATGCACTTTCTCTCAACGCCGGAGGCTTGGTTTTCCAGCTGGTTGGAGTATTTTCAGATAGCCGCTGCGGGTCTAGCCTGGATGTTTATCAGTCTGTGTTTTACGCGTAAACTTTATGCGGGAGGGCCTCTATTTTCGGTGCTCATTGTTGTGTTGTGCCTGCTGTCTCTCACCTATGACAACCCTTACCGTATTGGCATGGCTCAGCGGGGCAATGGCTACATCTACATTCATTTAACGGCTATGTTTTTAACTCTGTCAGTGCTCTCGGTGGGATTTTTGGCGGCCATTTTGTTTTTGCTGGCCGAGCGGCAAATCAAGCTCAAACGTTTTGAGGGCTGGCTCGCCAAACTACCGCCACTCGAAGCGATTCAGCTTGTGCATGACCGGGCTCTCACGGCCGGATTTTTATTTTACACGTTGTCAGTTTTGGCTGGTGCTGGTTTTGCCAAAGTGTCTTCAGGGCATTATTTGTCGGGTGGGACCAAGCAGTGGTTGGGCGTGGGGAGTTGGCTCTTTTTTGCGCTCTTTATTAATCTGCGAAATCGCCTTGGTTTGACTGGGCACAAAGGCATGGCGGTGGCTCTTGCCGGTTACGCGGGCCTTTTCCTCGTCTTTTGGGTGGGTTTTTCATGAATTACGTTATGGTTGGACTCAACCATCACCTGGCTCCGGTAGCCATTCGGGAACGTTTGGCTTTTGATGGCGAGGCGATGCGGGCGGGTTTGCGTGAGCTGAAGTCCACCGCCTCCGTGTCTGAGGCGGCCATTTTATCTACCTGCAATCGCGTCGAAATTTATGCGGTGACGGATCAACCCGAACAAACAGGCCAATTGCTGACAGCGCGATTGGTCAGCTCTGGCACAGCCGCTGAAACGGCCGCACCTTATTTGACCACACTTTGTGGCAAAGAGGCGGTCGCGCATTTATTTTCCGTGGCGGCCAGTTTGGATTCGATGGTGGTGGGGGAAAATCAAATTACGGGTCAGGTCAAAGACGCTTATCAGGCTGCACTCGAAACGGGAGCGACGGGGGCTTATCTTAACCGACTTTTTATGCGAGCTCTGTATGTGTCCAAGCGTGTCAAAGCGGAAACGGGGATTGGGCAGGGAAGTGTGTCGGTGGGCTCATCGGCAGGCCGTCTGGCACGGCGCATTTTTGGTAATTTAACCGACAAAACCATTGTACTTGTTGGTGCTGGTGAAATTGGCGAATTGGTGGTGCGGCACTTGGCTTCTGATGGCGCGGGACAAATCATCATGCTCAATCGCACATTTGAGCGGGCGCAAGCTTTGGCCTGCGAAGGTTTGGGTGAGGCCAGACCACTTGAGGAATTACCCAAATGGCTTTTAGAAGCTGATGTGTTGATTACGTCTGTGACGGGTGTGCTGAATGAGTTTGACCCTGCCATTCTGGAAGGCGTGATGCAGGCACGTAGTCACGCGCCCTTGTTTCTCATTGATTTGGGTGTGCCCAGAAATATTCCGCCTGCGGCTGGCGATTTGCCCGATGTTTATCTCTACAACGTAGATGACCTGCAAACGTTGGCGATTGAAGGTCGCAAACATCGCGACGACAAGATGCTGCTTGCCAAAAATATCATTGATGAAGAAGTCGCCCTGTTTTATGAATTCGACCGAGAACCGCGTGATGCCATTGCTGGCCTTGGTCGTAAATTTGAGCTTTTGCGCAGGCAAGAACTTGAACGAACGCTCGGACGCTGGCCTGGCTTGGATGCAGAGGCTATCGAGGCCATGGACAGGCTATCCCAGTCTCTGGTGGCCAAAATATTGCACGACCCGATTTTGTCTCTAAAAGCCAATCGTGAGTGGCATGAACCCGGCCACTTGAGCATGTTTCGTAAGATTTTTCGTTTAGATGAGGAAGAATAATATGTCTGATCATGAGGCCCCCTTCGATAAAAAATTTCTTCGTCGCAATGAACTTGCCGATGTTCTTGCTCAAACCGTGCCTTTTTTTGAACGCAACAAGACGATTGTCATTGGCGTGATCGTTGCCGTGCTGCTTGGCGCTGTTGGCCTCGTTTTCGTCAAACATCAGGCACAAACACACGTCATGGATTTTAATACGCGTCTGGCGGCTGTTGCGAAGAGTCCGCAAAAGGTTCTGGGCTACCAATCCATTATCAAAGATTTTGCTGATATTCCCGGCGTTAATCTGGTGCGGCTCAAATTGGCTGAGGCTCTTATCGAGAATCAAAAAACCGATGAGGCCCTTGCTGTGCTGAGTGAAGGTGTCAAAGCGGGTGGCCGCGATGTTCTGACGACTCTTTTGCTCATCAAAGAACTGGATATTTACAAAACCAAAAAAGATTACGCTGGCGCATTGACGGCTTTGAATGCTGGCCGCAAAAATATTTTGTCTGCATATGCCAATACGCTGGCCATCACGGAAGCCGATTTGCTTTTACTCTCCGGCAAAAAAGAAGACGCTCGCAAAATTCTTACAGCTCTGACGACAGCAAAACCCGAAATACCAAAAGAGGGTGCTGATGCCGAGCTTGGCGATGATGGCTCAGTTGCGGCGGCCAAAGAAAAATTATTACTGCTCGATTTGGGGGTTTTGTAATGTTGTTTCGTTTGCTGCGTTCTTTTTCGTTTTTTGTTCTGGTCGTTTTGTTGTTAGCGCCGCCAGCGCATGCCAAAAAGGAACAAGCCTTCTCACTGGCACCTGCACCGATCAAAGTCAAAAATCAGGCGATTCTCAAAACGGCTTGGAGTCTCGGTCTTAAAACAGGTTCCCAGAAGCGGTATTATCCAGAAACAGCTCAGCCGGTGAGCGATGGCGCGCGGGTTTTTGTTGGCACCATGGGTGGGCATTTTTATGCGGTTGATGTTGCCACAGGAAAAGTGATTTGGACTTATGTTAATCAAGGGCCTATCGCTGCGGGCGCCAGTCTTGGCGATAACAGCGTTGTCTTTGCCGACCTTGACGGCCGTGTGGTCGCACTCGACAAATCCAGCGGCGTCAAACTTTGGAAGAGGCGCTTTAACCGAGAAATTTCTGGTATGCCGCTGGTTATGGGTGGCACTGCGTATGTTATGGCGGGCGAGCGCGAGTTAGTCGCGCTCTCTCTTTCGGATGGGCACACCTTGTGGCAGCAATCGTTAGAAAGCTTTGCTCGCGACATAACCATGAATGGTCAATCTGGTGTGGCGACCGATGGTCAAAATATCTATGTCGGCTTGGCGGATGGCCATTTGTATGCGCTGAATCTTTCTGGCGGTGTGGCTTGGCAGGCCGCGCTCAATCCCCCAATGCGTAATTTTAAAGATATCGATGCTCAAGTTGTGGCCGCTGGCGGCTCTCTTTATACGGTTGGCTATTACGGACTTTTACATAAATTGGGCGCCGGTGGCGGGCGGATTTGGCAGGCCGATGTCGCCTCGGGTACGGCACCCTTGGTCGCGAACGGAACTGTGTATGTTTCTGACACCGATGGCGCTTTGACGGCTTTTTCTAACGATTCAGGTCGGCAGCTTTGGCGCAACGAGCTCAATGGCTCGGTTTTGTCTTCTGCGGCAGACTTTGCGGGTTACGTTGTGGTGGGTTCGTTCAAGACAGAACTGTTTGTTTTGGATCCGTCGACAGGTTCAGCTTTGCAAAGTTTGAGTGTGGGGACTGGATCAATCAACAAGCCTGTCGTGGCGGATAATCATCTGGTTGTGTTGACTAATGGTGGCAAACTAATCGCTTTCAAAAAACGCTGAGCCGTCTGTGCTTTCAAAAAAATCCCGCAACATAAAGTCCTTCATCGCCATGGATGTGCTGGAAGCTTCTCAGGTTTTGACGCGGCAAGGCCACGATATTATTTCTTTCTCCTTGGGTGAACCCGATTTTGATGCACCCGCTGAGGCCAAACAGGCTTGTATCAGGGCGATTCGCACCAATCAAACCAAGTACACTCATTCACAAGGCCTGCCTGAACTGCGTGCAGCCATCGTTAAAGATTACAAAAAAAAATATGGTGTATTTGTCGATCCTGAGCAAGTCATCGTCACGCCAGGTACCTCGCCAGCCTTCTTTTTGATTTTTTCGGTTATTTTGGAAGCGGGTGATGAAGTCATTTTGCCCAATCCGCATTATCCCTGCGATAAAAACTTTGTTGAGTATGTTGGTGGCAAAGTCCGTTATGCGAACTTGTTAGAAAAAAATGGCTTTCATTGGGACCCCAAAGACGTCAAAAAACTATTGAATCGTCGAACAAAAGCATTTTTTGTGACCTCACCGGCCAATCCTACGGGCGCTGTTGTCTTGCCTGAGGAATATCGATTCATGGCGAAGACTGGCAAAGTCATTGTCTCTGACGAAATTTACCACGGGCTGACTTATGCGGGCCGCGAACACACAGTGCTTGAATTTACCAAGAATGCTTTTGTCGTGAACGGCTTTTCCAAAGCTTACGCCATGACAGGCTTTCGGCTGGGTTATGTGATTGCTCCCAAAAAATACGTGCGGGCTATGCAAAAGGTGCAGCAGAATTTTTATATTTCGACCAATTCCTTCGTGCAGGTGGCGGGGATTGCGGCCCTGGAAAAATCTCAAGCCTACACAGCTCACATGCGAGACGAGTACCGCAAGCGGCGCGAGCTTATGCTGACGGGGCTCAAAAAAATTGGATTTCCCATTTCCTACACTCCGGAGGGTGCCTTTTACATCATGGCTAACGCCAAACACATCGATAAAAATTCTTTTCGCCTCGCTTTTGCTATTTTGGAAAAGGCCCACGTGGCTGTCACGCCAGGGATCGATTTTGGCAGTGGCGGCGAAGGCTATTTGCGTTTTTCTTACGCGGTCAAACCAGCCAAAATTAAAGAGGGGCTGAGGCGGCTGGAGCAGTACTTAAAAAGCTGTTAGGGTCTTTTTAACGACATGGTTAAACAAAAGGAGCCCGCGTGGACCTTGACAGGTCAGCCTTTGGCCCCGTAGGCATTTAGGCATGATCGATTATGCACTTGTTTTGTTATCGGGTGGATTGGATTCGGCTTATGCGTTGACGGTAGCGGCCAGTCAGGCCAAACGTGTGCTGACGTTGACAGTCCTTTATGGACAAG
>Ga0209824_10001249_pt1 | contig 14637 bp, 14 predicted proteins | sample VDWuncwatermetaG_FD_184124 | JGI IMG/M metagenome (GOLD analysis project Ga0209824, IMG submission 184124) | Wastewater microbial communities from Netherlands to study Microbial Dark Matter (Phase II) - VDW unchlorinated drinking water (SPAdes)... ... | reverse complement strand
GATCGAGATGGCCTTGGCGATGACAGAGGTGGCAGAGCGGGCCAAGCGGCAGCTGGCGGAGGTCACCGGCTTCAAGCCGGTGGCCGCCATAGGAAGCTATCGCGACGCCAAGGGATGGCATGTGTCCGTGGACATGCTGGAGATGGCCCGGCTGCCGGACTCCACGGACCTCCTCGGCATCTATGAGGTTGACCTGGACGAAGCGGGCAGCATGGTGAAGTTCGAGAAGAAGAGAACCCACCTCCGCGGCGTGCCCTACGAGGAGGAACAAGAGTAGCATGCCCCTGGAAGCGGAGAGAGACGGCGCCGGGACCCTGTCCGATGTGATCGATCGCATCCTGGACAAGGGGCTGGTGATCAACGCCGATATTAAGGTGGCGGTTTCCGGGGTCGAGCTGCTGGATCTGAAGATCAGGGCCGCCTTGGCTTCCTTCGAAACCGCGGCCAGGTACGGCCTGGAGTTTCCCTCCGGAACGAACCTGCAGACGCCCGCCTGGCAGGAGGCGCTGGTCGCCAAGGAGACGTGCCCCGAATGCGGCAAGCGGTTGCCCACGGAAGAGCTCCTCAATGCCGGCTGCCCCTGGTGCGGCTGGATAAGCGCCGAAGCGAAGGGGATCCCGCTGGCGACCTAGCAGGCCGGAGCTGAAGACGATGGCAGGTAAGGGGAGGAGAAAGACAGCCGCGCAGAAGGTCGCCGACCAGGAAGAGCGGATAAGAGAGCTTGAGGAGGAGCTAGCGAAGCTGGAGGGGAAGGCGGGGCAAGCCCCGGAGGGGACGGCCGCCGGCGTCCTCCAGGGGCTTGGAGGCATGTTCCCCGGACTCGACCGACTCCTCGAGGCCGCAGGGACATCGGGGGCGTTCCAGGAGAGGCTGAAAGCCATCGATGAAGAGCTGGAGGCCAGGCTGAGGAGCGAGCCGCTGGCGCGAAGAGAGGTGCGTGGCGGGGTGTCCTCGATCCCTGGTCACCCGCGCGGCAGGCCAATGGGCGGGAGGCCCACGTCGGGAAGGCGGCGGGCACCGGTGCTGGAGCCGGAGGTCCCCGCTGTCGAGGAGCCTCCCGCCGACGTCTTTGATGAAGGGGCTTACCTGAAAGTGGTGGCCGAGCTCCCGGGCGTGGAGGAGAGGGACATCAAGGCTGACCTGACCGGGGCGCGTCTGGTCATCTCGGCCGAAACGTTGGCTCACAAGTATCACAAGGAGATAGCTCTGCCCAGCGCCCCCAAAGGAAAGGTGGAGAGGCTGTACCGGAACGGCATCCTGGAGCTGACGCTGTGGAAGGAGTGAGAAATCCAGACCGATGGTGATCGAAATAGATGAGAAGAACCTGAAGCATGGCGTACTGGGGCTCGTCATCGCCCTGGTGGAGATCATCAAGGACGCACTGAAGCTTCAGGCCGTCAGGCGCATGGAAGGGGGGAGCCTGACCGAAGAAGAGATCGAGAGGCTAGGGCAGGCGCTCATGGACCTGGACGCCGCCATCGAAGAGATAAAGGAAGAGCAGGGGATCAGCGAATCCGTCCGGTCAGTGCGGGACGGCCTGGATGACCTGGTGGACGATCTGATCGGCAGCTTCTTAGACCCCGAAGAGTGGCAGGCGCAGGCCGCAGCGAAGGGACAACTGGAACATGCAGCCCGGTAAGGCCGTCGAAGCGTCTGCTCCCATAGAAGATGCGGCAGAAGATGCGGCCGCTGACCGACAAGGTGGCTTATACGTTTACTGCATCGTTGATGGCGGGCAGGAGGCGAGGCTGGGGCCGATAGGGATAGACGGCCGCGAGGTCTACAGCATGCCCTATCGGGACGTCTGCACGGTAGTGCATGATTGCCCGGCCGAACCCTATCAGTCGACTGATCCGCACGTGGTCGAAAGTTGGGTCATGGCTCATCAGAGGGTTGTGGACGCGGCCTGGGAGAGATGGGGCACAGTCCTGCCGCTGGCTTTCGACACGATAGTTAGGCGCCGGGGGGAAGGCGAGCCGCAGGAGGACATCAGGAAATGGCTCGCTGACGAATACGAAGGCCTCAGGCGCAGGATCGAGACGGTGCGCGGCAAGGCGGAGTATGGGGTGCAGGTCTTCTGGGAGCCACAGGTTGTGGCCCGCGACATCGCCGCGAACAGCGAGGAGATTCGCCGGCTGGAAGAGGAGACTCGCTCCAAGCCCAGGGGCACCGTCTATCTGTTGAGGCAGAAGGTGGAGAGCGTGTTGAGACGGGAGATGGAAACCAGGGCGAGCGCGTGCTTCAGGGACTTCTACCAGCGGATCAAGCAGCATGTTTGCGATATCAGGTTGGAAAGGACAAAAAAGGTCACCGGGGACAGGCAGATGATCCTGAATCTCTCTTGCCTGGTCTGCCGCGAGACGTCCAGTGAGCTGGGCAAGGAGCTGGAAGGCATCGACAGGATGGACGGCTTCTCAGTCCGTTTCACCGGCCCCTGGCCGCCGTACAGCTTTGTCAGTGGGTGATTCCAGGGTCGAATCCATGGAACCGATGCGACACTCCCGCGCAACCCTAGTCGACCTCCTGGACAGAGTCCTGGACAAGGGACTGGTGCTCTACGCAGACATCATTGTCTCCGTGGCGGGCGTCCCTCTTATCGGCGTCAACCTCAGGGCCGCCCTGGCCGGCATCGAGACGATGCTCGAGTACGGCATGATGCAGGACTGGGACCAGCGGGTTCGCGCCTGGGAGGGCGAGAAGAGAGGGGCAAAGGCGATACCCATGGCTTCGGGGGATGGCGACCGCCCTATCGAAGCAAGTCTCTTCCGCTCGTTAGGAACGCATTGATGCCGAAGGCGGTTGGCATCGACTTAGGGACCACCTACTCGGCTGTGGCCTACCTGGAGCGCGGCCGGCCGGTCGTCATACCGAACGCCGAGGGCGGCCGGCTGACGCCGTCGGTGGTCGGCTTTCGCAGGGATGGAAGGCGGCTGGTGGGACAGCTAGCCAGGTTGCAGGCCGTCGCCAACCCTGACGGCACCATCTTCTCCATCAAGAGGCGGATGGGGCAGCGAAGCTACCTGGACTTCGACGGCGCCGGCGACGACCGGGAGATCATCCGCCAGATCAAGAGGCGCATGGGGTCGGACAGCTGGGTCAGGATCGACGGCAGGGAGTACACGCCGGAAGAGATCTCGGCCATGATCCTCCAGAAGGTCAAAGCGGACGCTGAAAGCTTTCTGGGCCAGAAGGTAGAGAGGGCCGTGATTAGCGTCCCCGCCTACTTCAACGTCAGCCAGCGCCAGGCCACCGTCGACGCCGCTGCCATCGCTGGCATCGAAGCGCTGAGGATAATCGACGAACCCACGGCTGCAGCGCTCGCCTACGGCCTGGACATAGAGGACGTTCACACCGTCCTGGTCTGGGACCTGGGCGGCGGCACCTTCGACGTATCGATCCTGGAGCTGGGCGACGGCCTGTTCGAGGTCAAGGCGGTCAACGGCAACACCTGGCTGGGGGGAGACGACTACGACCAGCGGATTGTGGAACATCTGGTGACCGAGTTTCGCTGGCAACGTGGCGTTGACCTTCGCCAGGACAAGTCGGCGCTGCAGAGGCTCAAGGAGGCGGCGGAGGCAGCCAAGATCGAACTCACGGATGAAGAGAGCGTGCGCGTCAGGCTGCCATACTTCAACGACGGCGATGGGACCCTCCAGCGCTGGGAGACGGTCCTCACGAGAGCGACATTCGAACAGCTAACGGAGGACCTACGGCAGAAGATGATAGCTCCCACGAAGCAGGCCCTCGCCGACGCCGGGCTACAGCCGAGGGACATCGATCGCGTGATCCTGGTGGGCGGATCGACGCGGATGCCGGCCGTACGAGACCTGCTCAGGGAACTTCTGGAGAAGGAACCGTACGGAGATGTCCACCCTGACGAAGCGGTGGCTATGGGGGCGGCCATCCAGGCGGGCATCCTGACCGGGGAGATTCAAGGGAAGGTGCTGATCAACGTCACTCCCCTATCTCTGGGAATAGAGACGCAGGGTGGAATCTTCACAAAGATCATCCAGAGGAATACCGCCGTGCCGGTGTCCCAGAGCCAGCTCTTCACCAACGCCGCCGATGGCCAGACGTCCAGCGATATCCACGTGTTGCAGGGCGAACGCGATATGGCCATCGATGACATGACGCTGGACAGATTCGAGTTGGCCGGCATCCCGGCGGCAGCGCGGGGAGAAGCCCGGGTGGAGGTGACTTTCCATATCGATGCCAACGGTATCCTCCACGTGTCCGCCCATGATCTGTACTCTGACAGCTTGCGGGAATTGCGAATCAGCTCCCGCTTCTACGGCCTGCCCGGCGAGGAGATAGGCCGCATGATCGAGGAAGCTCAGCGATACGCGGAGGAGGATCAAAGGCGGCGCCAGGAGGTCGAAGGGGGCATCAGGGCCGACAACATGGTTCGGGCTGCCCGACAGGCCATTGAAGAGGACGGGGATGACGCCGAACCATTCCTGGCCGACGAGATCGAGCGAGGGATACTCCAGGTCCAGACTGCCTTTGCGACTGGCGACAGTGAGGAACTCCGGGCCAGAACAGAGGAGTTGGAGAAGCTGGTTAGGGCGCTGCACCGCGAAGCGAAGGCCGGGACGCGTGGCCAGGAGCGACTAGTATACGTCGAGCGAGGGGCCAAAGGGTGAGCCAGATCAGGAACGTCTATACTGCCGGTGGGTCACTGTGGCCGCCTTGGGACCGACGGCAGATTCGGAGTGGGGGCCGGTCGCGCAGGTATAGCAGCGCTTGGCTTCCCAAGCAGAGGGTCGTGGGCTTCCGCCTGAGGCGGACAGGCTGAGTCCCATCGCCCGCTGCAGACTCTTCCCTTCTGCCTCGGCGGCTTGTGGTCCGGCGTCTTCAGCCGGCCGGCTGCACGCTGTCCAGCAGGCCTTTCAGGTCGTGCTTGGCGTCTAGAATGCCGGCCCAGAGGTCACCTACCTGTCGCAGCCGGTCGGGGGTGGTCAGGATCGTAAACTCGGTGGGATAGACCTTCCCTACCTCGTGCCAGCGGAGCGGCATGGAGACGGTCGCCTCCGCCAGCGGCCGCGGCGAGTAGACGGAGGCCAGGGTCTTGCCGCGGGCGTTCTGATTGTGGTCGAAGAAGACCTTGCCGGTGCGTTTCTCCACCATCCACTCCATCGTGACTTCGCGGGGGTGCTGTCGGAGCAGGAAGGTGCCGATGGTCTGGCAGGCGGAGCGGACGGCATCGTAATCGAGCCAGCGGAGGATGGGGACGTAGATGTGGAGGCCGGTGCGGCCGGAGGTCTTGACGAAGGAGGACAGCGAGAGGGAGTCCAGGAGCTCCTTGAGCCAGAGCGCCACTTCGCAGGTCTTGGCGAACGCTTTACGGTTTAGTTCCGGCTCGTCGCCCTTTGCTTCCCGGCCTGAGTAGATGTAGGGGTCCAGATCGAACACCATGAAGTCCGGGAAGTTGAGCAGCGAGCGGTCGATGTTCTCCACGGACCCGGCGAACTCGGTGGAAAGGTGGTGTCCGTCGGGCTCTGGACTGACCCGCGAGTACCAGGTGTGCAGCTCGAGGTCAGCGAGCTGGCCCAGCCACAGGAGCGTCGGCAGGTTGTTGCACATCAGGTATTCCTGGTCGCCCTCATTGTGCTCGGAGAAGAGGCGGACCGATTCCACGAACGCGGGCAGGGGGTTGTCCCAGTGCTTCTGGTAGAAGTGCTCGCCGTAGATGCCGTCCGGGTAGCGGGTCAGGGACAGAGGCCGGTCGCGCAGGTGCGGCAGAAGGTACGGTGAGACCCCGGCGAGGTACACCAGGAGGTCACGCTTGGTGAGGGCCTGGTGGCCGTCGATGGCCGGCCAGAACTCTTTGTTCAGGTTATTGAGCGGTATCTTCTGTCCCTGCACCTTCAGCGTGAACTTCTCCGCCGTGTTGCCTAGCTGCTCGAGCACCGACTCCAAGTTCTTCTCCAGCGATGCCGGCCGGGCGGGCCGCGACTGAGCCGTCGCCGGCGCGGGCACGACGGCGCTGTGGCGCGCCTCTGAGGGCGGCTTATCAGGCCGCAGACGGAGGAAGACGGGGGCGCGGAGACGGCCATCCTGGGTGATCTGGGCGAACTTCACCTCCGTCACCAGCTCTGGCCTGACCCAGGTGGCGTCCTTGACAGATGGCCGCTCGTGGAAGGGGCACTCGTCCGACCGGATGGCGTCCAGGAGCTGTCGCAGGTCAGCCAGAGAGCGGTCATCGAAGCCGCTGCCCACGTTGCCGGCGTAGACCAGGCAACGGGCGTCGTCATAGTAGCCCAGCAGCAGGGCGCCGAAGGTGTGGGCGCGGCTGCCCTGGCCCGCGGTGTATCCGCCGACCACGAACTCATCGCTGAGGGTGGCCTTGACTTTGAGCCAGTTACGCGAGCGGCGGCCCGATTCGTAGGGGCTGTCAGCCCGCTTGGCCACGACCCCCTCCAGGCCGTGGGCTACCGCCGCCGTGTATGCGGCCTCGCCCTCCTCTGTGAAACCCTCCAGAAGGCGCACTCGCTCAGAGGGCAGAAGGGCGCTCTCCAGCAGGCTCTTCCGATCCAGGAGATGCATGGGGCGGAGGTCGTAGCCATTGAGGTAGAGGAGATCGAAGACGTAGTAGAGGACGGGGATACGCGCGTCAGCGCTGCGGATGTCCGCCTCGCGGGTAAGGTTGAGCCGCTGCTGGAGGAGCTGGAACGAAGGACGGCCCTCCTCGTCAAGGGCGACTATTTCCCCATCCAGCGCCAGCTCGCGCTCCGGCTGGCGCGCCAGTTCTTGCGCCAGGGCAGGGTACTGGGCGGTGGCATCGAGGCCGCGACGCGAAAGGAGCTTGGGGTGCCCGTCCTTGATGAGGGCGATGGCGCGGACGCCGTCCAGTTTCGGCTCGAACAGCCAGCGCGGGTCGGAGAAGGGTTTATCGGTGAGGCTGGCCAGCATCGGCGCGAGCGATGCGGGGAAGGGGGCGCGGCGGGCCTCGGGGATATCGTCTGGCTTCAGGCGCGCCCCGCCCCTGCGGGAGCGGTCGGGAAGGCGGCCGGCCCTGAGGTCTTCGATGGTCAGGCCCGAGAGGACGGAGGCGTCTTCCTCCAGGATATCGCGCTCAGCATCGGCGAAGCGGTCCTTATGCTTGATCAGGAGCCACTCGTTCTCGCCCCGCCGCGTCTTGACCAGCGTCCAGGAGCCCTTCAGCTTCTGTCCCCGCAGGAAGAAGGAGAGCTTGCCCTTGGACAGCCCCTCCTGCATGCGCCGGCCCGCCTCCTCGCGGTCGTCCCAGGACAGCCGGCCGTCCTCGTCCGGCGAGTAGGTGCCGGCGTCCCAGACGATGACCTGGCCGGCCCCGTACTCGCCCTTCGGTATCACACCCTCGAAGGTGGCATACTCCAGGGGGTGGTCCTCAACCATCATGGCCAGCCGCTTGTCCTGCCGGTTGAGCGACGGCCCCTTGGGTATGGGCCAGGACTTGAGGGCCCCGTCCACCTCCAGCCGGAAGTCGTAGTGCAACTGCCTGGCGGCGTGCTTCTGCACGACGAAGGTAAGGGGGCCTTGGTTAGGGCTTGGTTGCTCCGGCGCCGGTTCAGTGGTCCGCGCGAAATCGCGCTTCTTGCCGTATTCCTCCAGCATCGAGTCCATTATGCGGCGGAAGCGACGGGGATGCTAATAGCTGGAGCTAAGGGGGTCAGACCGTTGCCGCTGCTATCCGGCGGCAGCCCTGCGGCGCCTGGAAAACTCCTCGCCGGCCCCGTCCTCTTTGCGCTTCTTGGCGGCTTCCACGCTGGCCTTGAGAGCGGCCATGAGGTCGACTACCTTGGCGGCGGGCGCGGCCGGCGCCTCCACCAGCTCCTGGCCCTGGAGCTTCGCCTCGATCATCTCCATGAGGGCTGCCCGGTAGAGGTCCTGGTACTTCTCCGGGTCGAACGGCTCCAACAGGAGATCGATGAGCGCAAACGCCATGTCGAGCTCGCGCTCGGACACCGACACTTCCGGCAGCTCCACTCCCTTCTGCACGCGAATTTCGTCCGGGTAGTAGAGGGTTTCCAGGACGAGGGTACCGTCCAGCGAGCGCAGGGCGCACAGCTGCTCTTTGTTGCGAATAGCGATCTTGGCGATGGCGGTCAGCCCCTTCTCCTTGAGGGCGCGCATAAGCAGGACGAAAGGCTTCACCCCGATGTCATCGGGCTCCAGGTAGTAGCTCTTCTCGTAGAATATGGGGTCGATCTCCGGTGCCTGGACGAAGGCCGACAGCTCGATGGCGTGCTTGCTGGGCAGAGGCAGCTGGTCGAGGTCCTCATCGGTCATGACGACGTGGTGGTCTCGGGCGTATTCGTATCCCCGTATCACTTCGCCCCACTGGACTTCGCGCTCGCACACGGGACACCAGCGGAGCTGCTTCAAGCGGCTGCCGCACTCCTGGTGCAGGAGGTGGAAGGAGATGTCCTTGCTTTCGGTGGCGGCGAACAGCTTGACCGGGATGCTGACCATCCCGAAGCTGATGACGCCGTTCCAGATGGACCGCGGCATTTACCCTGCCCCCCTTCCTCCACCCAGCCTTGGCGGAACTCCGATGGTGGGGTCACCTGTTGGCGATATCTTGGGATTGGAAGATGTGGTGCGCTTCAGGCTGCTCTTCGCTTTCTAGGCGTCGCAAATCTATATGATAGCATACTATCGCAATTCCGTCACGCAGGGCTGTGCCGTCCGGCAATTCCAGGAACGTGCGGTCTGGGCGCGGGGTTAATCGCCCTCTTAGACGTGAGACAGAAAGCGGGCTCCTGTGTTAAATTGCAAGGCGCTTGCCGTCCCAGAACCAGTGTGAGCCGGAGGTGAATATGGCCGACAGCCCAGGCTACGAGGAGATGCTGTACGAGCGGAAGGGCGCGGTCGCGCTCATCACCCTGAACCGGCCCGAGAAGCTCAACGCCTGGACGCCCCGGATGGAAGGCGAGTTCCTCGACGCTCTAGACCGGGCGTCGCAGGACAGGCAGGTAGTGGTGCTCGTTGTGACGGGCGCCGGGCGGGCGTTCTGCGCCGGCGGGGACATCAGCGTCTGGTCCGACAATCTGGCTGCGCGGGGCACCGCTGCCCCCAGTTCGCCGCTCCTGGCGCGGGACGGCAGCCCGGAGGTGCCGATCGCCCTCAGCCGCAGCAAGCCGATCATCGCGGCCATCAACGGGCCGGCTATCGGCATCGGCCTCACCATGCCGCTGGCCTGCGACATCCGTATCGCATCGGAGCGGGCCACCTTCTCGGCGCGGTTCGTGAAGGTGGGGTTGACGCCGGAGTGCGGCAGCACGCGCTATCTGCCGCTGGTGGCGGGAGTGAGCAATGCCCTGTTCCTGGCCCTAACCGGCCGCATCATCGACGCCGCCGAGGCGAAGGAGCGCGGCCTGGTGGACCGGGTGGTGCCCCACGAGAGGCTGATGGAGGAGGCGATGTCGCTGGCCCAGGAGATCGCGGCCAACCCCCCCGACGCGGTCTGGTCGGCGAAGCGGCTGATCCATCAGAACGCTGTCGAGAGTGACCTGAGGCGGGTCGTCACGCACGAGGGGTTTGCCATCCGCGAGATGCGGGCGCTGCCGGATCACGCCGAGGCGGTGCGGGCGTTCATGGAGAAGCGGGAGCCTCGCTTCAGTCGGTAGGGCGTTGAATGGTTGACCGCTGGGGGTTCACGTTCCCGCTGGAAGGCGTGCCGCTACCCGCGCACCGGGAGGTGCTGTTGGAAGCGGAGCGACTTGGCTACACCGATGCCTGGACGGCCGAGACCAACGGCCCTGACGCCTTCGTTCCCCTAGCGCTGGCGGCCGCCTGGACGGAAAGGCTGCGTCTGGGCACAGCCATCGCCAACATCTACACGCGCACGCCCGCGTTGCTGGCGATGGAGGCGGCGGCTCTGTCGGAGGCCGCCCCGGGCCGGTTCTGCCTGGGGATAGGGACCAGCTCGCCAGCGATCGTCGAGAACTGGAACGGGGTGCCGCTGCGGAGGCCGCTGCGCCGTATGCGGGAGACCGTGGGCTTCCTTCGACAGGTATTCGCCGGGGAGAAGGTCTCAACCAGCGGCGGTTCGTTTGAGGTGCGAGGGTTCCGTCTGTCGAAGGCGCCCGGCCAGCCTCCACCGATCTTCGTGGCGGCGCTGCGAGAGAAGATGCTGGAGCTGGCGGGGAGCCTGGCCGACGGCGTACTCATTAACTGGCTATCGCCGGAAGATGTTTCCACGGTCGTGGGCGTGGCCCGCGAGGCGGCCCGGCAGGCCGGCCGCGACCCAGACTCGCTGGAGGTGGCCTGCCGCATCTTCGTCCTGCCGCCGGTGCCCGATGGGTTGGCCAGAGCCATGGGTCGCTGGGCGATCGCGGGATATCTCAATACGCCTGTGTACAGCGCGTTCCATAGCTGGCTCGGTCGCGGCGAGGCGCTGCGGCCCATGTGGGAGGCCTGGCAGGCCGGCGATCGCCGCGCGGCGCTGGAGGTGATCCCGGACAAGGTCGTGGAGGACCTGTTCGTTATGGGCGACAAGCAGGAGCGTCTGGACAAGATTGAGGCCTACTGCCGCAATGGGGTCACGCTGCCTATTCTCAACTTCGCGCCCGGCAGTGAAGACCCCAGCCAGCAGAAAGCCCAAACGACGGCCATGCTCAGGGAACTGGCCAGGCCATAAACGGCTAACGGAAGGAGGATGGAGATGCCCGATTTAATGCTCACGCCGGAGATCCGGGAGATGCGCCGGAAGGTGCGCGCCTTCATGGACGAGCACATTTACCCCAACGAGGCGGTGCTGTCGGAGCCGGAAGCGGGCGCTGAGGGCCTAATGAGGGACCTGCAGGGCCGCACCAAGGCGATGGGGATGTGGGCCCCTCACCTGCCCGCTGAGGCCGGCGGGATGGGCATCGGGTTCATGCCGTACGTCTACATCAACGAGATCTTGGGCCGCAGCCCCTTCGCGCCGCGGGCCTTCGGCGCCCAGGCGCCGGACTCAGGGAACGCGGAGATCCTGTGGCAGTTCGGCACCGAGGAGCAGAAGCAACGCTGGCTCAAACCGCTGGTGGCGGGAGAGATTCGCTCCTGCTTCTCGATGACGGAGCCGGAGGTCTCAGGGGCCGATCCGACGACGCTCCAGACGCGGGCGGTGCGGGACGGCGACGACTGGGTGATCAACGGGCACAAGTGGTTCAGCAGCGGCGCCATGGGGGCGGCTTTCGCCATCGTCATGTGCGTGTCGGACCCCGAGGCGCCGCCCCATCGCCGCATGAGCCAGATCATCGTACCTACGGACAGCCCGGGGTTCGAGATCGTGCGGTCGGTGCCGGTGATGGGCGAGACGTTCGGCGCCCACGGCGAGATCAACTATCGGGACTGCCGCGTGCCCGTCACCAATACGCTGGGCAACACGGGCGACGGGTTCCTGATCGCTCAGAAGCGGCTGGGTCCCGGCCGCATCCACCATTGCATGCGCTGGCTGGGCCAGATGCAGCGCGCCTTCGAGCTGATGTGCCGGCGGGCCCTGGCGCGGGTGGCCTTCGGCAGCACGCTGGCCGAGAAGCAGACGGTGCAGAACTGGATCGCCGACTCGGTCGCCGAGATCCAGGCGTCGCGCCTGCTGACGTTGCACGCCGCGCACAAGATCGACCAGGGCGACGAGGCGAGGGTGGAGATATCGCTGATCAAGTTCTTCGGGGCGAAGGTGCTGCACGACGTCATCGACCGGGCGATCCAGGTCCACGGCGCCCTGGGCGTATCGGGCGATACGCCTCTGGAGTCGATGTACCGGCAGGCGCGCGCCGGCCGCATCTACGACGGGCCGGACGAGGTGCACCGCATGGTGGTGGCGCGGCGAGTGCTGCGGGCCTTCAAGGAAGGCTCTGTCTGGGAGTTCGAGTAGGGCGCGACCCTCTGCTTGGGAAGATTATCCGCCCCGATTTGTATCTGGTTGAACCTGAAAACGGCGTTTTCAGGCCGTCTTAGCCATCTGCCTCCAGAGGGCTCGGCCCTTTGCCTCCAATCTTTTCTGCTTCCAAGGGCAATCGCTTCGGCGTGGCTCAACGATACTAACTCAGTTGACGGCGGCTCAACCCCCTCATCCCGGCAATCAGGCGATGTCACTTCATGCGCCCGGACCGGTGCCGAGATACCCTTTTGCTCCCTACCCAGCCGGTCCTCGAACCGTACGCCCGCCGATGTCCTTCCCAGCGGCAACCATGGCCTCGCCTTCCGCAGTAACCCACTTTACGAAGCGCAAGACATGGGGGATGGCAGCCGGGTCGGGCCTGGGGTCGGCCCGCCCCGCGCGTGACGACTGGACAAGAGTTCGCCATGGCTCAGGCAACGCGGAAACGGCCCACGCGGACGCCCGCAGCTTACTGGCCAACTCCCCAAATGCCAGGGTGTAGAGCGCCCTGCACATTGTCTCGACGACGTAGGCCTGATGACTTCGGGGCGGCAGCCACTCCGGGTTGTCGGGCTGGGCAGCCCATTCGGCCCAGTCTCGTATGCGGGTGCGGACCGCGCCGCGCAGTTCCTCGACTGAAATGGGGTCGATGAGGGACTGTGGATCGGGGCCGAGAAGCGTTACACCGTGCTCGCGCAGCGTCCAGCGCTCCAGCTTCCACTGGTACCGGTGCTCTTGCCAGCCCAACGGCGTGTCCGAATACACGGTGGGGTGTCGCTGGCCCGGCTGGAAGCGTTTCAGCGACGCCCGATCGATATAGGCTCCTTCCAGGCGGTCGGCGTACTTGTTGGGAAGCGCCGCCAGCCGCGCGTGCAGTTGGACCAAGGCGGCGAATTCGGGGTCGGATACTGGACTCTCGGTGACGACGAGGAAATCCAGGTCGCTAGTCTCGCCGAAGTCGCCCGTGGCGAGAGAGCCGCGCAGGTAGACGCCTACCAGGTTTTTCCCGAGCGCCGCACGGACCCCAGGCACCAGCGCGGCGAGCATCTCACTCACCTCAGGCGGAAAGCTCATGTTGGCGGTTGCCATTCGCACAGACCATTCTAGGCGTTATCGATGGGGGAAGGGGAGGCGTGGAGCGCGCGCCGGACCTCGTCGTCGTTGAGGCCATCGATAAACAGCAGCTTGTCGCGAGAGGCGGCTCCTCGCACCAGCGTCACGTTGCTGGCGGGCACGCCGAGACTCGCGGCCAGGAGCCGGCGGACGGACTCGTTGGCCTTGCCGCGCTCGGCCGCCGCGCGCACCTTTAGCCGCAGGACATCGCCCTGCCAGCCGACGAGGGCGTCGCCGCGGGCGCCGGCGGTGACGCGGACCTTCAGGTAGGCCAAGCCATGCTCCCGACAATCGTTTTTGCTATTATAGCTGCGCGATGCCGGATATGCTGGTGCGCGGGAAGATAGTGGGGAAGAAGGTTGAGCTATGAATGGCCACTGGCCGGAGCCCGAGCGCTGTTTCTATCAATCGCAGCGGTTGAGGCTGCACTACGTGGTCTGGGGAGACGGAGGCAAGCCGCCGTTGCTGCTGATCCACGGCGGTCGTGACCACTGCCGGAACTGGGACGCCGTGGCCGCCGGCCTGCGGGACCGCTACACGATCTACGCTCCCGACCTGCGGGGCCACGGCGACAGCGACTGGGCCCTGGGCGGGATGTACAGCCTGCCCGAGTTCGTGCTGGATGTCGCCACCCTGGCCGCCTCGATGGAGGGATCGCTGACCCTTATCGGCCACTCCCTGGGCGGCGCCGTCGCCCTCCAGTACGCGGGTACATTCCCGGAGCGCGTCGCCAGAGTAGTCGCCATCGAAGGATGGGGCCCTCCACTCCTGGAGCATCAGGTCGCCCACGTGCGAATGCGGCACTGGATCGACCACATGCACGAGATGGAGGAGCGCAAGCCGAGACGGTACGCGTCGGTGGAGGACGCCACGAGGCGTATGCTGGAGGCGAACTCGCACCTGAGGCCGGAGATGGCCCTTCATCTGACGAAGCACGGCACCCGGCGCAACGATGACGGCACCCTGTCCTGGAAATTCGACAACTACGTGCGTATTCGCTCTCCCTATGAGTTCAATCTGGAGGACGCCCAGGACATCTGGGCGCAGATCCGCTCGCCCGTGCTGCTGGTGAAAGGAGCGGAGAGCTGGGCGCTGGACCCTGAGAAGGACGGTCGGGCGAAGGTGATCCCGAACCGGCGGACGGTGACGGTCGAAGGGGCCGGACACTGGGTGCACCACGACCAGTTGGAGCGGTTCCTGGCGGTCGTGGCGGAGTTCCTGGCGGAAGAGCGGCCGGTGCCAGCCTGAGTCCGAGCTCGAGGGGGGCGCGGCATGCCCGAGGACCTGTCCTGAACGGTGTCCGCTGCCTTGACGGCGATGGGTCTGCGGGTCCGCCACATCATGGCCCCCGGGGAAGTCGGAGGCGCACAGGCTGACCTCTTTCGCCCGGTTGGAAGGTGGGCGCGTCACCTATCCCCCGCCTGCGTGATATCATTTCGATACCGAGGCCGGGAGCATGACGATGTCGGTGGACGTACCGCGAACGGTGGACGAGCTTACGCCCGAGTATCTGTCTGGCATCGCCGGGAAGATGCTGGGCGACCCTACTGTGCGTGTCACTGAGTTCACGGTGACGCCTGATCCATTTGTATTTCCTCGCTTCGGGGACAAGCAGTTCTTCGAGATAGCGTTCGGCTATCGCGGCGTCGGAGGCGAAGGCAGCGCGACAATGA
>Ga0209824_10001248_pt1 | contig 14641 bp, 13 predicted proteins | sample VDWuncwatermetaG_FD_184124 | JGI IMG/M metagenome (GOLD analysis project Ga0209824, IMG submission 184124) | Wastewater microbial communities from Netherlands to study Microbial Dark Matter (Phase II) - VDW unchlorinated drinking water (SPAdes)... ... | reverse complement strand
GTTGAGGCCCCTACCGTATCACCGGAATCAGCCTGTTGTGCGTCACAGCGATGCTGTAGCTGTTAAGTAAGTGCCATTCGGGTCAGATACCGTCTTGAAAATCAAGTCGAGCCCGGGTGAAATTGGCATCAAATGGCTGACCCGACTTGATGACCCCATAAATAAGATGCGCCAGCTTAGGCATGACCGCTCCCACCACGGCCTTTGGAGCCAACCCCGTTAGACGTAGCCGATCCCCAAATACTCTCAGCACGGGGTTGTGTCGCCTGGCCACCAGGCCCGGCATGTACAACGCACGGCGTAAATCGGCATGCCCGGTTCGGCTCATCATCGTACGGCCTTTGACGGAGCTACCGGACACACGCTGCCGTGGTGTCACCCCAATGAACGCCGCCAGGGCCTTGGCATTGGCAAAGCGCCGCACATCGCCCGCATAGGCCAGCACCTTGGCCACCGTGGTCTTTCCAATGCCGGGAATGCTGTGGAGCAGCTCAGCATCACCCTTCAGATCGGGGTGGCGATCAATGTGGCCGTTGATGGTGCGTTCAAGCTCGTCAATCTGCTGCCCCAGCCAATCCAGATGTGCTTGTACGGCCTTGACCAGCAGCAGTTGCCCACTGGCCTCATGCGCTTCCAACCGGTTGCTCTCTTGTTGGTGCATATCTTTGAGCGCCTGCAACCGATCCACCCAGGCGTGCAATTCGCGCCACGCTGGTGAGGGTGGTGTCCACAGGCTGGGGCACATGGCTGCACAGAAGCGGGCCAGCAATGCGGCATCGGCCCGGTCTGTTTTGTTGCGCGCTAACTCCCCTTGGGCAAAGCCTTTGATACGCGCCGGGTTCACGACACTGACGCGCCATCCCGCCTCAACCAAGACAATGGCCACCGCTTCACTGTAAGGGCCTGTGGCCTCCATACAAATGTGGGTGTGCGCCTGTGGTGTACCACGCTCGGCCAACCATTGTTGTAGCAAGGCATGGCCGGCGGGGATATTGTCAAACACGTTAAATTTGGTCTTGCCATTGACCAGTAGGGCGATGTCGAGTTTACGTTTGGCGACATCAATCCCTACGACGCACGTGGTTTCGTTCATCGTGTTCACCTTCCTCGTATGCAGGCTCTGGCCACCTTCATTGGCGGCACGGCCCAAGGTACCGTTCGGTCTGATTGAACGAGAGAGCCGCAGCACCTATCTGACCCACAGGCTCATTCGCCTAAAGTCTTGCCGGTGTCTTGCGGCTCAACCGACGCCACGTCGTTACTACAGATCCTTTGGTGGACAGAGTCAAGATACGAGATCTTGTATCGTGCATCGGCTCATGCTCTAGAGATACGCGCTGCGACCGATCGTCGTCTTAGGTACATGCAGCGACTGACCTCCGTGCACCGAAGCAGGCCGGCAACCGGAGGTGCTCTCGGAACCCGAGTGCCAGACCACCGGATGAGCGATTCTACCGCCTTCCGTCATGGAGTCGGTCAGCACGGTTGCGGTCGTACCGTTGAATTTCACCGTGTTCGATGCGGGGGTGGCACTGAAGCCAGTGCCGTAGATCGTGACGGTTGTGCCGACTGGACTCGACGACGGAGTGAACTGCAAGACGGCGAGGGTTGAGGATGGCTGTCGGGTGATGCCGGTCAGGTTGCCGACCGCATCGTAGGTATACACCGCGGTATCACTGGCCGGATCGATGACGGCCCGCAGCCGGCCCGCGTCGTCATACACATAACTGATGTCGGCGGCGAGTCCAGGGAAGATGCCGAGGCACGCCAGGACGATGGCTGCTGTTGCCAGCAGTGCTCTCTGCCCTCGTGCCTGCCACTCACATCGCAGATTCGAGTGCATTGTCGATCCGGCCTCGCAATCGTGGAGATGCAATGCGGTGTGACTCTACGCGATTATCAGCGTTGTGCAATCCCCGAAGATGGCCCTAGTAGGGGGGGGGAGTACGTCTGGCCCTTGATGCACGAACACGTCAGAGAGTTGATTGTCAGAAAGACGAGACGTTATGAGGGAGCCTACTTCACTTTGGACAATTCGGCGGGAATTCTGATCTCTTGTCCGTCTTGCAGATTGACGACGAAGACCGACGTGGCATTGGGATCGAACTGTTCATAGGCAAACACTGCGGTAAACCGGGATCTGAAAACTGGGCCGTTCGTTTCGTTTTTTCTCCCTCGTTCGGCCTTACCGATGTCGATTGGCTTGATGCGCTTCGATCCTTGCTGCAACTCAATCAATGCGCCCTCGGCGAAATACTCATCATCGCCACACAGCTGTACTTCCATTTCCATGTTGGGCATGTCCATCACTTTCTGAATGAACTCCTCGGGCATGCGCACATCTGTCTTCCGCTTCTTCGATTCCGCCGCCTCTTGGCGACCAAAGGCTTCCAGGCGATACCGCTTGGTACGAAGGACAGCACTCGCGCCGCAGGGGTCTTTCTCCGGGTCGGCCCCCACGCGAGTCGCTAAGGACGCTTGCTGAAGGACTTTCTTGACGTCTTCCGGCGAATGAGCCTTTTCCATCGGAATGCGCCCGATCTCCAGCGCTTTGTGCGCCTCGTCGGGCGATAGATTGACCTCAATCGCCCACACGCCACTGTTCCCTGCCGCAAGGACTCCGATCAAGCCCACCAGCGACGCAATCTGTTTGCGAACAACCATGCCTTCCTTTTATCCCGCCAATATGGCAAGACCCAACGTATTAGGGGCAATCAGATGAATGCAGATGAATGACATGCATTGTAGGTGAACCCTCATGCCTTTGCAATTAGGAGACGAACCGATTCCAGTTCGCATAGGGTTGACGTCGATACAGGTCCTCGACGTTCACGAGAAGCGGATACCCCGTTGACTGAAGCAGATGCGCCACAAGCTTCAGCGGGAATCCGACCACGGTCGTATAGTCACCGATGATCCGTTCCACTAGGTCTCCACCGAGTCCTTGGATCGCATAGGCTCCGGCTTTGCCTAGCGACTCCTCCGAGGCAAGATACTGTTCATACGCGTGTTCGAGGTCCGCTTTCATCCAGACTTCCGCTGTGGCCACCTCCACTGATTCAATATGCCGCTCTCGATCGCATAAGGCGACGGCCGTATGGACCTGATGGGAACGGCCAGCCAGATGAGCCAGCATGGTGCGTGCTTCTGCAAGATCGACCGGCTTCCCGAGCAGTTGGCCATCGAGGTCGATCACGGTATCGCTGCCGAGCACCAGGGCTCGTGGCCTCACACATGCCACGGAGCTCGCCTTTTCACGCGCGAAACGCCTGACCTGTTCAATGGGCGACAACCCGACCGTGGGGTGTTCGTCGAACTCCGACGGGCACACCTCGAAGGAAAGGCCTAGCAGTGCCAGGAGTTCCTTGCGGCGTGGCGAACTCGACGCCAGCACTAGCTGCATCGTGAGACCAACAGGCTTGGTTCTTCGGCTGGTTCAGCCTGGGGCAGGTCCATGACGGATGCGGGGCGATCCTGAAACTCTGCGAGGAGGGCCTGGAGCTCTTCGACGGACGAGACTCGCACCATCTGCGCGCGCAGGGAGGCGGCATGAGGAAAGCCTTTGCAATACCAGCCCAGATGCTTGCGCATGCGGTGAAATTGCTGTGCGCCAAAGAACTGCGTGAACTGACGGGCATGTTCGACTAAGACCGCGAACCGTTCGTGCAGCGGACGAGCACAGACATCCGATCCAATCTCAGGATCGCGCATACCACCGACTCCTATGCGAGCCCGCTCCTTTGCGTGAAAGAACCACGGCGCGCCAAGCACCCCCCGCCCGACCAATACTCCATCGACTCCGGTGTCACACACTCGTCCGGCGATGTCGTCAAGACGCTGAATGTCCCCATTTCCCAATACCAATGTTGTGGTTCCCCGCGCGAGTGCGGCAGCGCGGGCAATGGCCGACCAATCCGCCGTGCCGCGATACATCTGCTGGAGCGTTCGTCCATGGAGCGAGAGCACGGCCGGCGATTCCAGTAAAAGTTGTTCGACCCAGTCTTCAACCGTGACCGAATCGTACCCAATCCGCGTCTTCACGGACAGCGGCAGTCGCCGCCGTGGGGGAGGGCTCGTGTCGCCGCGCTGTTGATTGAGACGTTCAAACATGGCAATGCGCGCCGGCTTCAACCCTGCTTGTTCAAGCGTCTGTCCGCCGGCCCAATCCTCGATGCCCCGTTTGGCTGCCTGCATGATTGCGCGCGCCAGTTCCGGCGTGCGGATCAGCCCGGCGCCTGATCCCGACGACGCCACGCTCTTCGACGGACACCCCATGTTGATGTCCAGCCCATCAAAGCCCAGCTCGCACACCACCTGTGCCGCCACATAGAAACGCTCTGGGTCTTTCCCATAGAGCTGCGCCACGATGGGACGCTCCCCCTCGCTGTACCGAAGCGTCTCCAAGCACTTCTCCGGTCCATGACAGATGTCATGGACATGCGTAAATTCTGTAAAGCTGACATCCGGCTTCCCTTGCTGCGCGATGACCGATCGGAAGCAAGCATCGGTGACACCATCCATTGGAGACAATCCAATGATCGGACGTGGGAGATTCAACCAAAAGCTCATATCAGCTCTCGTACACTGGAACACCGGGTTCGTTGGCAAAGCGGTACGCTCGGCGAAGGTCCTCGGCTTCTCTTTCGGCAATGCTGTGCAACTCTGGCATCACCTCCTGGACAAACTCTACAAACCGGTCGACCTTCAGCAGGAAGAAATCGTACGTACCGACGAAAGTCCTTGGCTCACGGAACCAGAATGCCACAAACCCATCAAGCGACACATCCTGCTCTCTAAGCCGACGACAGGATTCTACAAACATGTCCTCTACCTTTCCTCCCCAGTGAAGAATCTCATATGGGAGATAGACGGAACGATAGAGGTCCAACTCTTGGATGTTGGCGCTGTCTTGGCTCCATTCTGCTCCCGCTGGCTCCATTGCTCCCGCCACAACTCGTGCATATCGATCGTAGGCCTCTGTAAGATTTTGTGTGCTCGATGTCGACATTAGCCCTTCCGACAGTGCGCATGCCTCGGAATCCGGCACAACCTGTTCTGTGTTGCTCAGCTGGCGGAACAGTACCCCATAACGACGGGTGAACGCCATGAATTCATCCACGATCAATTCGACTGGTTTCGTATCCACCTCCAGGGCCAGACCTTTGAGGCTGGTGAGCTGTGGATGGCATAAAATCTGATCGAGCATCTCGAACAAGACGGCCGGAATCGGAGCGGAATGGGCATCGACCCAGGCAGGAAGCGCGGCATCGCTTATATCACCCACCAGTCGTGACGCGAGGGTTCGGTCTGATTCATGAATGGCCAGACCCGCCACGTGAATCTCAACCACACGGTCCATGGGAAACTCGTCGAGAAAAACCTCGACAAATCGTGTGAGCGACATGGTCCGATGCGCGCCGGAATAGCGAAACACCGTCCAGAGATGGCCCACGTCCAAGACCAACCCACAGGAAGCCTGTTCGCTGATGGCCTGAAAAAACATTGGGATAGACATAGTCCCAGCGACAAAGTACGTGAGGGGCGGCATTTCAAGGAGCATCAGTGGCGTGCTCCCATTAGCCAAACGACACTGTTGATCAAGCAGACGTTGGATCAATCGTGTATTATCAGCCACCACGTTCGCGCTTAACGGCGTATAGAGCGGGGGAAGGTAGGTCCCGTAGTGATAGCCGGCGAGATATTTTGTCGCACACTCATGATTCAGCCAGGCACTCTGCAAGATTACCAGTTGTTCTGCAGCCTCGGAGATTTCTTGTCCAAATGCCGTCGAATCGGCCATCTGGGGTTGAGTGACCCATAACCCTTCGCCATGATATGTCAGTAGACCGTCGCCGGCCGCTTTCCTGGTGGATGCTAACGCCATCGATGTCGTACGGAACACTTCAAGGTAGGCAGGCGGCACTTGACGTTCTTGTAGAGTTCCCCGCAAGCTAGAAAGGTCCGGAGCATGAATATCGACGGAAAGCCCTAACCCATGCACCGGAATGGTCCCGAGCCGACGAATGAACTCCCTATGATAAGGCCCACTCGACGCCATCATTTCTCTCTTGCCGACAGTCAAAATTCATTCCTAGTGTATGACGGCAAACCTTTGAATGACAAGGCTTTCAACCTCTCATGGCCCCCGTGGACCTTCTGCTATACTTGGCATACATTGCGGCCAGGAGGGGGGCAGATTCGTGAGAAAAAAGGACCTCGCTGAGGAATGGCAGACACGGACAGTCAAGGGCCAAAAGCCACGGATCACCAGACCATACTGGTTGCACACATGATGACACCCGGCGTAGTCCAAGTGCCGGGAGACGTCTCGGTCACTGAAGCCGCGTCGCTTTTGGAACGCGAACGCATGCCCTGCCTCTTGGTCAAGGATACTGAGTCTCGTTTCGGACTCATGACACCGACCGACATCGTCAAAAAGGTCGTTGCGCAGGGCCTCGAGCCGGATGACATTGAGGTCCGAGCCATCATGACACGACCAGTCCAATTTATCGAGTACGATCGAGCGATGGACGAGGCGTCAGCGCTCATGATGTCCTCTGGGACACCGATCCTCATCGTTACAAAACAAAATCAACCGGTCGGCGTCCTCACCGCGAGAGACCTGGTCCTTTCTCCAAAGCGATGCGCGACAAGCATCTCAGCCACCATCAGTATGCTGGATGGAGAGAGTATGGGAAGGGAACATCAGGTCGCCATCTCACAGCTCAGCCATGCAGGCGCCTCGGTGGAATCTCCCGCGCTGGTGCTGCCGGGAACTAAAGTGCTGTTGAGCTTTTCTCTCTCTGAGATGATGAGTCCCTTGACCATCCGAGGGAGCATCTTGAATAACACAGGCATTGAGCCGATATCCGGCGCCACCTGTTCCCTCACCGCCGCACCTCGAGGTATAGAGATACAATTCATCGACCTCTCTCCTGCAGACCAGTCCAGAATCAAAGCCTGGGTGCTGGCCCAGCTTCCTAAATCGTTCGACCCTTCCTAGACTGGATCAGATCCCGTCAATCTTTGACCAACCTCCGATCCATTGGTACAATTTCATGTCTCACTCAATGGAAAGGGTAGCTATGAATACAACCGGTAAGTCTTCGCAGAGTCGATCCCGCCCCGTTTTATCGCGAGATGAGATTCTTCATCAGGTCAGCACTCTTCTAAATAGCCCGGAGGACGACCTGCATGCCGCACTCATGCGAGAGCTCCTGACGGGAATGTTGAAACTCCATGACGCACACTTAGATCTCTTGGATGTGAAAATCGTGAACCGTGCGGTCAAAGAACTGCGTCATGCATTCGGCGTCTTCAACGGCTATCGGAACCGGCAGAAAGTCAGCATTTTTGGCTCAGCGCGAACCCCCTCCGACGATCCCAATTATCAACTCGCCCATCAATTCTCCCAAGGCATCGTCCGGGCAGGGTTCATGGTCATCACCGGCGGGGCAGATGGGATCATGCGCGCCGCCCAAGAGGGCGCCGGACGCGAGAACAGCTTCGGCGTCAACATCATGCTGCCCTTCGAACAAGGTCCGAACTCCACGATCGCCGATGACCCAAAGCTGATTACCTTCAAATACTTTTTCACCCGCAAGTTGATGTTCCAAAAGGAAGCCAACGCCATCGCGCTCTTCCCTGGCGGGTTCGGGACGCACGACGAAGGTTTTGAAATCCTCACGCTCGCCCAAACCGGCAAGAGTGATCCGCAACCGATCATCTGTCTTCAAGCCCCCGGCTGCGACTATTGGGACGATTGGTCGGCTTTTGTGACGAGGCAACTGCTGAAGCGTAAGCTCATCAATGAAGAGGACATGAGTCTCTTCTCAATCGTCACTACCGCAGATGCAGCCGTGAGCCAGATCCTCAGATTTTACCGCCGCTATCATTCTATGCGCTTTGTGGGACGAGAGCTGGCAATGCGACTCAAGCAGGCCATTACGTCTGAGCAACTCGAACAGCTCCGGGAGCGATTCTCCGATCTCCTATCAGACGGCACGTTCGAACTTCGCGGCCCACTCACGGAAGAATTGGACGAACCGGCTCTGCGTGATCTCCCTCGACTCGTGTTCACTTTTAATCGACGCAACGCCGGCCGACTTCGCCAATTGATCAGTCACCTGAACGAGTTGTGAGCCATGCCGTACAAGTCGGCATGAACGCGACAGATGCCTTTTAGTCCTGACTTGGGCATGCTATTCTCTCCCAACTCATATGGGTAATGTATCTTCAGCACCTCCATTCCATGGTTCTCCGGACATTGTCCTGTACCATGCCGAATGTTCCGATGGGTTCGGGGCGGCCTGGGCTCTCTGGAAAAAGTTTCCGAGTGCGAGTTTTTCACCAGTCAAACATGGCCACCCGCCCCCTCCCGATCTCAAGGATCGCCGTGTCGTGATCGTCGATTTCAGCTACTCTCGACCGATCCTGGAAGCCATGGCCTCCGAGACCAAGGAACTTCTCATTCTGGATCACCATATCACCGCCGAACGGATCTTGGACGGCTTTTCAAACGCGTACTTTGATCAAACAAAGTCCGGCGCCGTCCTAAGCTGGGAATGGGCCCACCGCACGCCGGCTCCCTGGCTGCTTCAATACATTCAAGACAAGGATTTATGGACCTGGGCTTTGCCGAACAGTCGCGAAATCAACGCGGCCTTGGCTTCCTACCCATTTGATTTCACTGTATGGGATCGCTTTACTCAGTCGACGCTCGAGCAGGAAGGCCGAGCCATCTTGCGGTATGAACAGGAACTGGTCGGCAAACTCGCGGCACAGGCCACTCTGGTTGAATTCCAGGGGGTGGTCGTTCCCTCCGTGCAAAGCGCCATTCTCACGAGCCAAATCGGCGAACGGCTCTCGCCGCATCATCCTTTTTGCCTGATCTGGCATGACCGCGATGGTCGTCGCTATTTCAGCATGCGGTCCCGAGCTGACGGGACTGATGTTGGGACCATTGCCGCCTCGTTTGGCGGCGGGGGCCATACCCATGCAGCCGGCTTTTCCGTTCCGCTGGAGACGGATGGAACTCCTCCGAGTGATCCTAGATTCCCTCGTGTGTTCCGAGAACGTCGCCAAACAGCATAGCCGCAGACCCTCATGATTCCTCTCCACGACGATAATCCCACTCAACGGACTCCCATCGTCACGATGATCTTTATCGGCATCTGTGTCGCGGTGTTTCTCTATCAAGTGAATCTTCCCCATGAGGCTGCCGAGCTCTTCGCATTTCAATACGGCGCCATCCCTGCCATTGTCTTCGGCCAGGCTTCGCTTCCCGAGGAAGCCGTTGCCTTTCCGGCATCCCTCAGCCTGGTGACCAGCATGTTTCTTCACGGAGGCTGGATGCACCTACTCGGGAACATGCTCTACCTCTGGATTTTCGGCAATAACATCGAAGATGTGATGGGTCACGCGAAGTTCGTCGTCTTCTATCTCCTGTCTGGTATCCTGGCTGCGCTGAGCCATGCCTTAACTGACCCTTCCTCCCAAATCCCGATGGTGGGCGCCAGCGGGGCCATCTCGGCTGTGCTCGGTGCCTATCTGCTGTTATTCCCACGCGCTCACGTGCTGGTCTTGCTGCCGGCGATCGGGATGACCCGAGTGGCAGCGGGCATCGTTCTCGGCATGTGGTTTATCACGCAGCTGATCAGCGGAGGCATAAGCGTAGGTGCGACAGGAGGGGGCGTCGCATTTTTCGCTCATATCGGTGGATTCATCGCAGGCATGGCACTGATTGGTCTTTTCAAACGGAAGGATGTGCGTTTTTTTCGCCTGGCCGGTCGACGTGGTCTTAATGAGGACGTCCCTCCCTGAACCGAGAAGACTGCTCATGCAGCATCCAACATCTCTCTGACCTTCTCGACTAAGCCGGACTGACGGTAGGGATGCTGTAGGACAAACCGCTGATTGATCCGATGGTGCTGAATCGTTTCATCATCGTAGCCCGAGACAAACAGCGTCTTCATCGTTGGATGCTGGCTCAGAAGTCGGCGGGCAAGTTCACGCCCTCCGATCTCACGCATCACTAAGGGACTCACTGCGAGATGAACAATCCCCTTATAGTGTTGAGTGAGCATAAGCGCCTCGACCGATGAGGCCGCCTCCAAGACTCGATAGCGATGGCGCTGTAAGATGGACCGTGCCAGCTTCCGCTCAATTTCGCTTTCCTCCACAAGCAGGATCGTTTCATCTCCTTTGGCTAACATCGCTTTGGGAGTCATCTCCTCCCGTACCTCCTGCGCCGGGGCCGCAGGGAACATGACTCGGACAACCGTCCCTTGCCCTGGCCGGCTCTCGACGTCTAGAAGGCCGCGGTTTTGTTTAACAATCCCGAAGACCGCAGTGAGACCAAGGCCAATGTTGGTTTCTTTCGTCGAGAACAGCGGTTCGAACATATGGGCCTGAGTATCCAGACTCATGCCGGTTCCGGTATCACTGATTTGAATGAGGATCTGGGAATGTGCTGTATTGACCAACATCGGTCGGGCCAATTTTTGAAGCTCCTCAATAGTCTTGATCTCAATCGTCAGTCGGCCTCCGTTGGGCATCGCATCTCGTGCATTAACAACCAATTGAAGAAGAACGGTTTCCAAGCCTTCTCGATCCACCTCGGCATAGGCTACCTGCTCATCCACCTTGACGACCAGCTCAATATGGTCAGGTAAAAGACTCACGATCATACTGCGCAAATCGGCGAACACCGCTTGGACGGACCAGATATGTCCAACGTGCCGGCTCTCACACTCCAGTGCAATGAGCTGAGCCGTGAGCGTGGCAGCCTTTTCACCGACTCTAAAGAGCTCGTCGGCAGGAGACCTGAGAGGGTCGTTCGGCTGCAGACCCGATAACATGACACCGGTCTGCTTTCCAATGACAGCAAACAACGCCCCGAATTCACCGGCAATTCTGGCCGTGACTCGACCGACGGCTTCCATCTTCTGTGCCTCATGAAGTTGTCGCTCAAGCCCCTTCCTGACAACATGCCCCTCGCGGAGGCCAACATTCGCCTTTATAAGGTCCTCTTTCAGGGATTTAATTCTGGCTTCAAGCTGAGTTTTGGCGGTCTCCAATTCCTCCTCGGTCTTCTTCAGTTGCTCTACATCTTTCTGGAGCGAGACCTTTTCTTCCTGAGCAACAGCCGTGCTTTCTAGCGCGACCCCGTAGAACACCGCCATGACGAGAAGGACCGGGATGCCCAGCAGCTGTCCGGTAGCCATGACTCCGGTTTGCAGTACCCCTTCATAGAGCACAACCGCATAGCCAGCACTCAAAAGCAGTGAGAGGCCAAGTAGATGACTGAGCCGCCTGACTGACGCCGCCACCAACATAAGAACAAAATAGGCAATGTACAGATCTGACCGGGCGTTTCCGGAAAGATAGATGACCGTTGTCACGAGGAGCGTATCTGCTGCAACAAGTCCTGCACTAAACCAGGCCGCTCCCAGTAGAGCTTGAGGCAACATCGCGATGACGAGGATTCCCAGCCAGAGCCCGACCACCAGACTATTGCTCATCACTCGACTCACGACTGATTCGGCACCGAAGAGCAATTCATACGAAAGGATGATGGTAACGAGGCCCTGGAGAACCAGGAACCGGGAGCTTGGGTTCGAAAGCAACCGACAGAGTCTAGCCGACGCCTGACCGGAACCTGCTTGGACCAAATTTTGTCCCATGTTTTTCTAGCCTCCCGCTTGCAACAGGACGTGGGAGCCAGCAAGTGTCATACCCTAGGATTCCCAGCCAACCATGTTATTTACGAGGGTTGCTATCTTCCTCCCGATCCTTTTCGGACCAGCCATTGACAAAATCGAACGGCAAGATCCTGTTGGCTACCAGGAATCTTTTTGAGCACATAGACGTGAAGGATTGAAACGAGCTTAGGCAGGTCGTCGAACGCGTGCAATGAACTGACGAGCCGTTTCTGCTGCTGTCGCCACTTGAGGAGCGGTAAAAGTCACATGCCCCATCTTTCTCCCAGGACGAATCATCCGCTTACCGTACAGATGAAGCACAGCCCCTGAGGTTGAATAGAGTGCGTAGGATCCTTCTCTGGATGTCACAGATCCTACTTCCTCACCAATGAGATTGACCATAACCGCAGGGCTCAAAAGTCTCGTTTCTCCCAATGGAAGCCCACAGGTCACTCGTACCTGTTGCTCGAATTGGGATACCGTACAGACGTCCAACGTATAGTGACCCGAGTTGTGAGGGCGAGGTGCAATCTCGTTAATAAGCAGGGACCCATCGTTGGTCTGAAAGAGTTCCACACAAAATACACCTACACCCTGTAACGCCGTGACAGCTCGCTTCGAAAGTTCTGTTGCCTGCTCAGCAACGTCAAGTGGAATAGCAGCAGGCACCCGCGTTTCTCGTAAGATGCCCAGCTCATGCCGATTCTCGACCACTGGATACACACAGGACGCCCCACACTCGCTCCGCACGACGAGCACCGAGAGCTCTCGGACATATTCAATGAACTGTTCGAGAATCCATCGTTGACCGGACTTGACTGTTCCCAAGATGTGTTCAAGCTCCTGCACATCCGAGGGCTTTCGAAGGAGCCACTGACCTTTCCCGTCGTACCCACTCTTTGCGGTCTTACAGACAGCGGGAAGGCCGAGACGGTCGACAGCCGAGACTAGTTGAGATGCCGATTCGACGATGGCGAACGCGGGGACAGAGAGGTGTCGTGACAATAGGTATTGCTTCTGTTCAATCCGGTCTTGGAGGATCTTCAGCACAGCTCCCGTAGGTCGCATCGGGCAACGCATCTCCAGCCATTCACAGAGCGCAGCCGGCACATTTTCCCATTCCAAAGTCACGGCATCGACGAGACTGGCAAATCGGTCACGGGCACCAAGATCTGAGAATGGCGCAGTACATGAGTGGGTGGCAAGCCGATGAGCTGGCGCGTCGGCATCTGGATCCCAGACAGCCACCTGATAGCCCATGCGGTGGGCAGCCGCAGTGAACATCGCCCCCAATTGTCCCCCACCCAATACTCCGAGCGTGGAACCAGGCTCAAGGACTCGTTCCGTCACGGGCGTCGGCTCATCTCGTCCGCTCCAAGGTTACCGCGACCGGTGCCCTTGGCCTCGGGAGAATTGAGAACACGCTTCGTTTGAGCCGCCCGATAGCGCTTAACGTTTTGCGCAATGTCAGGATGGCTTCCCGCCAAAATCTGTCCTGCGAGGAGGCCAGCATTTTCGGCACCTCCGATCGCGACGGTAGCCACGGGAATGCCTTTGGGCATCTGAACGATGGACAACAAGGAATCGAGGCCGCGAAGGTTTTCTGTAGGAATCGGGACACCGATGACCGGAAGATGAGTCTTTGCTGCCAGCATACCGGGAAGGTGAGCCGCTCCTCCAGCCCCCGCAATGATGACTTTGATCCCGCGCCCTGGAGCACTGGCAGCGTACTCGAAGAGGCGGTCCGGTGTTCGATGTGCAGAAACGACAAGTAGCTCATAGGGAATATTGAGCTCGTCCAAAATCACTCCGGCCTTTTCCAAAATGGGAAAATCTGATTTACTCCCCCCCAAGACCCCGACAAGCGGCTTGCGGTTCTTGACCTCTTGGCTCGCTCGTTGCCGAGAGCGGTTCGCTGTCTGCAGTATTCTGGCCATCATCTACATCTCCTTCTATGTCCATCATGCAGTCTCTTTCCAGAGAAAAAGTAGTGGCACCTTAGCGAGTCCAACTATTGGGGTCAAGGAGATTGGATTGGTGACAATGACCCCTTCGAACAATTGAGCGAGATACGGCGCTCACAGCAATTCGCTGGTCTGCACACACAACGAGACCACTGTAGGAGCTGTGGTTGCCGATCACGGTGCGTTGGAGCAATGAATATGCACCAAAAAATCGACGGAGACAAAGATGGCCCAGGGGGATACCCTGAGCCATCTTCAAGAAGGAGAGTACTGACGTGCCGCACCATCGGTGCGGCACGATCGACTATTTACCGCCCGGGGCAGCCACCTTAGGCGCGAACATCTCAAACACACTGGGCTCCCGCTCCAGGTAGTCCGGTGGGAAGAAGTTAAATCGCCGCCACAGTTCATACCACAGAGGGACGCGATTCATGATCACCCAACCCAATACCTTGGTTCCCTGCCTCACCTGAGCCTGATCAGGCCATGGCTGAGAATCTTCTGGATCAGGAACGACCCAGAATCGGTAGTTCCCCTTTCCATCGTCAATCTGGTCAACCACCTTGATCACACCCCCGCGAGTGCCCGCCATCAACCCAGGCCAAGCCGGCAGTGGGATGGCCGGGACTCCGAAAAAGAGGATCCGAACCTTTCTCCCAGGCTTCAAAAGTGGGGAATCTAATCCTTCGGCCACCATTTCAATAGCTGGATCGGAAGCGAGGGGAGAAATAGTGACCAGCTCATCTCCCTGCTTAACCGTTTCGTTAATTCCGACTCTAGCCATTTTGACGACGGTTCCATCCATCGGCGCATACAGTTTTGCAGCCTCAATACGTTGTTGAACTCCCTGTTGGCGATAGGAAATGTCAGCCAACGATTCGGTTGCCTTGGCAGCTTCTGCGACCGCGGAATCACGTGACGCAATGGCGTCCATCAATTTCTGATTCACATCTGCCGACACCTGATCACGACCGA
>Ga0209824_10001247_pt1 | contig 14660 bp, 23 predicted proteins | sample VDWuncwatermetaG_FD_184124 | JGI IMG/M metagenome (GOLD analysis project Ga0209824, IMG submission 184124) | Wastewater microbial communities from Netherlands to study Microbial Dark Matter (Phase II) - VDW unchlorinated drinking water (SPAdes)... ... | reverse complement strand
TCTCCAGATCAATAATACGATTCAATTCACCCAGCATCTCAACCGCTTGAATCGCCTGCGCCCCTTGGGCCTGGGGATCGATTCCTCGCTCTTGAAGCAACGTTTTATTTCGTGGATTCCTCAAAAATGCCTCGGCCTTATGGGCAAAAACCATCGCAAAACGATCTTCAATGTGCTTCTTGATAGAATCGTACTGTTCTGAGGAAAACCCCAATGATTTTCCTAATTTTTCCTCAAGAGTTTTTATCGCACTTCCCTTTGCCTCCAACCTTGCTTTCCCTAATTCCTTGTCCGCACTGGAGGTTATTACTTCTTCAACGTCACGCGATGTTTCTTGCTTGACGGTCTCCGGAGCTTTCTCCGCAGTTGCGCCACCTGAAACCTCAGGATCAAGAGAAGGGGTAGGTTCGGCCAATGGCTGCTCCGCAGGATCCGGACCTTGCTGTTGGGCCTCCTTGCCTCGCTCCCCTGCCGCAGGTTGCGCTTCCTGAGCTTGAGGATTCGCCGGCGCTGGATCTTTTTGTTGTTCTCCCATAGTTTTTTGCTGGGGCAATAAATTTTCCTAAATAATGCCCTTCGTGTTTATCTCCCAAAATCTCAACTATCACCTCATCATTTACGCGCAAACGCTCATACTGATCTCTATCAACCAACCAAACGGGCGCATTTTCAAAGTAGAGGACGGGCTCTTTAATTTTTTTCCTCTCATCCCTTGAAGGTTCAACTTTTATCGTCTCTTGACGCGGAAAGGTTCTCTTTTCTTTTGTCTCTTGACTTTCACCCATAGCGGATTTAATAGTACCACGAAATAAAGAAAAAACGAATGCGCTATACCTTTATCCCCATTTTTTTCTCGACGAATTCAAGGCGCGCGATGATGTCCTCAATGGTATCGCGGCTTACCACGTTTTTGCGGATTTCGGCTACATCACGTTCCAGCAAATCCAAACGCGCATCCATACGCTCAAGACGCATCTCGATAATGTCAAAGCGCTTGTCAATCTCTTCAAACCGTTTATCAATTTCCTTAAAACGCTTATCAACCAGCTCAAACTGTTTATTAACCCCCAAAAAACCCTTGGCGACAATACGCGCAATGCCTTCTATCTCGCGTCCAACAACGCTGTGAACAGTGGTATCAACGATCTGTTTGATTTGCGATAAATCTTCTTTTGTGAGTGACATAAGAACCTGACTACGTCAGAACCTTTCTGACTTCACCAGTAGAGCTATCTTACCAACCAAGAAGAAAAAAGTCAAAAAAATGCCACAAGTTCCATATTGCATGCTTTAAGTCAATACCTCAACTCCGTCTTTAGTCACGATCATGGTTTTCTCGAAATGCGCCGCAAGAGAACCATCCGTGGTTTTGAAAGTTTGCCCGTCGCCGGCGGTTTTGATGTCGCCCGAGCCAAGAGCAATCATCGGTTCTATGGCGATCACCTCGCCCTCGGAAAGCCGGTAACCCATGCCCGCGAAGCCGAAGTTCGGGATTTGCGGTTCCTCGTGAAGACGATAGCCGATGCCATGTCCTACAAGACGTTTGACAATCCCATACCTTCCGTTGCTTTGGACGAATTGCTCAATGGCAAACCCTATGTCGCCGGTCCGCACTCCGCTTCTCACCTGCCGTATCCCTGCTTCCAGGGCCTTTTGCGTAACCTCGATCAATGCCGCTTTTTCAAGGTCAATATCGCCCAAAGAAAACGTAATCGCGTAATCGGTATAGAGTTTCTTATAAATAATGCCAAAATCCAAACTCACGATATCGCCCGCTTTGAATATCTTATCTTTATGAGGTATGCCATGCGCCACTTCGTCATTGAGCGAAACACAAAGAGCCCCGGGAAAGCCCTGATACCCTTCAAATGCAACCTTGGCGCCTGCTTGCTCCACCAACCTTTTTGCGAGCAAATTAAGAGAAGCGGCGTTGCCTCCGGGCCGAGCCGCTTCTTTAAGCTTCCGTGTGAGAGAAACGAGAATCTTCCCTCCTTCGCGAAGAGCTTGCAATTGAGAGGGGGAGGAGATAATCATAATCAAAACTTACGCCATTAAAAAAATATGAAGCGCGGAGTACGATCCAATTGACCTAATTGACCTAATTTCTAATCAAATCCTAAGCCCCAATGTCCAATGACCAATAAAATCCTAAACCCTAATGACCAAGAATTAATTTGGAACTTGGGGCTTGGGATTTGAATGGACATTGGGATTTGGACATTGGGATTTTTTTAGAAATTAGGTCAATTAGAAATTAGAAATTTTATTGCAGAGTACACGCGCTCAATGCCCTGCTCGCCGTTCACGGTCTTTAAAACGCCCTTTGCCTTGTAATACTCAATCACCGGCAGGGTTTCTTCTTCAAAGAGGTCCAAACGGCTATTGATTGCATCAGGGGTGTCATCAGGGCGAACAATCAACTTGCCTCCGCAGGTCTGGCAGTTCGTAAGCGCCTCTGTTTCTTCATTCAAAGGGATAACCCTGGCACACTTCTCGCACATCCTGCGCTTGGTAAGCCGATTAAATGCCTCTTCGCGGCTTATTTCAATGAGAATAACGGAAGGTCTTGGCCATTCATACCATTCAAGGGCTTGGTCGAGCAATTGGGCTTCAAGAAGCATTCGAGGCGAACCATCAAAGAGAATTCCCTTCAAGGATTGCCGCTGTTTGAGCTTCTCAAGTACCTCCATCCAGATAAAAAAAATGAATGCGCTGGGCAGGTAGCGGCCCTTATTAAGGACTTCCTTCACTTTTCTCGCGGAAAAATGCTCGCCTTCATAAAAATTACGCAAAAGCTCGCCCGATCCTATATAGGAAAAACCAAAATCCTTTGTAAGGAATTTGGCTTGCGTACCTTTACCACAGCCCTGCCGACCGAGTAAAATTATGACCTGCATAATTTAAAATCCGAAATTCGAAGCACGAAATTCGAAACAAATCCGAAATTCGAATGTTCAAATATTCTAAACTTTTTGGTCATTTGGATTTTGAATTTGTTTCGAGTTTAGGATTTCGTGCTTCGGGTTTCCCAATTTTTGCATCTACAAAAATTGGGTTAGTATTCCCGCATCGCTATCTGCGCTTCTATTTGACGCACGGTTTCGAGAATCACCGCTACCACGATTAAAATGGCGGTGCCGCCGATGGTGAGAGAGCTCACTCCGGTTATCGCGCGCGCGATAAAAGGAATAATGGCGACAAGACCCAAAAAGAGCGCTCCGGCCAAGGTGATTTTGTTGACGGTGGCGCTCAAAAAATTGCTGGTTTCCTTGCCCGGGCGAACGCCAAGGATGAATGCTCCCTGCTTTTGCAGATTTTCCGCAATGGTATGGGGTTCAAAGGTAATTTGCGTATAAAAAAACGTAAAGACAACAACCAGAAGGAAATAGAGGAGCCCGAACAATAATTGATGCTGGAGCAGCAAATTGATCTTTGTGCTGGCACTTGCGAGCCATGGGATGCTGCTTGTTCCAAGAAAATTCAATATTGTTTGAGGGAAAATAAGAACGGAAAGGGCGAAAATCAACGGAATCATCCCCGCCTGATTGACTTTCATGGGGAGATAGGTGGTAACTCCTCCGTACATGCGGTTGCCCCGAACGCGCTTTGCATAAGAAACGGGAATGTTCCGCTGTGATTCGGTAATAAAGACAACGCCCGCGATAACAAAAATGCCGATAATCGCCAGAATAAGGTAATCGGTCAGCTGTGACGCCTGATAGGTGGAAATGCTCTGGTAAAACGTCAATGGCAGGCGCGCGACAATGCCTGCGAGAATAAGAAGCGAGATGCCGTTTCCTATCCCCTTTTGAGAAATGAGCTCTCCGATCCACATGAGAAACACGGCGCCTGCGGTGATAATTGCAATATCAACAACAAGGTTCATTATCGTGAGCGTAATAACACCTTGGCGCGAAAGGAGAATAAGAAACCCATACCCCTGCAAAGCGGCCAAGGGAAGGGTCAATATTCTTCCATAGAAATTAAACTTTTCTCTTCCTTGTTCCCCTTGTTCCTGGTACATATCCTTAAGCTTGGGAAAGATCATCGTCAAAAGCTGAAGAATGATGGTGGAGGTAATGTAGGGGCCAAGACCGAGCATGACAAGAGAGAGTTGGGAAAGTGATCCCCCCGTAAAAATACTCAAAAAGCCAAAGGCCTGGTTATTTGAAAAAAAGTTCCTCAATTGTTCGGGATTTACGCCCGTAATCGGAATAGCCGCCGCCAAACGAAAAAGTCCCATCATGGCAAGCACAAACAGGATTTTGTTTCGCAGTTCAGGTGTCTTGAATACGGTAAGAAGTTTATCGAGCACGAATAGAAATGTCAAAACTCAAATGTCAGATGTCAAATCCATATGTTAAATGTAAAATCTTTTTAGCTTTAAGTTTTGACATATACTTTTGACATCTGACATCTCACATTTGACATAAATATCATGTTCCCCGCAACTTGGGGATCTGCTTCATAACATCGCGCAAGGCAGGACGGATATTCGCTCCGGCGCGGGACTTTTGGCCCTTAATGCCACGTCCCGAATAGCGGCCTTTTTTTCCTCCGCGGCCTACGCGTTTATGTGATGTCGGCTTATGGGTGGGTTGAATTTGATGTAGTTGCATAAAGAAGTTCAAAGTTCAAAGTGAAAAGTGAAAAGTTTAGGTGTAAATTTTTTCAAAATTTACCTTATACATAGAATCCTGAACGAAGTGAAGGATACCGCAATTTTTAACTTTTCACCTTGAACTTTTAACTTCCTTAGTCCCCAAAATACTCTTCATTTGAGAAAACGCATGGAGTACGGCTTTTGCATTATTGAGTTTGCTCTTTGATCCGCTCAAAACTTTTGAGGTGATATTTTCAATACCCGCGAGCTCGCAAAGATAGCGTACGGTTCCTCCCGCGATAACGCCTCTTCCCAAAGGAGCGGGCTTAAGAAGAATCTTGGACATTTTGAATTTCGCCGTCATTTCAAAGGGAATGGTCTTGCGCGTCAAGGGAATTTCGATAATACGCTTCATGGCCATGTTATTCGCCTTTCCTATTGCTTCGCTTATATCTTTTGCTTTCCCCATGCCAAATCCCACTTTGCCTTTATGGTTCCCCACGGCAACAAGAACGCGGAAACTGAAACGCCTGCCGCCTGCCGTAACACGTACGACGCGGCGCACCTCAAGAACCTTCTGTTCAAATTCGGATTCCGTTCTTCTTCCCTCTTGTCCTGCTCCGCGGTCCCGATCCCGATCGTTACGACCCCCGGAAGAAGAACGCCCGGCCCCTCCTCCTCTACGCTGGCCGCCAAAAGGCGAAGAAGCGCCTCCGAAAGAAGACCTCCTGCCTTGAGGAGAAGAACTCGGTTTTTGCTGATAGCTTTTGTGAAGTGGCATATATGGCTGGGAAACTTTCAATTTCCAAGAAAGTAATTTCCAAACGTTAGGTATTAAAATTGCAGTCCTGCTTTACGCGCTCCCTTGGCAAGCTCTTCCACGTGTCCGTGATAAAGATTTTTGCCCCTATCATAGAGAATCTTGGTCACCTTTTTCTCCAAGGCCTGCGCCGCGACACGTTCTCCCACGGCAAGAGCATCTTTGAGCTTCCCATGAGCATGCGCAAGCGTTACACCGTTCACGTCATCAATGACTTGAGCATAAATAGAGGTGTTTGATCGAAAAACCGAAAGGCGAGGAGAAGCCGACGCCTGCTTGTGCGCCAACTTTGTCCGAACCCGGCGCGTACGACGTAAACGATTTGCGCCAAGGACACGCTGATGATGCTTAATAAAAGAATACTGTTTTTCTGTTTTCTTTTTCATGGTAGTTGTTGAGCACTATCCTCCGGAGGCTCCGACCTTTTTGCCTGGCTTCAATTTTACAACTTCATTCTCATAACGAATACCTTTGCCCTTGTAATGATCGGGCGGTCGGAGCGAACGAACGAAACTGGCAAACTGCCCGACTTTCTCTTTATCCATACCCGAAACCCCGACGTTATTATCTTTTACTTCAACCGTCAATCCTTCGGGAACGGTAACTTTTACCGGATGGGAGAACCCCAGGGCAAAGGTAAGTGTGTTTCCTTCCATCTGAACGCGATACCCGACCCCTTGAATTTTCAACTGTTTACGAAACCCGCTGGTTACTCCTGTCACCATGTTTGCCAGATGCGCACGCCATGTCCCCCATAAAGCGGGAACTTCGCTTTTTACGGAAACATTCTTATCCTGCTCCTCAAAAACAACAGACGAAGGAAAAGTCCGCTCCAAAAGACCCTTTGGGCCGGAAACCTGAATCTTCCCGTTAGTTACCGCTATGGTTACTCCTTCGGGAAGAGCTATAAGTTGTCGTCCGATTTTAGACATGAATTTAGTAAATCACAAATCACAAGCACCACTTTGGAAACGAAGTTTTCAGTGCCGCGAAGGCGGGGTCACAAACAATACCGAAATTCTAATGTCCAAAATCCACTTACGAACGAAGTGAGTGTGCTACGCAGGCAGATTCGTTTGGAATTTTGTATTTTGGTCATTGGATATTGTTTGTGATTTGTGATTTGGAGTTTGGAGTTTCTTTCACTTTTGGCAAAGGCCAAAAGTGAAAGCCTCGTGCCGTTACAACTTAAATCTAAGCCTATCCGTACACCAAATATCCTTATTCTGTAGCCATTTTTTTGGTTCTTACGGGTTCAAAATTAAGTTGTAACGGTACTAGAATACTTCGCAAATTACTTCTCCGCCGATGTTACTTCTCTTCGCCTCCGCAGAAGTCATCACTCCTTTGGACGTTGAAACGAGTACTTCTCCATACCCTTGACGCACTCCGCGCAACTTTGTCTGCTTGAGATAAATGCGGGCTCCGGGCTTACTTCGGAAGCGTACTTCGCGAAGATGCGGTGTATGATTCGTATAAAGAAGCTCGGCACGAAGAAAAGGCCTCTTTTCACCTTCTTCAACTTGGACTTTTCCCAAATACATTTTCCTCGCCAAAACCTCCAGCACTCGATGAGTGAATGTTGAATAAGGCAAAATGACCTCGGGATGGCCCGCAAGATATGCATTCTTCAATTTAATAAGGTCGTTGTATATCATAGATGTAAGCAGTAAGCGATAAGCTTTAAGAAGTAAGCCCTAATCCGTAAAGGATAATTCTTGATTTTTTTAATGCTTACCGCTTAATGCTTACCGCTTAATGCTTACCGCTTACGACTTAATTAGCTGGCTTTCCGGACTCCCGGAATTTTTCCTTCGTTTGCCATTTCGCGGAAGCAAATACGGCATAGTCCGAATGTTCTCATGAACGACCATTTACGGCCGCAACGAAAGCATCTGCGTATCAGGCGCGTAGAAAATTTCGGAGTCCGTTTTGCTTTTACGATGAGGGAAGTTTTTGCCACGTTGATGAGTAATTTACTGACCCTGGCTGACAATGGGGAATCCAAGGTCTTTAAGAAGAACCTTGCCGTCGCTACGAGAAGAGGCGGTAGTTATAACACTTATTTCCATACCTACGGATCGCTTCAATCGTTGGAGTATCTTACTTGAAGCGGCTTCGGGAAAAATGGAATAATCACGAATTCCGATGGTAAGATTTCCTTGTCCGTCAAAGTTCTTTTCGTCCAATCCCGCGAAATCCTTGGTACGAGGTAAGGCAATATTAATCAATCTCTCCAAGAAGTCAACCATTCGCTTGCCGCGCAACGTTACTTTCAGGCCCATTAGCTGACCTTCCCGAACGCCAAAACCCGCAACAGAAGTGCGCGCCCTGGTTTCCGCAGGCACTTGACCGGTAACAGCCGCGATGTCTTCTTTGACTTCTTTGAGCAACTCTTTTGTCGACTCACTTCCCTTAAGAAGGGAGCCCATGCCAATGTTTACCACCACCTTCTGAAGAGAAGGCATCGCCAAGATGTTATCATATCCCTGGGTTTTAAAATAAGGGATCAATTTCTTCTGATAATTTTCTTTGATGTTGACCATATATAAGAAATGCAAAGTTCAAAGTGCAAAATGAAAAGTTTAGGTGTAAATTTTTTCAAAATTTACTCTCATTTTGAGCGAAGAGAAAAACAAGCTTGCCTTATATAAGAATCCGGAACGAAGTGAAGGATACCACAACTTTTCACTTTTCATTTTTAACTTTTAACTTGCTCTCATATCGCCCGCTCGCATTTTTTGCATATTCGCTGTTTGGAATCTCCTTCAACCCGATATGCTATTCTCGTTTTTTGCGAACATTTCGGGCAAACCAACATAACGGTACCAACGGGAACCTTTCGAGGTATCTGAACTTTCTGGCCCTTTTCACCCTGACCGCGCGGACGCTGGTGACGAGTAAGCAAATTCAGCCCTTCAACCATAACTTTGGCGTCTTCGGGGAAAAGCTTCACAACTTTCCCGCTTTTACCGCGGTCTTTGCCCGAAAGCATCATTACATTGTCGTTCTTTTTGATTCTCATAAGCTTCAAGCTTCATTAGCTTTTTAGTCCGGTATTGATTTCCTAACAAGCTAACGAAGCTACACTACGTATTTTGCCAGCGGGACAATCGCTCCAAATCCTTTCTGCTTTAATTCGCGAGGTATGGGGCCGAATACGCGGTTTCCCCGAGGATTAACTCCTTCAACCAGCACCGCCGCATTTTCATCAAACGTTATGTAGGATCCATCGGAGCGCCGGAACGGCTTACGCTGACGTACGATAACCGCCTTCACAATATTCTTTTTCTTAACCTCTTTCCCCGGCTCCGCTTCTTTAACCGACGCAACAACCACGTCTCCCAGAGATCCGTATCGGTGCCTTGTTCCTTTCAGTATTTCAATAACACCAAGAAGTTTGGCTCCGCTATTATCGGCAACATTCAATTTTGTTCCTTTTTGAATCATAATCTAATGAAATCCCAAACCCCAAGTTCCAATGACCAATCAAATCCTACTTTGCCCACAAGGGCAGTGCCGCGCAGGCGGGGTTCCCAATGACCAAGAATCCATTTCGAGCAAAGCGAGAAACAAGGTTTCCTTATTTGGGAATTGGGCATTAGAGCTTGACTGGACATTAGGGTTTATTATAATCACTTTTATCCTTTCACTTTTCCCACAATCCGCCATCGCTTTTCTTTTGAAAGCGGGCGCGTTGCCTCAAGCAAAACATACTCACCTTCTTTATATTGATTTCCTTCGTTGTGCGCTTTATAGCGAGTGGAAACGCGATACGTTTTTTTATACTTGGGATGCCGTTTCAATTTTTCCACCTGCACCACCACGGTTTCGTTCATCTTATCGGAAAGAATCTTGCCGGAAATACGCTGCCTCGGAAGAACCTTTGCCTCCACCCTATTCAAGACAGGTTGCGCGGCAACATCTTCTTCCTTACCCGCTGAAGCGGAAAGGTTTTTCTTAATGGATTTTGTGGCCATGAAAATTTGGTTATGAAACCTTTTTCTTTGTTTTAAGGATTGCTGGTTTACCGGCGGATACGGATTGCCCGGCATCCTTGGACGCATGCTTCTTCGCTTCCCCGATTAAGGTAAGCGCTTTTGCGATCGCGCGCCTTGCGAGGCCAAGCTCGCGTACATTCTTTAATTCCGACCCGGCATGCTTGAAACGAAGGGTGCGCAAAACCTCACGCTCGTCTACGAGGAATTTCCCCAATTCGGCAACCGATTTTTTTCGCAATTCGCTTGTTTTCATGCTCTTTAATCTTAAACCTTAAAAATTACCCATTGCTCGCCCTGCTTCTTGCAATAAATCGGGTTTTGAGGGGAAGCTTTGAAGAAGCAAGACGCATGGCCTCCTTGGCATCTGTTTCGGAGATTCCATCCATTTCAAAAAGAATTCTTCCCGCACGTATGGGTGCTTCATAGCCGATAACGTCTCCTTTGCCTCCACCCATGGCAACCTCAACTCCCTTAAACGTTACCGAACGATCGGGAAAGATACGAATCCACATGCGCCCGGTTCGACGCACAAATCTGGCAATCGTTTGTCGTGCGGCTTCAATCTGACGCTGGGAAAGGGTTCCCCCCTCGAGCGTTCTCAATCCAAAATTCCCGAACGCCAATGTTGTTCCCAGGTGCCGCTTGCCGCCGCCAACCCCTTTCTGCTGTTTCCTGTGTTTTGTCTTTTTAGGTTCAAGCATACGAGTAAATCACAAATCACAAGCTCCAAATCACAAACAATACCAAAATTCCAATGTTCTAAATTCGAAACGTTTGGAATTTTGTATTTTGGTCATTTGAATTTGTTTGTGATTTGGGATTTGTGGTTTGGAATTTGCTAAACTTTGTCAAAGTTTAGCTTTATATTCCAAAAGATTCCTCCTGGCTCGCCTCTTTATCTTTGAATGTCTCACCCTTATAAAGCCAAACTTTTACGCCAATGCTTCCGAATTTTGTCCCGGCCTGGGAAAACCCGTAATCAATATCCGCACGAAGTGTCTGTAAAGGTACGCTGCCTCCGGAAACCCATTCGGATCGTGCAATTTCCGCACCGTTCAACCTGCCTTTCGCTCGGATCTTTGCTCCCTTGATATCTCGGTGCCGCATCAGTTTTGCAAGCATGCCCCTCATCACTCTGCGAAACGGCATTCGCCGTTCAAGTTGGGAGGCAACTTCTTGCGAAACAAGCGAAGCGCTTGTTTCCGGTTCCTTGATCTCCCTGATTTCAAGAGTAACCCCCGATACGCGCTTCTTGCCCGTGTTGGGAGTTTTTTTGCTTGCCTGGCTGGATTCAAAAATTGCTTGGATCGTTTTCTCGATTTGCTTTATTTGAGCTCCCTGCCTCCCTACCACCAAACCCGGGCGCGGAGTCGAAATAATAACCTTAAGGGTATTACTCCCGTGCTCCAAAATAACCTTTTCCACAATACCCTTCGGGAAAAGACCGGTGAGATAATTTCTCACATCTTCATCAACCTCCAAATAGGGACCGAAATGCCAACGAGGGGCATAGTAATGAGAATCCCAATCCTGATTGATTCCGATACGAAATATTTTTGGATGAACTTTTCTGCCCATTTTGTTAGCTTCGTTAGCTTTTTAGCTTCATTAGCTTGTTAGGAAAAACCAATTTCCCGAGCTAATGAAGCTAAAAAGCTAGTTCCTATCGTCCAGTGTTATTCTAATATGCGATCTTCGCTTGCGCTTGACATCGGAACGGCCCCGCGATCGGGGAAACCTTCGCTTAAGCATAGGTGCCTGTGTTACCACAATTTCTTGAACAAAAAACGTACTTCCGAGGGCCGCATGAAGATTGTGGCGGGCATTTGCAAGAGCGGAGAGCATCAATTTCTGTACGGGCAAAGCAGCCCGTTTTGTCAAAAGACGCAAATGCGCCTCGGCTCTTCCCACTTCCATGCCGCGAACAAGCTTGGCAACCATATTCACTTTGCGCGGGGCAATATTAAGGTGTCGTAATTGTGCAGTGGCCTTCATATACAGCGTTTAGCGTTTAGCGTTTAGCGTTTAGTAAAATTTCTCTACCCTAAACGCTCAACGCTAACCGCTATTTTCCCGGTTTCTTTTCTTCTACCGATCGTTGGAGTTTGCCTCCGTGACGAATGAACTTGCGCGTCATGGAAAATTCTCCCAAACGATGCCCCACCATCTCTTCACTGACCTTGACGGAAATGAAATCCTTCCCGTTATGAACGCCAAAGGTAAATCCGATCATTTCCGGCGAAATCATGGAAGCTCGCGCCCACGTCTTAACAATCCCCGCTTCTTTGGGCTCTTTGCCTGCTATTTTTTTGAGGAGCTTTTGATAGACAAACGGCCCTTTTTTTATACTACGCGACATGTTAGCTTCGTTAGCTTGTTAGCTTCGTTAGCTTTCACTCTTGTTTTCCTAACAAGCTAATGAAGCTAACGCAGCTAAAAGCTATTTTTTTCTTCTCTCAACAATAAACGTATTGGAATACTTTTTCTTTTTCCTCGTTCTTACCCCTCTTGCCAGCTTGCCCCAAGGAGTTTTTGGAATGCGGCCTTCTCCGGTTCTTCCTTCTCCGCCGCCATGAGGATGCGCGTAGGGTGACATGGCAACTCCCCTGACCGTTGGACGTATGCCTCGTTTTCTCATTCTGCCCGCTTTGCTCCAGGTAATATTACCGTGTTCCGGATTCGAAACCTGGCCCACGCTGGCAAGACAGCTTTTGTGGAAGAGCCGTACCGAAGAAGAAGGTAATTTTACCTGAACAAAGTCCCCTTGATCGGAGAGCACTCTCGCGGAAACGCCCGCGCCCCTCGCTATACTCCCTTTGGCGTGAGGGTTGACTTGAATATTATGCACCAATGTCCCCGCGGGAATGAACTCAAGGGGCATGCGCATGCCTTCGTTTGCCGCCAACTTCTTCCGATCCGCGATAACCTCGGTCCCGACCTTCATCCCTTCTCCGGCAAGAATATAACGCCTTTCTCCATCTTTGTAAAGAAGAAGGGCAATACGCGCGGATCGATAAGGGTCATATTCGATACCTTCCACACGCGCCGGAATGCCGAGTTTTTCTTCCGAATGAAAATCAATAAGGCGATATTGCCGCTTCACTCTTCCGCCTTTATGCCGCACCGAAATCTTACCACCCGAACGCCCTGCCTTATAAGCGATATGGGTCAGAAGTGACTTCTCCGGATCGCGCTTGGTGATCATGCGCGTGTCTTGTTTTGTTCGTATCTGCCTCATAAATACAGCGTTTAGCGTATAGCGGTTAGCGTTTAGTAATTCGTTTGCCCCTAAACGCTCAACGCTAAACGCTATACCCTAAAGGGTTATCTTCTTCCCCGCTTTCAAGGTGACCATCGCTTTTTTCATACCGGGACGGCTTCCTTCGAATTTCCCCAAGCGCCGCTTCTTTGAAGGAGTGTTGATCATGCGCACTGCCTTGACAGATACCTTATAAAGACTCTCGATGGCCTTTTTGACTTCGGGCTTTGTTGCTTTCCGCTCAACGGCAAACAGATACTGGCTTTGGCCTTGCTTGAGTGAAGCTTTTTCACTGATAATGGGATGGAGGATAGCCATGGTAGCTTCGTTAGCTTTTAGCTTCGTTAGCTTTTAGCTTGGGAGCAGGATTCTTCCCTAAAAGCTAATGAAGCTGGCGAAGCTGAAAGCTAGTGCCGTTACAACTTAATTTTTACGGTCGAAGAGTAAAGAATATTCTTTACTCTAATGCAGTGTAGAGAAAAATGAACCGAAAGGTTTAAGTTGTAACGGTACTAGTTCTTTCTTGCCCGTGCCATCAATCGCTTTGAGGCATCGCTGGTGATGATACAGTAACGGTGGGAGAGCAAATCAAGAACATCTATATCCTCGGGCCCTCGCACGGTTACTCCGGGGATATTTCGACCGGCTCGCTTGAGCAAGGCCGTATCCTTTCCGCTCACCACGATGGTGGATGCGGAATCCGCTTTTGTCAAATCCTTGAGCCATCGGGAGAAATATTTTGTCTTGTACTCTTCAAGTGTAATGCTGTCCACTTGCTTGATCTCTTTTTCCTGCAGCTTTTTTTGGAAAACCATGGAAAGAGCCGCGTTTGCCATCTTCTTGGTAACACCCTTTTTATAATTCCTCTCCTTGCGAGGGCCAAACGTCACGCCGCCTCCGCGCCAAATCGGTGAACGAACCGAACCATGACGCGCGCGCCCCGTACCTTTTTGAGGCCACGGCTTTTTGCCGCTTCCCGCAACCTCGGCCCTGTCTTTTGTTGAGGCAAGCGGACGCTTTTTGTTGAGCATCTTCGCCCGCACAACTTGATACACCAAATCCGCATTATAAAGGCGTTCACTTTTTTGCGCACCCCTTGGTTGCTCTTTCTTTGGCAGGCTTTGAAGGATTCTTTTCTTTAGCACCGGTACCTTTTTCTCGCCTTTTTTTGAAGATGTGGCCATTATAGAATAAGCGGTAAGCAGGTAAGCTTTAAGCGATAAGCAACACCTAAGTCAATAAGAAACGAATCTTTGGTGTTGCTTATCGCTTGTTTGCTTACTGTTTATCGCTTTTTAAGATGTTGATCGCTGAAGCGTCACAAAAGAATTACGCGCGCCCGGTAATGCTCCGCGGAGTGCGACCAACTTGTTTTTCTCATCAATTCGTTCAACCGAAAGATTTTTTATGGTGACGTTCTTTGATCCCATCCTGCCCGGCATGTGCTTTCCTTTGAACACTTTTTCAGGGAACGAAGAGCCGATAGAACCTACGCGTCTTGCACTATGTTTTCTTCCGTGGCTTGCCTTATCGCCTCCGGCGTTAAAACGCTTTACAACGCCCTGGAAACCTTTTCCTTTGGAAATGCCCCGCACGGAAACATATTCACCCACCTCCAATGATACCTGTTCCGAGCCAACCACTTGAACAATAGTCACCGGAACCAACCGGACTTTATCGTTGAAGATTTGAGACATTCCTATCTTTTTTGCACGTATTTGTTCCATAAATTCGGAGGTTCTTCTTCTCCAAGAAAGGAAACGTCCCCTTTGTTGCGGGGACGCTTGAAAAAAGAGGCGGACGTAGTACCTACGTAATGCTTTTAATTTCAACGTCAATCCCGGCCGGAAGGCTCAAATTCATCAATGCATCAATCAATTTGGGAGTTGGATCGAAAATATCAACCAATCGCTTGTGGGCCCGGATCTCGTATTGCTCCTGGGAATCCTCATGGATAAAGGGCGAGCGATTCACGGT
>Ga0209824_10001244_pt1 | contig 14684 bp, 15 predicted proteins | sample VDWuncwatermetaG_FD_184124 | JGI IMG/M metagenome (GOLD analysis project Ga0209824, IMG submission 184124) | Wastewater microbial communities from Netherlands to study Microbial Dark Matter (Phase II) - VDW unchlorinated drinking water (SPAdes)... ... | reverse complement strand
GGGGATCTAAAGAGAGGGCTCGCTTATAAGAATCTTCCGCTTGGACATACCACCCCTTTTTTTCATAGAGGACACCGAGGCCGTTTGCCGCCTCCGCAGAAGGTCGAATAGCCATCGCCTTTTGATAATAAGAAGTCGCTCCGTCCATATCATTTTGCTGCTGGAGGTCATAGGCTTTCTGTTGATACCCGAGCGCGATACTTTCCATGGAAGAATGTGCCTTGGTCTCTGTTTCTTCAGGGGACAAAAGAAGATCTTTCTGCAAATGGGGATGTCCCAGTTTTTCTATTTCCTCGGGCCCCTGTTGGGCACGTTCAAGAGTCTCTCCCGGGACCTTTTGGGGAAGCACTTCTAAAGATTTTTGCGCCTCCTTCTTAAAAGAGGCCCTCGTAAGGGCTTCTTTCTGTCGCGCCTGTCTCGTTTTTTCTTCGACTTCCTCAAGATCTCCTTGAGCAAAAGGATGATTGGGATTTAAGGTGAGAAGATATTCGAGTGTTTTCTTGGCAAGTGCGTAATCCTTCGCATCATAAGCTGCCTTGGCGCGGTCATAAAGTCTTGCTTCCTCAGTTTTCGTAAACTCTTTCCGATAACTTCTTTCCTCTTCAAAACGGTGTATCTTCGCCTCTTTCTCCGCCTGCTTTCCTTTCACATAGGCGAGTTGCTTCTTCGCTTTTTCATGGTTTTTATTGAGGGAAAGGGCTTTTTCATAAGCGTAAATCGCCTTGTCGACTTCTCCTTTCCTCCAAGCCCGGAGACCTTCTTCATAATAGGCCTGCGCCAGTTTTTGCATCTTCGCATCGGCCTGTTGAGACCGAACGTCTTTCTTCTTCATTTTGACCATGCGCCTGTTCTGTTTCTCTCGCTCCCAAGCCTCTACTGACTTCGCGAGAAGTCTTTTGGCTTCGATCTCTTGTTTTCTCTTCTCCGCTGCTTCCTTGACCGCCGCCTCTTTCGCTTTCCTTTCCTCCTTCTCTTCCTTCTGTTTTTCATGAATCCTTTCAACATATCGTGCGGCATAAGGATGGTCCGGCGTCAGCCGAAGAAGCGCCTCAAATTTTGAGAGAGACCCCTCGAGTTTTCCTTCCCGGTAGAGCTTTTTTGCCTCCTCGTAAAGGTCTATGGCTTCTTTCTTTCTTTTCTCCTCTCCCACCTTTTTTTGTTCCGCCAAAACCTTTTCCCTCGCCTCCCGGGCGGCCCGATCTTTTTCTCCGACCGATTGCTTCCTTTCTATTTCCTTTTTGGCCTTCGCGAGGCGGATCTCTTTTTTCCTTTCCTTCGCCTCTTTCTTCCGCTTCGCCGCTTCAGCCAGACGGATTCTACGTTCTTCTTCCCGGCGTCGCGCTTCTTGTTCCTGCTGCTTCGCCGCGTCGCGCTTCCAGATTTTATGCGCCTCTGCCTCCTTTTTGCGTATTTCCATTTCCTGCTGTTTCCGTTTGGCCTCTTCAACGCTCCTATGCATCCTTGTCAGATAAAATTTGGCCAGGACATTCTGAGAATCGACGAGGAGCATTCTTTCAAAAAAATCTTCTGCACTGACATAATCCTTCTTGTTGTAGGCCATCTTCCCCTGTTCAAAAAGGTGGGCTAGCTTTTCTTCCTGATCAAGGGCTTTCTGCCTGAAGGCGAGCTGCTCTTCCACCCGCTGCGTCTCCTCCTCCACGTCCCGGATTCTACGTGCTTGTTCCCGAGCATTACCCTTCTCTTTTTCTTTTTCCTCTGACTCAAGAAGTTTCAGATTCTCACGAGCCTCCTTAAGCGAATTCTGATCAAAACCCCCTTCCTGTACAAATTTTTCCAAATAACGGCGCGCTTCTTTGTGCTTGTCCATCTTCAGATAAAGGAAGGCAAGGTTATAGAGCGCCTGTTTATAGGTCGGATCCATGGAGAGCGCTTTGAGATATTGAACTTCGGCGCTATCCAAAAATTCCTTTTCTTCCATCGCAATTCCCAAATCATTATAGGTCGTCGCAAAGTTGGGACGCACTTTAATGGCCTGTCGATAATAGCGGATCGCCTCGTCCAACTCTCCCCTCCTCTGAGACTTAAGCCCCGCGTTGCGGAGAAATGTGGACTCTTCAATGGGATCCTTTTCCCTCTCAAAGGCCTCCTTTTCCGTCTCCTTTTTCGCGATCTCCTTTTTGATTTCAGTCTTTACCGCAGGTCTCGACTCCGGCATCACTTCCTTTGGGATTTCCCTCGGGGCCTCTTTCGATTCTCTTTCAGGGAGAGAGACCTCTTTGGGGGAAGGGGAAACTTTCCTGACAGGAGAGATGACGATGGATTGGGCGAGAGAAGAAACAGGGGTATTGGAAACGGGCTCTACGATAATGCCGAGCGATTCAAGTTTTGCGCGAGCTTCCTCCGTTTCGATATCCCCCGCCCTTCCGAGTGAAACCCTTTTTTGGAGTGTCGCAATCATTTTTTCTTTTTGCTGCGTCTTTTCATAGAGGATGGCAAGGTTGGAATATGCATCCAAATAAGACGGATTTATCTTGAGAGCCTTCAGGTATTCTTGTTCCGCTTCCTCAAGTTCCCCCTTTTCCTCGAAGATGACTCCCAAATCGTTATGAGGTGCAGCGTAATTCGGGTCTGCAGCGATCGCCTGACGATATAATTCAACGGCCTCCTCCAAATGACCTTGGTGCTGCAGCTGATAACCGCGGATGCGGTATCGGTTCGCTTCGTTTGGATCTCCCCGCTTCTGACGCTTGAGATCTTCCTCTGGCTTCTCTTTTGGAACGACCTTCTCTCTGGCCGCCGATTTGTTCTCTTTGGTCTCTATTACAGAGGGAAGGACCTTCTGGAGGAGGGCAGAAACCGTTTTCACGGGAAGGAGGGATATGTCTTTTACTTTTGTTGGAAGCGTTAGAGCAGGGGGTTGTTGGGCAGCCTTATCCGCCGCTTCTACTGATTCAAGCTTGGCGCGGGCTTCCTGGGTCTCCATATCATCCAGCTTCCCAAGGAAAACCCTTTTCTGTAAGGCCTTGATCATTTTTTCATGTTGCTGCGTTTTTTCATAGAGGATGGCAAGGTTGGAATAAGCATCCACGTAACTCGGGTCAATCCGGAGCGTCTCAAGGTACTCCTTCTCCGCATCAGCCAAATTCCCTTTCTCTTCAAAAATGACACCGAGGTCATTATGGGGGGCTGCATAATTGGGGTCTGCGGCTATGGCCTGCCGATAGAACTCGGCCGCCTGGTCCAGATACCCCTGATGCTGGAGTTGGTAACCGCGGATTCGATACCGGATCGCCTCTTCTTTAACGGCTCCTTCCACAGAAAAAGCGGATAAAAGGAGACACCCTATAAAAAGGAACCCAATTTTTGGACGCATGACTCTCCCGATTTAATTATAACTCTTTGTATTATAGCAAATTATGTCTGAAACGTCAAGAAGATTTAAACTTATTTGGACATTTTAACCTATTCGCCGGAGTTGCGTTAAACCTTCAAAATCGCGAAAAGGATCAGGAGGATGAGAAAAAGGGAGAGGAGGTAGAAGTCGTTGAAATAGAAGAAATCATGGAGGCCGTCCCGGAACGTGTAGCGGTCGAAGGGTTCTTCCTTCGTTTTTGCTAAAGTAGCCCGAAAAGTGACAAGATCGTCCCGCCTGAAGCGGAGGTATTTTCCGTCGAGATGAAAGGCGGGAATTTTTCCTTCGTTGACCAGTTCCTCAACTTCTTTGACGGACAGAAACAAAAACGCGGCCGCTTCCTCAATATTTAATAATTTTTCAACCATCTGGTTTACGGTTCACGGTGTACCGTTTACGGTTGTAAACCGTAAACAGTTAACCGTACACCTACTTGATTTTCTCGTTTGAGACCCATTCGTCAATTTTTGTGCGGTCAAATTTCCAGAAATTCCCCTCTCGCACTGCAGGAATCTTGCCCCGTTCCGCCCATTCAAGGACCGAAGAGGTCTCCACTTCAAGATAACGGGCCAACTCCTCTGCCGTCAGGAGCTCCCGATGAGATATCGGGGCGGAGAATTTCGCGCCCTTGCCCATCTGGCAATTCCCTTGAAGGATAGCTCCTTCTTTGACTTCCAAGGACGGCGTTGTGATGTCTCCGATGATCTCCCCCGGAGGGAAAATTCGGATGACCTCCTGCGCCGTGATATTTCCGGTCACCTTCCCCGAAACGGTAATGGTTTCTCCTTTGATGCTGGCATGAACCACCGCATTCTCACCAATGATGAGTGACCCCTTCGTATCCAGAGTCCCTTCGAATTTTCCATTAATCTTCAGGTTCACAGGATCCCGAAAGGAAAGAGAGCCTTGCATGCTTGCATCAACCTCCAGGACTTTTTCTTCAGCCCCTTTTTCCTTTTCCCGCCGCATGATCGCCATCTTATACCTCCTTCCAGATCGCCTGCTTCACTCCCTCCAACCCGACCAGCTCTTTCAAAATCGGCTCCTTTTCTCTTGGGGAAAGGAGTCTCAGTTCAAGTGCCACGCGCACATTCCCCGTCTCAAGCTTCGTGATGTTGAAATCCTTGATTTCCGCATTGTAGTGGGAGAGGACTTCCCGAATCGTCTGAAGTCCTTCAAACGCCCCCTGCATTTCAATTTCAAGGGTTTGATACCAGTCCCTTCGTGTCATGAATTTATCGGCGAGCTTTGTCATCCAAAAGAGGGAACCCAAAACCACCCCTGTCGCAATCAAGGAGCCAAAATAAAGTCCGGCTCCAACCGTCAGGCCAATAATAGAAACCGCCCAGAGGCTCGCAGCCGTCGTCAATCCCTTGATCGAGACCCGAAACCGAAGAATGGTTCCCGCCCCTAAAAAACCGATGCCGCTTACGACATGGGCGGCAATGCCGGCAGGGTCTGACTGATATTTTTCGTGGAGGACCAAAGAAAGGCACATCACAAGGGCGGCGCTGACACAGACAAGGATATGGGTCCTCAAACCGGCGGCCCGTCCATGTCTTTCCCGTTCTAGACCGACCGCCCCTCCCAAAAACACTGCTAAGAGAAGCCGAGAAAGAAGTTCATAATGACTCATCTTCAATTCGCTCCGAGAGGGTTACAAGGAAGATCTAACGAGGACCGGATCCCCCGCCGGTAAAGGTGATACCCTAACCCCGCGACCATCGCTGCATTGTCCAGGGAAAGACCTTTGGGGGGGAAGAAAACCTGAAGTCCCTCTCTCTGAAACTGCTTTTTGAATTCACGCCTTAGTTTCTGATTCGCGATGACACCCCCCCCCACAAGAAGATGTCTGGTATGAAAACGACGGCACGCGAGAAGCGCGTGACGGATCAGCGTCTCAATGACAACCTGTTGAAAACTGGCGCAAATATCATTGATAAGTCGAGGGTTCAGGGTGGAGGGTTTAGGGTTCAGAAATGCTTTTCTAAATTCTCCACCTTGCACCCTGCACCCTGTCCCCTGTACCCTCTGGAGTTCTTTTACCTTATACAATACCGCCGTCTTAATACCACTGAAACTGAAGTCGAGCGACTTCTCATTCAGTCTCGGCGGGGGGAAAGAGAATGCTTTCGGATTGCCCTCTTTTGCCCGCTTTTCAACAAGAGGCCCACCCGGGTAGCCGAGGCCTAGAACCTTTGCCACTTTGTCAAATGCCTCCCCGCACGCATCATCCTGCGTTTCAGCAATCCGTTTGAAACGATGCACATCCTTCATCCAGTAAAGCCCTGTATGCCCTCCTGATACAACCATCCCTACGAGAGGAAACGAGGGAGGATCGGGTCTCATCAAACAGGCGTAGAGGTGGGCTTGGAGATGATCTACTCCTATGAACGGAATACCTTTTGCAAAACTGAGCGCTTTTGCAGTAGAAACGCCCACAAGAAGCGACCCGGGAAGTCCCGGACCATTTGTGGCTGAAATGAGTTGAATCGCTTCGTATGAAATCCCTGCTGTCTTGAGTGCTTCTTCCAAAACAGGCGCTATGCTTTCGACATGGGAGCGGCAGGCAATTTCAGGAACAACGCCGCCATAGCGTTTGTGATCTTCAAGGCTTGTGGCCACAACATTTGAAAGAATCTTCTGCCCGTCCTTCACGACGGAGGCGGCCGTTTCATCACAGGATGTCTCAATCCCTAATACGAGCATTTTCCGATTCTCCCTAACCGCCGAGTTTCCGGCTCAGTTGAGGAGCGGGACTCAGTTTGGTCGAGGGGATGAGTGCCCGATACACGTTGATTCCCTTAATGAGGTCAATCGCACGGAGGAGTTGATTATCCAGAACTTTCTTTTCCTTTTCTTCTTTCTTCCCTTCAGATTTTTCTGTTTTTTTGGGCTCTTTCTCTTTCTTTTCTTCTTCGATAATCTTCTCGAAAATATTAGCGCTTTTTATTTTCTCAGGAGCCGCTTTTTTCTCCTCATAGTCTACCACTACATCCGGATCAATTCCCTTTTCATGAATAAGACGACCTTTTGGAGTAAAGTACTTGCTGGTTGTTAAACGGAGGGCCGACCCATCTCGGAGGGGGATGACGGTCTGAACCGATGCTTTGCCGAAACTCTTCGTTCCCAAGAGCACTCCTTTTTTATAATCCTGAATCGCACCCGCAAGGATTTCTGAGCCACTCGCAGACCCCCCGTTGATTAAGACGACGAGCGGCTCGTTGAAGGGGGAGTATTTCCCCCGAGACCTGAATTCGACATTCTGATCGTTTTTCCTTCCTTTGGTGTACACAATCAGTTCCCCTTTGGAGACAAAATGCTCCGCGACGGCGACAGCCGTATTGAGGAGACCTCCCGGATTGTTCCGGAGATCCAAAATCAGCCCCTTCATTCCCTCTTTCTCGAGCTTCTTGAGCGCCCGATCCATGTCTTGAGGAGTATTTCCCTGAAATTCGCTTAATCGGATGTAGCCAATTCCTTCCGCCACCATCTCCGCTTCCTTGACACTCTTGATCTTGATGACATCACGGGTCACGGTCACTTCAAGAAGCTTTTCCTCGTTTTCGCGTAAAATGCTGAGCGTGGTGGAAGTTCCCGGTTTGCCCCGCAGTTTTTTAACGGCATCCATGAGTGTCACATCTCGCGTCACTTCCCCATTGATTTTGACGATCCGGTCCCCGGCCTTGAGGCCCGCGCGATAGGCGGGGGTATCATCGATAGGACTGATAATTGTGAGGAGGCCATCCTGAATTGTAATTTCGATGCCGAGCCCCCCGAATTCCCCTTCTGTCTCAATCTTAATCTCGTTGTAAATATCGGGAGTCATGAATTGACTGTGGGGGTCAAGACTCTGAAGCATCCCTTTCAGTGCTCCGTAAATCAGGTCCTTCGAATTCTTCTCCTCCACATAGTCCAGTTGGATCATCGAAAGGGCATCTGTAAAAAGCTCGATATCTTCATAAAAATGGCTTGTCTTCGTTTTTTCAGGAACGACATTCTCTGCGGGGCTTACAGAAACTGTTGCAGAGATAAAAATGGAAAGGAGCAGCAATACACCCACAAGCCGTAGTTTCATTTTTTCGCCTCTTCGAGTTTCTCTTTTAAAAGTTGGTTCACCTTTTTTGGATTGGCACTCCCTTTTGTCTTTTTCATCACCTGGCCTACTAAATACATCATAGCATTTTCTTTGCCTTGATGATAGTCCAAAACGGATTTCGGATTCTCTTGAATCGCCTCCTGAATGAGACGGTCCAACATGCCAAGATCCTGAATTTGGGCGAGATTCTCCCTTCGGATAATCTCCTGGGGCGTCTCTCGGGTCTGGGTCATGATTTCAAGAACCTGCTTGGCGGCAAGCTGTGTAATCTCACCCTGTTCGAGGCAGTTCAAAAGCGTCACAAGGCGATCGGGGGTCACGGGAAAATGATCAATCTCTCTCGGGTCTTTCAGCTGCTCCAACAAAGGTCCCATGACCCAATTTGCAATGAGTTTCGGTTTTTTCAAAAGGCGCACACAGACCTCATAATAGTCCGAGAGCTTTTTCTCGCCCGTCAGGACCTTCACATCATAAGAAGGAAGACCGTAGTCCCGTTCGAAGCGTTCGATCCGCTCTTCTGGAAGTTCCGGTAGACTCTTCCGAAGCGTTTCAATTGCCTCCTTTGAGAGGACAAAAGGGACAAGATCCGGATCCGGAAAATAACGGTAGTCATGGGCCGATTCTTTCGACCGCATGGGGAGAGTCACATTTTTCCCCGTATCCCAAAGTCTTGTCTCCTGCGTTAACCCTTTCCCTTCCTCTAGGGCCTGGATTTGCCGAGCGATTTCATACTGAAGACTCAATTTAACCGACCGGAAAGAATTCAAATTTTTGATCTCCACTTTGACGCCGAGTTCCTGGGATCCTCTTTTTCGGACTGAGATGTTGGTGTCGCAGCGGAGACTCCCCTCTTCCATATTGCAGTCTGAAACACCGAGATATTCGAGATTCGCCTTGAGGGCGGTTGCATAAGCGTAAGCTTCATCAGGAGTTCTCAAATCCGGCTCGCTCACAATTTCAAGGAGAGGGATTCCGGAGCGGTTGAAATCAAGGAGACTTGCGCGGTTGTCGCCTTCTGGATGAATCAGCTTTCCTGTATCTTCCTCAAGATGGACCCGGCGGATCCTTATCTTTTTTTCCCCTTCTAAATCGATCATGACAAAGCCGCCCGTCGAAAGGGGCAGATCATATTGCGAAATCTGATAATTTTTAGGGAGGTCCGGATAAAAATAATTCTTACGGTCAAACTTACTAAAAGGGGTGATCGTCCCGTGAAGGGCCAACGCCGTTTTCAATCCGTATTCCAGCGCCTTTCGATTCAGGACGGGGAGTGTTCCCGGAAGCCCCAAACAGATGGGGCAGGTCTGGCTGTTCGGCTCCGCCCCAAACCGGGTCGGACAGCCACAAAACACCTTCGTCTCCGTGGAAAGTTCCACATGAACCTCAAGACCGATGACGGACTCATAGTCGTCCCTCGCCATCAAAGATTCCTCTCATGGAATGCGGTATTCTGCTCAAACGTATAGGCGACACGGAAAAGCGTTTCTTCCGCGAAAGGCTTCGCTAAAAGCTGGAGTCCAACGGGAAGCCCTCCTTTTGTCAATCCGCAGGGAATCGACATTGCCGGAATTCCGGCCAGATTTGCGGGAATGGTATAAATGTCTGAAAGATACATGGTAAGAGGATCGTTTAATTTTTCTCCTATCCGGAAAGCCGCTGTCGGTGATACAGGGCCCACCAGACAATCGCAACTAGAGAAAGCCTCGTCAAAATCTTTTTTAATCAGCGTCCTCACCTTCATCGCCTTCAGATAATAAGCGTCATAATAACCGCTTGAAAGGGCATAGGTCCCAAGCATAATTCTTCTTTTCGCTTCTTTTCCGAACCCTTTCGCGCGGGTGATTCCATACGTCGACAAAAGATCCACGCCTTCTTCCCGGAAACCGTACTGAACGCCGTCGAATCGCGCCAAATTGGAACTCGCTTCTGCGGGGGCAACGATATAGTAAACGGCGACGGCATGTTGGGAATGCGGCAAAGAAACGGATTGAATCTTTGCACCGAGACGCTTCAACGTCTCTATCGCTTCACGGACAGGGGCTTCCACTTCGGGATCAAGCCCTTGTGTAAAGTGCTCTTCGGGAACGCCGATCCGGAGCCCACGGATATCGTTCCTGAGAGAACGGCGAAAATCGGGAAGTGCCACATGTGCAGAGGTCGAATCCATGACATCATGACCAGCGATGAGATTCATCAGAATCGCGGCGTCTTCGACATCTTTTGTCAAAGGACCGATCTGGTCCAAACTTGAAGCAAAAGCGATCAATCCATAACGTGAGATCCTCCCATACGTCGGTTTCAGCCCAACGACGCCGCAAAGACTCGCTGGCTGACGGATAGATCCTCCTGTATCAGAACCGAGCGCCCAAATCGCTTCATCGGCAGCGACCGCTGCCGCAGACCCCCCGCTCGAGCCGCCGGGAATCCGCTCCTTATCCCAGGGATTCCGCGTAATGCCATAGCAAGAGGTTTCTGTGCTTGAACCGAATGCAAATTCATCCATATTGGTCCGGCCGAAAGGAAAAATTCCGTTTGCAAGGAGGCGTTCAATCGCTGTCGCATGGTAAGGAGGGCGGAATCCTTCAAGGATTTTGGAACAGCAGGTGGTGAGTCGTCCTTTCACACAAATATTGTCTTTTACCGCGATAGGAATCCCCCGAAAGGGCCCTTCCGGAAGCGGAACCGGCGTGTTGAAATCTCCCTCTAAGGAAATATACGCATGCAGCGAGGAGTCACTCCGTTTTACCCTCTCCCATAACAAAGGAGCTACTTCGCGAGGAGAAAGCTTTTTCTCCTTAAAAAGCTGCATGAGTCCATGAGCGGTTTGACGAAAAGGGTCCACCGGTTATTTCTAAATTCCCTGTGTGTCAATGACGCGTAATACTTTGATGAAAGGTCCCTGATGTTTGGGCGCAATCGCCAAGACATCCTCCTGCGTAAGAGATTTCTTGAGAGTATCCTCACGGAAGACGTTCTGAAGAAAAATGACATGACTGGTCGGCTGGATAGTATCCGTGTTAATTTTTTTTAAGCTTTCGAAATAAAAGAGGATCTTGGAAAGTTGTTCGGTAAGTGTTTCGGATTCTTCCTTTTCAAGATGAATCCGGGCAAGTGTTGCTACATATTGGACAGTCTCGAGATCGATCATTTTTCCTTAAATGAAGCCCAGACTTACGGAGCGAAGCGTTCGTAAGTCTCTGGCTGAATTTAACCCCGCTCTTTTGGTAATTGTTTTACCCTTGCCAAAAGGGCGGGGTAAATTCGCACAGCAACTTATGTCACTTCCCTGGCCTGCTGTAAATTCCCACCAGGGCAGGCGTTCCATAAGTTGCATGCTCATTTACGATAACACATGTAAGGAAAAAGGTCAACTTTACCCCGCTACTTCTTGATCCAGGAAAGTGGCCTCTTCTTCGAGTCTCTCTAATTCTTCTCCGTTTTCATCAATCTTGTCTCCCTCCCCTAACGCATTCAGGAGTTCGATGTCCTCCTTGATCGATTCGTCAGAAGAGAGCGACTCGCTTTCCTCTGGATAAACATCCAGTGATCCCGGTTGCTCATTTTCCTGGAGGAGGGCGAGTTCAGTGAAGTCACGTTTCATGGCGTATTCCTGATAATGCAGAGAAACAAACCGTATACCCACGAACAAGGCGACGGCGGTCAGGGTGGCTGGCACCAGGATTGGAACCCACCGTCTATGGGGAATGTGCTCAAAAGTTATCTCTTTCGAAGAGCGGCTCTGCCTGATTTTTTCAAATAAACTCCGACGCATTGCTTCAAAGAAAGACGCCGGAAGAGAGACCGTTGTCTTCAAAACAAAGGAACGTAACCGCTCGATGTCATCACGTTTTTTCGAGCAGATTGAACACTCATGGAGATGGGACTGCACAAAAGAACTTTCCTCTTTCTTGAGGTCCTGATCCAAATACTCCATCAACAATTCTTGAACCTTGTCGCAAGACATGGCCATCACTCCTTATGTCCTTTCGAGATACTGTTCAAGCGCTGTCCGCATCTTTGAAACAGCGTGAAAAAGATGGGCTTTCACCGTGCCTGGATTCAGATCGGTGAGCGCTGCAATCTCACGGATCTTCATCCCATCGATGAATTTCAATGCAAACACGGTCCGTTGTCGCCAAGGAAGCTTTTTCATCACCATTTCAATCTTTTTTCCCAACTCCGATCGCGCCATTTCTTGGGAGGGGGTTTTTAACGTCACTGCTTCTGAAATCTCTTCTCCCTCTCCCTCAGGAACCCTCCAGAGAAAAACCCGGCCCCAAATACTTCTCTTTCTCTGTGCATCCTTGCATCGGTTTACGAGGATCCTGAAAAAATAGGTGCGGAAACTCGATTCACCTCGGAACGCTTTGATCGAACGGTAGCAATTTAAAAAAGAGTCCTGAAGAATATCTCTCGCATCCTCCCGATCACCGACGAGCGTATAGGCCAACCCGAAGGCCTCCTTTTCATAGCGCTTGACTAAAAGTTCATAGGCCTTCAGGTCGTCCTCTTTCTGAACCCGATAGACAAGGTCTAGATCGGATACGGCATTATCGACGACCGCCGCCTGGATGTCCACCACCGCCCGCACGTCCTCCACCTGGATGTCCACCACCACCTCTCGTCCCGCCCTGAGAGCGAGGGCTGCGATGTTCTGCTCCTTGGCCTACTCCCCCACGACCTTGCCCCTGTCCATAGTCACGAACCCCCTGATTCGCACGAGGCCGTTCACTGCGGTCTTCTATTCTTTCACCACGGTGTTCTAAGCGCTGCCCACGATTCTCAAGTCTCTCACCGCGATTTTCCAGACGATTTTCCAAGCGCTCGGCGGCTATCGGATGCTCTTTTTCCCAATGTTCCCGTGCCGAAGGATTCTTCAAAAACTCCGCCCGCCGTTCTTCCCTGCGGTGCATGATTCCTTCGTAGGCCTCAGGGTGATTCTGTTTCAAATTCTCCAATCGTTGATCAAGGGTTGCCCTGCGCCGCTGCATGATGTCTCTAAATTTTTCAGGATTCGTCTCTCTCAGATGGGCAAGATAGTCTCTGCGGACCTCTCGATGATGCTCCATGAACTCTCTGTATTTCTCAGGATGATTCTGTTTCAGTTCCTGGAGGCGGGCCCGAACTTTTTCCTTCTTTTCGGCAATCTTTTGCTGGTAGGCTTCAGGATTTTTCTCCTTCAGTTCCCTGAGGGCTTGTGCTTTTTCATGATAATCCTCCCTTAACTCTTTCCTCCGATCGCGAATATCCTTCTCATCAGCAAATGATGTAACTCCACTTATAGCAAACAATAACAACGTAAACCCTGTTAAAATCGTTACTTTTTTCATAGGAACCCCTCCTTCGGTTTTATTGCTACTGTATTAGACGAAGGAGCCTCCAAAAGGTTTAATCCCCAATTGCCTTCACAACGACCCGTTTTTTCCTTTGGCCGTCAAATTCATAATAGAAGATCGACTGCCAAGGTCCAAGATCCAGCTTCCCTTTCGTAATCGGCACAATAACCTCGTGACCCAAAAGAAGGTTTTTAAGATGGGCATCTCCATTCGTCTCGCCAGAGGCATGGTGGTGGTAGTTGGGTCCTTCAGGACAGAGTTTCTGAAGCCATTCCTCCATATCCTGGAATAAACCATCCTCATTATCATTAATATAGACACTCGCCGTAATGTGCATGGCGGAAATAAGAATAAATCCTTCTTCGATGTGACTCTTTTTGACAATTGCCTCGATTTTGTCTGTGAGGTAAACAATCTCCCGGTGTTTCTTGGTATTCAACCAAAGATATTCGGTATGCGATTTCATAGGCCTCCTTACCAGAGATATTTTTTCTCCCACTCTCTGATCTGCCGGGAAGATTCTTTGACTTGCGTCACAATTTGAAGGAGAGGATCTCCTTCGGTGGTGGGGGTATAGGCCTCGAAGGAATAGGTGACAGGATCGCGATAAGGACGTGCTTTGTCCAGAGAAGACGTGGAGCTGCATCCAGCAAGAATTATCACGCCGAGGGTGAAAAAGCTCCTTTTCCGTTTCACGTTAGCGCCGCTCACTCTGAATCAGCATCATAAACTCGGCCCGGGACCTCGAATCTTTCCTGAAAACGCCCAGCATGGAACTCGTTACCGCAAAAGCGTTCTGTTTCTCCACTCCCCGCATGGCCATACAAAGGTGAAAGGCCTCGATCACCACCGCAACCCCCTGAGGTTTCAGGACCTCTTGAAGGGAGTTGGCGATCTGGCTGGTCAGCCGCTCTTGAACTTGAAGTCGTCTTGCAAAGACATCGACCAGGCGTGGAATTTTGGAAAGACCAATCAGCTTTCCATCGGGGATATAGGCGACATGGCATTTCCCGTAGAATGGCAAGAGATGATGCTCGCAGAGACTGAAAAGTTCAATGTCTCTCACGGCAACCATCTCATCATAAGGCTCTTCATAAATCGCCCCATTCATCACCTCGGTCACATCTTTGGTATAACCGCTGGTGAGATACCGGATCGCTTTCTCAAAGCGGAGCGGTGTCTTTTGGAGACCTTCCCGCGTCGGATCCTCGCCGATCTGCACCAAGAGCTCCTCGGCAAGTTCTGAAATGTTCGCCTTTTCTCTAATCTTTATAGGATTCATGCCTCACCTCGATACGTGACAGTCTCACTCTCCATCTGCTGTAATTTAATTTCGTAAAGGGTCCCTTTAGGAAACGCCGTTTCCAAAGTTTTCCAAAAAACTTTTACAAGATTTTCTGCGGTCGGATTCATCCCCTTCATTAAAGAGGAACCTGCCTCAAGATGCTTGTAGTTCACCTGTTTCAAAATCTTCTCTTCGATCGTCTCTGCAAAGCGGTCAAAATTGAGAAAAAACCCTGTTTCCCGACTCGGCTCCCCACAAATCGTTACCTCCAGTGTATAATTATGTCCATGGGGTGAAGTTTTTTTCCCAAAAATCCGCTCGTTCTCCTGAGTAGATAATTCAGGATTCTTTAAAACATGGCTTGCACTAAAATGAACCTTTTTGGTCAGATAAACCATTTCAGCTCATTCTAACGCCCGGAGGAGATTTTGTCAATGAAGAGAGGCTAATATCTTTTGCTTGAGCGCCTCATCGAAAAAAAGGGCGTTCGAATCCTCACGACGTGAAAGGGGTGGAAAATAAAGAAGGTGGGCTTCTGCGAGGAGCTGGCTTCTCTCAAAGGAATGAATGCCATATTTCAGAAGGGGAACC
>Ga0209824_10001242_pt1 | contig 14700 bp, 12 predicted proteins | sample VDWuncwatermetaG_FD_184124 | JGI IMG/M metagenome (GOLD analysis project Ga0209824, IMG submission 184124) | Wastewater microbial communities from Netherlands to study Microbial Dark Matter (Phase II) - VDW unchlorinated drinking water (SPAdes)... ... | reverse complement strand
CAGCATGAGCCAGGGAACAACCTTACCGAACTCCTCCGGCGCGAAGGCAACCTGATACATCGACTTGAGATGAGGACCGACGAGCTCGTCATGCCAGCTACCGAGCACGACGTTGAACCGGCCCAGCCCCTCGCGCACGCGCGCCGCCGCCTCCTTGGTTTCCGGATCGTAGTAAACATGGGCATGAAACCCTTTTATCTCCGGCTCTCTTGATTTCGCCTTCATTTTCTTCCCAGCCATTGACGCGCTCCGCATTTCCAGCATTCGGAGAACTGGCCTTCTATCATCTCACCGCAGTTCTTACATTTCCACGGCTTCTCCAAACCCACCACGGGAGACAGAGTCTCCTTGAGCAGTTCTTGAGCTTCTTCATACCTGTCATCTTCCACGACCCACAACTCCGGCCAGCACTCGATGGGTGGGACCTCACCCATCGCGCTGGAGAGGTACAAATTTTTCACCACGCAGTCAATACCACATATCTCAAGAACATTCTTGAGGTGGCCGATCATAAGCGGGTCCTGTGTCGTGTAGATTTTTTTCAAAATATGATTTACCTCGCACTCAACGAGGTGCTTTCCTGGTCTTCCGCTTCTTAGTTCTTCGAACTCGAGCTTCCCCGTGATGTATGCGCTTTGTCTGGCCGGCCCGCAGCCAGCCTACGCAGGTAAGAAGATCATTTGTCCAATCTTCGTTGGGTTGGATCGGTACTGGCTGAAACTTAAGGAGTAAGTTGCTATTTTCCGGTCTGGGCAGAAGCCAAGACGAAACTGTGTAGAGAAAACGTGTCCAATCATTTGTGGACGGGTGGAGGGAGACTGCGAGAATATCAAACTCGCCAAACTTATAAGGTCGCGTGTTTTCTCCTGTCCTTTGGTCTGTGCCCCCTCGTGTCCGCTGGGTTTCAACGACGTACATGTCGGCGGGCAGAAACCGGTACCCCTGACGAGCCATCATGGGCTGCTGATCTTTTTGGCGTTGCATCTTGACTTGAACTCGAAAATCCCCGCGTCCATCGGTTAGTAGAAAATCATAGGGATGATCTCCACCTGGAGTAATATTCTTCCATCCCTGCAACTTTCCAACCACGTTGATCAAGAATCCGGCTTCTGCGATTATTCCTCGTATTCCGCGCAGTGTGAGATCACCGGCCCGGTCGATAGCTTCTAAGATGATTTCTGCTTGAATGTTAAGCTTAGCTTCGATCGGATGTATATGAAACTCCCTCCGCAGAAGGTCGAAAATCTCTCGCCTCTGTTCCTCATTACAAGAGGCGAGCAGCCGTTTTATTTCTTCCAGATAATCACTCATTGCGATTTCTTCGTCTTGCGCCTGCCAGCCGGTTGCGGTTTATATTCGGAGATGGCTGTTCGACTCACAAGCACATAGCCACCAACTGTCATGGTCCTAATGCGACCCTTTTTAACAAGCTTGGCGATCGCCTGCCTTGTCGTACCCCGCAGACGCGCGGCTTCGGCTTGCGAGATCCAGTCGGAGAACTGGTCGTCCTTTTTCTCGGAATCGGTTGACATTGTTAACCAATTACTTTATGCTTTACGTCGGACTGGAATATATATAAATTGGCTTTGCATCTCTAGTTCAAAAAACGTGTTTACTTAGGAAAGCGAAAGCCAGCGATTTTTGTCAGGTCAATGAGTAAATCAGAAACCCGCATCGGTAAACAGCCATCGCTGCAGTTCAGCAATGTCCGACATGTCCAGGATTTGCTTCCGAACTTCGAACCACACTACACAACGGAATATGGAGCGGCGTATCTCGCGGACTCGCTTAAGATTTTGAAGAGCCTACCTGGAAACTCCGCGAATCTCGTTTTTACATCCCCGCCCTATGCGCTCCACTTCAAGAAAGAGTACGGGAACGTGGATAAATCTGACTATGTAGGGTGGTTTGTATCTTTTGCTCAGCAGATTCTTCGCGTCCTTACTGACGACGGCAGTTTCGTGCTGAATATCGGAGGGAGCTACAACGAGGGCAGTCCAACTCGCTCTATTTATCACTACAAACTGCTGATTGCCTTAGTGGAGGAAGTGGGGTTCCACCTAGCCCAGGAATGTTTCTGGTATAATCCTGCAAAGATGGCAGCCCCGGCGGAATGGGTGACAGTACGCAGGATGCGCATTCGAGACTCTGTCGAATACGTGTGGTGGCTCGCGAAGACACCGTGGCCGAAAGCGGACAACCGCGCCGTTCTGAAGCCTTACAGCAAGGATATGATTCGCCTTAACAAAAGGGGCGTGAAAGCGACGGTGCGGCCGTCGGGTTACAACATCAAATCCACGTTTAAGACGGTCGCGCCCGGCGGCGCTATTCCTCCGAACGTCATCGAAGAAGAAATCCCCGCTGATATGCTTAAACTCGGTAATAACTCGTCCAATGACACTTACACAAAGCTATGCAAAGAAGCCGGCATCAAAATGCACCCCGCACGTTTTCCCTCTGCCTTACCTTCCTTCTTTATACGGATGCTGACACAAACAGGAGATGTCGTACTCGATCCATTTGCTGGATCAAATACTACGGGTGCCGTCGCAGAAAGTCTGCAACGGCGCTGGCTCGCTATTGAAACTGTGGAGTCTTATCTGAAAGGCAGCAAATTCCGCTTTTCGGATATATAGAACAACGCGCCTCCTTATCATCGTCTTACCAGCTTCATTGTATTCGGCAAATACTGATCCCATTCATCTATGAATTTGTACTGGAGGATTGACTCCTTAACTCTCAAAAACTTTCTAACAATTACTATATTAACGAGGTCAAATATCTCATTTGTTGCCGTCAGTACGTCCCTTGCCAGATTTTCATTAAAGGAATCTGTTAGAAGGCTTGAAAAATCTTCTGTAGCCACTATGTCCATCTGTTTTGCTGACGGATGAACATGTTTATTCAAATAGTCCCATAGTGGCTTGAAGTTTGATCGAACAGATTCCTCGTTACTATCCAAAGCTTCACATAACACGCCTTTTACAAGCCGCCAGCCGTAAACTAATTCTTCCATTTCCTTGGTTTTTTCCATCTTTTCATCAAGGGACAAGTTGGGGTGTTGGCTGTCAACGTAATAGGCTTGGGCGATGAGTTCCAGGAGATACCGTAGATTTCTATAAATTATCGGATAATTTCCATGATGGAATAGGAGCTGGAGCCAATATATTTCTTTAAACAGCCTAGAAAATTGAAGAAAAACAACTTGCATCCGCTCTTCTCCCCCATATTTGGAGAAAATCCAACTATTCATATCTATCCAATTATTTCCGTGGAAATCTATGATATGAAGCCCATCTTCCCTTCCTAGGTGTGTTATTGTCACCTCTCAGACCGATTTCAGATGTTCATATAATCGATCTAAGTAATTCTCGACGCGAGCGTGTTCAGCCTTCTTACTTTCACTATTTTCCATAAGATATCCCCGGCCATCTTCTGAGCGCCAGGTCGGCCAGGAACAGAAATAAACCAAGACCGGAGAAGCTCCACCAGGTTTCTTGGGCCGATCGGCCTTTATTGGGGTCAGGGGTAAAAAGGCGCTTCAATCCCTCGTCCATCTTATCCGGGTCCAGCATTTCACCGCCCGTCTCCTCGGCCAAGCGGCTTAGCAAAGCCATGTTGGGCTTCAACTCGCGGTACTCCCTGGGATAGGGAGCGACAAATGGCACGGTTATGACTGCGGAGGCCTCACCCTTCTCTCCTTCATCATACGCCGTAAGAAAATAGATGCCTCTTTGCGCAGCGGAAAAGCTAGTCTGGTAGCGTCCTGGGGCGATCTGCTGAAAGGAGCTGACGTGAGCGGCCTGATCAGGGCCTGTAATATTGCCTTTGAGTTTAAGGTGGTTGACAAAGCTTCCCTCTTTCGACAAGAAATCGACGACAGTCTTCACTTCCTCTCCTTCCTGCTTAAACTCAGTTCGTATTCTATCGTCGGCAATCTTCCTCATGGAGCTTCGCGCCAGTTGACCGGCCCACTGCGGAAAGTCCTCCCATGCCACCCATTCCTTGCCCCAGCGCCCGCTCAGATCCGAAGTAAAGGCTGAAACCTTCCCCAGCCCGTAGCGCCAAGAGACTAAGAGGGGATCTTCCTCTGCTTTCATCAGGAGGTCGGCGCGGGGCTTTGGACTTGTCAGGACATAGCCGCGAAGCGGCGGGGGCTTTTTTTGGGCAAAGCCTTTCATGGGCCCTGCGAGGCCCACGATTTTAGGATAAACCAGCTTCTCGACCAAGAGATCGCGCGAGATCAAAAGGGTCTCGGTGGTAAATATTTGCGGCACGCTCTTTGGATCGACAGTCACGTAAGCCCTTCCCTTTCCGACCCTGGCAATCTCGCGCATCAGGGCAATATCGGCGTCCTGACCGAGAGCGACTGTCGACACCGTGATCCCTGCACGTACCATCTTCTCCACCAATGACTTAAAATCCGCCTGATCTGTCAGTCCATCCGAAAGAACCAAGAGATGTTTGATCGCTGCCGCTTTCGCAGAGAAGGCGCGATGGGCCTCAACCATGGCCTTGTACAGATCCGTGCCCCCATCGGATTGCAGAGCGGAGAGCTTCTCAGAGATCAGCTCTCCCTTTCCCACCTGGCGAAACGGCAGGGCCCAATCCCAGGCCGCATCAAAGGCGAGGATCCCTACTTGGTCGGAGGGATTCAGCAGATCGGCCGCGGCCAGGGCAGCCCCTTTGGCTAAGTCCAGCTTGGTCGCTCCCACCGGTCCAGCCCCCATGCTTCCTGATTTGTCCAGGACAAAAAGAAGCGCCACATGAGGAAGGTCAAGACGGGCAGGAGGCCGCATCTCAACCGGAAGCAACCGCTCCAGCGGGCTCTTGTAGTATCCCCCGGCCCCGTAGCTCTGCGGGCCGCCAATCACAACTAGGCCGCCGCCGAGATCCCTGACATAGCGTTCGATGGTCTCCATCTTCGCCTGAGAGAGCTGATAGGCAGGAACATTATCGAGAACCAACAGATCGAAAGCTGAAATTTCAGGCAGGGAAAGAGAAGCCTGCTCTGCCGGGGACTCAACCACCGAGTATCCCTGAACTCCAAGGACATGGGCCATCCATCGCTGACTATCTCCCTGCGAGTAGAGATAGAGCACTCTTGGCGGACCTTTGACCTCGACCACTCCTTGAAGGCGATTGTTTTCCGGAAGGGTATCCTCCGGAGATTCGACCAGAAGCTCAAAGGTATGACTCCCTCGATCCCTCAAATTCTGCTTGAAGCTGACCCAGTTGGTGCCCTCTCTTAAGGTCAACGCCTCCTCTTTCTGGACAGTCCCGTCATGTAGAAGCCTGACCCGGGCGTGGGCCTCGTGGAGGCTTTCAATCGCTCCCTTCACCTCAAAGCCCTCTGCGCTGTCCACTTGATGCGGCAAGAGAAGATCGCTGAGATAGATCTCGTTCCGGCCGCGAAAGAGACTGACGGGAAGAGCCCAGACCGGGACACCCTGGGAACGAAGGAGCGGGATCACCCGTGACGCCTCACCTCGGTTCTCATTGCCATCGGTAATAAGGAGAATCTTGCCCTGCCGTCCCTCGCCTATCTGCGCCACGGCAGACTGAAGCGCCGTCTGGATGTCGGTTTCTTCCCTGGCGACCTCCGGGGAAAATTCAGCAAGGTTCAGCCGACTTTGCGGGAAGAACTCCCACACCGGCCGGCGGCCGAAAAAGAAAAGTCCGGCCCGGCTGTCAGGGCCTATCATGCGACGAGCTTCCTGGAGGATATCCAGGGCCTTCTCTTTCCCTTCCTGTCCTACGCTGCGGGAAAAATCGACTCCCAAGATGACATCCAAAGCCTCCGTGGGCTTAAAGATCCTCGGGTTGAAGAGGGCAAGGCCAAGCGCCGCCAGCGGCAGGAGACGAAAGAGCAAAGGGTAAGAAAAACCCATGCTCCGTAAAGCTAAAAATCCTTCGAGCAGCAACAGGAAAAAAATGACGGCCAGGAGGAAAGGCCAGAGGGAAAGCCCGGTTTCGACTTTCGCTCCCTTTTCTCCTTTCTCGCCAGTGGCCTCTCCTGCGCGAACGCGCGGGCTGATCTGCGATTCGCTCTCGCTCAACAGATTGACCGCGAACTCCCCCTCTCTGCTCTTAGTCTTGAAGGTGTAAAATCCGGCCTCGAAGGTGTCGGTAAAGGGTAGAGGATTCGAAGTTGCTTTCAACACCTCCCTCCTGCCCGAAGGGCCGCGCACCTCGACCTGATCATCTGTCGCATGGAGATGAAGAGAGTAAGGCCTCCCCGCCTGAATCTGAGTCGCCGGGAATTCGACTCTCTGCGGTTGGAACCAGTCAAAGGCATTATTAAGAAGGATAGGGAAAGCGACCCGGAAGGGCAGATCCGAGGCCAGCAAATCAAAGCCGAAAACCAAAGCCCTGAGCCTTCCCCTCTCGTATGCAAAGATCAGCGGCCCTTCCTGGGAACGGGCCAAGGGGAGCCCGCCTCCCGTGGGCATAAGATGCAACGCCTCGCTGATATGGAGTTCGGCGAGACGAACCCCTTCGGTCAGAGGATGAGACGCCACTGATGGAAAAGGGCGGGGATTTCGGATCTTACCCCGCACGCTCAACGGCAACCCTTCGCCAACCGTATTGATGAGGATGAAATTGCCTTCCGCCAAGGGCGGCGGCGCGACTCCATCGAAGAGAACGACATCGAAATCATTGTGCCGAGACGAGAAAAAGTCAGAGGCCATTCGATCTACATGGGTGACTTGAACATGGGAAAACGAACGAAAAAGAGGTTCCAAAAAGGGATTCCCTTTGCCCACATAGAGGAGACGGAGAGGGGGGGATTCGGACAGCGTCAGAAAGGCCCGATTGTCCGTCGGGAAATCGTCCTCGATGCCGAGAGAGGCCACGGCCCTTCTCCCCAAATCCCCTCGATAGGGATAGATCAAGACGCGACTCTCCTGAGGGGAGAGTTCGAGGTTCTCCTCGATCCACTTCTTCGCTCCTATCGTCAAAGTAACCGGCGTGCGGAGCGGCCGGGAAGTGAAGTTTTTAACGCTGATCATGATCTCATAATCCCTCGCGCCGGTGGGGGCGCGGCGGAATTCAAAACCCGTGATGCCGACGTTATCGTTTTTTCCCTCCACCTGAACCAAGCGGAGATGGGGCGAGTGCCAGGGGAGCTCTTCAGCTCCTTCAAAGGCGCCATCGCTGAGCACCACCACGTGATCGCGGCTCCCCTGTTTTAAAAAGGAATGGGCAAAGAGGATCACCTCTTTCACCTGTCCGGGACCATCGGTGGGTTGAAGAGTTCGCCCGAGCTCCCTGAGTCTTTTCTTGTCCGCCGTAAAGGGGGATACAATCCTCGCAGTGGGGCCGGCGCCAATCACCATCATCCTCTGATCAAAGGGCATGGCATCGACGAGAGAGAGAAGCTCTTTTCGGGCTTCATCAAAGCGGCTTCCCACGCGGCCCCTGGCCTTCATGCTCGCGCTTATATCGATCACGGCTACCGTATCACCGGCGGGAGATCCGTAGCGCAGAAGCGAGGGATCGGCCAGGGCCATGATCAGGATCAAGGCGATGAGGATCTGCAGGATCAGCAGGAGGTTCTGCCTTAACAACCAGCCGAGCCTCTTTCCCACAGGCCGTTCTTTCAAGACCCGCTCCCAGAGAAAGAGCGTCGTGGTCCTGATTTTGATCCCTTTGGGCTTAAGGCTGTGCAGGAAGAGAATAAGAGGAACGGCACCCAGCAAAAGAAAGAAGGCGGAGGGGAATCCCCAGTTCATTGGATCACAACGCTAAAAATTTTAAATTTTTGATTTTGATTTTTGAATTGAAAATTCATAATTCAAGATTCATAATTATTATCTCACGCTTTTAACCTGACGCAGGGCGAGAAGGACGAAGTCCTCGAAGGGAGTCGCCGTGGTGGTCCGGAGATAATCGATCTGGCGACCGCGACAAAACGACTCGATCTCAGCAAAATAGTTCTGTATTTCCTCCCGGAACCGACGCACCAAATCCCCGTCCAAAAAAAGTTTCTTCTCTCTTTCGCTCTCCACGTCGAAGAGCGAGGCATCTCCCCACGGATCGGGGAAGGCCTCCTTCTGATCCACAATATGAATAACCAAAAGTTGATATTTTTTTCTGACCAGCTCTTCCAGCCCGGCACGGACTCCTTGAGGATCGAAGAGGTCACTGACGAGGACCACTAATCCTGCTCGGGGAAAGAGAGAGGAGAAGGACTTCACGGAGGCCTGCAAGTCCGTCTCCCCCGCACAGGAGAGATTTCCTAAAAAGTTGAAAAGCGTAAGGATCTGCTTTCTCCCTCTTCCCAACTCCAGGGGCAGGAGGAGGCTGGAGGAGAAGGTCGCCCCTCCCACCTTATCGAGGTTTTTAAGCCCGATGTATCCCAGGGCCGCGGCAACACGTCTGGCATATTCGATCTTTGGAGGATCTCCCTCGGCCATGGAGCGGCTGGTATCGAGGAGGAGATAAACGTTCATCTCCTCCTCCGCCGTAAAGAGCTTCAAGACAAGCTTCTCCAATCGGCGGTAAACGTTCCAATCTACATAACGGAGATCGTCGCCCCTTTGATATTTTCTGTAATCGGAGAATTCGAGACTAAAGCCTTTTCGCAGGGATGGGTGTTCTCCTTTAGCGCCAGACCAAGAGAGCCGCTTCGCAACCAAACGGAGGCGCTCGAGTTTTTTAAGAAACTCCGGCTGCAAAAAATGGGTTTGTCCTTCTGCCGTCATCGCTACAAAACCTCAGGGACCCGCTCCACGATTTCATTCAATACTCTTTCCGAAGTGACTCCTTCTGCCTCGCCCTCCAGATTGAGGATGAGGCGATGGCGCAGACTGGGCAGCACCCCTGCCCGGATGTCATCAAAGGAAACATTGGGCCGTCCCGCTAGAAGAGAGCGGGCCTTGGCAGCTAGAATCAGACTCTGCAGCCCCCGGGGACTCGAGCCGTAGAGAACGAATCGCTGCGCCGAGGAAACGGCGCCGTCTCCGTCTCCCTGGGGATGGGTGGCAAGCACCAACCGCACCGCGTAGTCCTTGACCGCTTCAGCCATCGGGACCTCTCTCACCCACTCCCGGATCTTCAGGATACCTTCCCCATCCAAGACCTTCTTCAGGGAGGGAGGTGGCGAGGCAGTGGTGAGATCGGCTATCCGCCCTAGCTCCTCACGGTTCGGGTATTGGACGAAGAGTTTGAAAAAGAATCGGTCGATCTGTGCCTCCGGCAAAGGATAGGTCCCTTCCATTTCGATGGGGTTCTGCGTCGCTAAAACTATAAAAGGGCTCTGTAGGCGATGCGCCCTGCCTGCAACCGTGACACTCTGCTCCTGCATGGCCTCCAAAAGAGCCGACTGGGTTTTCGGGGTGGCCCGGTTGATTTCATCAGCGAGCACGACATGGGCAAAGATGGGACCGGGCTGAAAGTCGAAGAGCTTTTTTCCCGTCGGGTCATCCGTCAGGACGTTTGTCCCCGTGATATCCGCGGGCATGAGATCGGGCGTGAACTGGATGCGCGAGAAGGTGAGGTTGAGTACCTCGCCCATACTCCTCACTATCAGAGTCTTTCCCAACCCAGGCACCCCTTCCAGAAGACAGTGACCTCCGCACACAAGGGCAATAAAGATCCCCTCGATCAGCTCTTGGTGGCCTACGACTAGGCCGCTCATCTCCGCTCTCACGCTGTCAAAGGCGCGACGGGCAAGCTCCATTCTCTCTTGGATCTCCGCTATGACATCCATCTTTATTCTCCCCCCTTACTCTCGGAGACGCCCAAGGAGAGAAAATATCTCTTGATCGTCTCCCTGAGCCCCTCCGGGATCTGCTCGGAGGCGAGATCTTCTTCCGCCTGTCTGCGGTACGAGGTAAGCAACTCCTCGCGCCGCACCACGCTTTCTTTGCCGGGCAATGCTCTCCTCAATGTCATGCTGGCGCCCTTCCCTTCGCCCACAAACCCTTTCAATTGCGTTGCCGCGCCCGCCGTTGAGGGAGTGGTCTGCTGGGGAGTTCGTTCTTTTGTTCCTGGCTGATTGCCGGGAAAAGCTCCCTTTCCTCTGACCCTTTCCTCGTCTGAAAACTCACCCCGCTCCGCCTGTTCGGCCAGCCGGTAGGCCTCGCCTTTCTCCCCACCCTCACCCCCCTGGATTAACAGCTTGAGGAATTCCTCAGTTTCCTGGAGCGTACGGCGATCGAGCTCCGCTGTAGCGCTCTTCTCAAGTTTCTCAAGGAGACTACGGAGCTCTTCCTCCCCCATCTCCTCATGCGGCTGAAGGCGTTTCGCCATCTCCTCGCTGAGACGGGGAAGAGTGCCTATCTTTGCAAGCATTGCGGCTGACCGTTTTTCCTCGCGGCTATCGGAGCCACGCGGAGAAGAGGCAGATTTAAAGGCCTCCATCTCCGCCTTTAAGTCCAGCAGCCCCTCCCGGGTCACCCCCGAGAATGAGAGATCGGCTTCTTTTGCTCCCGGCAAAATACCGTCGATCTTGCTAACCATCCCGGCAAGATCTTCGCTCAGCTTCTTTTCACTGATCTCGCCTTTCAGGCCCTTTTCCGCGGCCTCCTCCAAACCGCGGGCCACTTTGAGAGTTTCAGTTAGTCCTTGCGATTTCGCTCGATCCTGGAGATCACGGGAGAACCCTTTTAGCTGCTGGGCTAAGGAAGGGAAACGGGATCCTCGAGCGGCCTCCCCGGAATCGAGACCGGCGCCAAACCAAACAAACAGAAGCCAAAGAAGCAGGAGAGGCAGAGCGAAAATTTCCTGCCAGGAGCACTGCCTCTTGAAGAGGGTTTTAGGGTCCACGTTTCTAAGTCCTGCCGCGGCCTCTCTAAGGACCAGCGACTCTCCAGGCTTCCTTTCCCGCCGGCCTAAGATCTCCCACGCAGTGATCGCCCGGGCCTCCAAACGGAGGGTCTTATCTAAGAGAAAAAGAGCTCGCAGCCATTCCCTTCTACCCCATGGGCGCAGCAGGAAAAAAGCGGGAGCGAGCAGCAAAAACAGGAGCGCGGGCCAGGCGAGGGGCTGCATCCACGGAGACACGAGTTCTCTGGCAGGGAGGGCTGCCAGGGAAGCCAGGACGGAATAGAAAAAAACTTCGACAAGGATCTTCTCTCTCCGCTTTGTCCTCTCCCAGCTGAGAAGATCCGCAAGTCTCTCTTGCAGGAGTGGTTCTTCGCCGATCAAAGGGAGACCCCCCTTCTAAGCGCCCATCGATAGAGGAATAGGGCCGATCCTAATAGGAAAAATTGAAAAAGAAAATGGACTAAAGGAGCTGACCATCGCCATCCCCAAAGAAGGAGCGGAGCCATCTCTTTGCCCTCCAGTTGGGCTAAGAGAAAAGCGACGGGGTTTAAGGGGAGATAAAGAAGAGCAGAGAGAAAAACCACGGCGAGGAAGAAGGAGCGAATAAAAACCTGCCGATTTTCTATCCTGCGCTCCCATAGGGCCGCTGCCACTAGAGCCCAAACACCATAGGTCACGGAATAAAAGAGAATGCAAGACAGGGTAAACACGATGGAAACTGCGGAGACCCGGGCAATGGCTCCGGCCCAAACGAGGAGAGGAGATGAGACGAGCAGAAAGACGAGCCCATGAAGGCAGAGGAGGGCGCCCTGGGCCAAGGCTATATCGGAAACGGCGACATCTCCCTGCTGGAGCCAACGCTTGAGAGGAAGAAACCTCCACGGGACAAATTCCTGATTGGCGATCCGCAGAGAGAAGTAGACCGCCAATACCAACGTGACAACAGACGTAAGCTTAAAGAGATTGGCCGGTCCTACCCAGGTTTGCGGATCCAAAGAGGGAAGGAAAAGGGTTAAGAACTCAAACGGGGCGAGAAGCAGCAGGATATAAAAATAGACCGAGAAGCCATGCCCTTCTATGAGATAGATCTCAATCCCCTCGCGCAAGACCGGGTTCCTGATCATTCCTCTCCCTCCTCCAGGGGAATGATGACACGAAAGAGGGCATAGTTATAGGCCTGAATTTGCGCATCATCAACCCAAACCCGCCTGGGATCACCCTTAACCCAACCAAAAAAAAGCACGGCGCCGCCGTCCCACCGGGCCATCCCTTGATCCTGAGGAAACAAGGAATAGCGGAAGAGAATCTCCTTGGTTTTATCCTCGAATGGAATTTCCCTGAAATCTGTCTTTTTTGGCTGACCCTCTCGGGAAAGGGACCTCTCTGAAGGGAGAGGCAACTCCCGAACCTGACTAGATCCCTGGAGAATATCACCTAAAGAGAAACGCTGCCCCGAGAACACCAGCCAACAGTCCGTGAGATCCCTCGGGGCAAGATTCGTGAGTTTTAAAAAAAACTTGCCGCCTTCAGTCTGGATCTCGGCGCGAAAAGGGAAACGATCCATAGAACGAACCCTAAAGAGCCTGTAACTCCACTCTCTTAAAGGAAATCTGAATTGGGTAGAGCTTCCCTCTTCCTGGATCACTAGAACGTTATCTTCTAGTGGTGTGCCGGCGCGGTAGGGAATCGGTTCTACATCGTCCCATCCCCTTTTCGTCTGAAGGCTGTAAAGACGCCTGCGTGTAGAAAAAAACGCCACATTGGATTGGGCCTCAACGTATCCATCTTGCAGACCCTCCAACAGGGTCGAGGAAAGGAGCACCCCGTCGGGAATATTGCCTCCTCGATGAAAATGGAGATAGCCTCCAAAAGAGGAGAAGAAGACCAAAAGGAGAAAACTGAAGGCTAGAATCCGCCCCGGCAAAAACCGCCTCTGCCACAGCCATGCTAAAAGTCCGAGCCCGGCAAGATAAATAACGAGCCACAAGAAAAAAGTACGGACGGGCACATAGGTGGAAATCATGGAGGGATTCGAGAGCAGTTGGGAAAAAATAGCTTCGTCCCAGCTTGTCTGTAAAGTCGATCTTCTCTCCGCCGGCGGTCCCAAGAGATCTCTGAAAAGAAGAGAGAGCCCTTCCCAGCGGGATAGGGGTGGCCGCCCAACGTCCAATGATAGATAAAGGATCTTTCCCATCCCCATGCTTCTCTCCACCAAGATGGGGATACCCCTCTCTTCTATGAGAATGCTGCCCTCGACCAATCTTGAATCCTGGACTAAGAGATTTTTCACAGGTGCGGCTCTTTTTCCGTAGATCTTTTCCAGATTCGGAAGAGAAGAGAGTTTTTTGAGTCCCGCGACGCGCACCGGGAGGAAACGGCTCATCCACGGCTCTTGGTATAGGGCGTAGTAAATACTCCCGAGAACGAGCATCCGCCCGCCCGAAGAGAGCCAGCTCTCCAGGGCCGACACTTGTGATCTCGAAAGATCCCGCAGAGACTGCTCGTAGAATATAATGTTGGAAACGCCATGATACGCTCTGCTATCGGAGGGTAAATCATTCAACGAGATGGAAAGGAGAGGGCCCGGAGTGCCGGAGGTCAAAGGAACGGGAGGGGAAACGCTATTTTCCGTAAGCAAAAGGATCAGCGGAGAAGGGGAGAAATGGCGTCTGAGATCGATCTCCTTAGAGACCTTGGTTCCCGGACTGGAAAAATTCACGATGAGGGGCCGACTGACGGAATCAGGATCCACTGTAAACTGAACGCTTCTTCGTGATTGCGCCGGGAGAGAAAGCTCTCTCTGGTAATGGACGGTATAGAACTCAGTTCCTTTGGAACCCCCTCCTTTGCGGACCTGAACATCGAGAGTCCCCTCCATGGGCGCACCCAGATTGGTGAGCTCCACCCTCAAGGGAAAGGGATAGCCTAATTGAAAAAGACCGTGGAAGCCTACCTGGGATTCTAGGACAAGATCCGCGGAATGAACGGGTAGGGCGATAAGGAGAGCCCAACAGAGATGGAGAGAAAAATTAACAGCAGCCCTTCTGACAAAAGACATGATCCCTCAGAAAAAGGCCTGTCCGGTAAAAGAGGGAGATTCAATCTATGAAATCTAAACCCAAAATCTCAAAGGTGCGGATGCCAGTTGGGGTGCGGACCTGGACTTCGTCCCCCTCACATTTGCCGATGAGCGCGCGAGCGATAGGGGAGCTGATGGAGATCTTTCCGTTCTTGGGCTCGGCCTCGTGATCACCGACGATCTGGTAAGCCACTTTATCGCCGGTATCACCATCGACCAGAGTAACCGTAGCGCCAAAAACTATTTTATCCCCGGAGAGCTTGGAGACTTCGATGACCTGGGCGCGAGCCAGTCTATCCTCGATCTCTCTTATCTGCACATCGAGAAGCGACTGCCTCTCCTTGGCCGCATGGAACTCGGCATTCTCGGATAGATCACCGTGGCCACGCGCCTCTTCGATCTCGCGCACGAGCTTTGGCCGCTCCACGCTCTTTAGGCGCTTGAGCTCCTCTAGCAAGCGCTGATGGCCCTGATAGGTCATCGGAACGCGGGAATCCTGAGTTGCCATAGCCTTACTCCTCCATCAAAATAAAAACCCCTCGGGACAAATACGCCCGAGAGGCCTGCAAAATCCTATTGGATTCAGTCTCTCTACCTATGATGAAATGCCAAAGGCAAGTTTACCATCCTCGCTGGATAAATCAACCCCAAGTCCTCGCTCCCCTTCGACTTTGCTCAGGGCGGTGAGCCTGTCGAACCGCGCTCGGAATCTCAGATTGCAGTTCAAACAAAAAAATTCGGTTGAAAGCTAAGCGAAATTTGCCCGTGATTTCCCATACTTTAATAGTCTATAGACGCATAATTCGCGTGCATGAAGACTTTGCACGCGAAATCTCCCTGTTGTGGAG
>Ga0209824_10001234_pt1 | contig 14748 bp, 14 predicted proteins | sample VDWuncwatermetaG_FD_184124 | JGI IMG/M metagenome (GOLD analysis project Ga0209824, IMG submission 184124) | Wastewater microbial communities from Netherlands to study Microbial Dark Matter (Phase II) - VDW unchlorinated drinking water (SPAdes)... ... | reverse complement strand
CACAACAAAAAGTCTGACAGTCACCATCTCCAATGGCACCGATCTCTCAGGCCCCACCATCACGCTGACTGTTGATGAGCAGGCTTATGCCAGTCTTGGCACAGTCAGTGGTACAATTGATCTCCGCGCAACAGCCACTGATGCCACTGGCGTTGCGAGTTTGAGTTTGGATAATGAGGAGGACATAGCTGGCCTCACTGTTGTCGATGAGTTTGCAACGTCGGCTGATTACACCATCGACACGACTCAATACACAAACGGAGAAACGATCACGCTCAACTTTGTGGCTTTTGATACGCATGGCTATCAAAGCACGACGTCTTTTACGCTCACCGTGAATAACGATCTAGATGGCGATGGTTCACTCATTGGAACCGATTGTGACGATGGTAATCCCTTGATTTACCCGGGGGCACCTGAGCTTCTAGATGGCATTCTCAATGATTGCGATGGTGCTGTTGATAGTATTGGATTGGCCTTTGCCGATGCTAAATTTTTTGGAGAAGCAGCATCAGATTATGCAGGGAGATCAGTTGTTAATGTTGGCGATATTGACGCTGATGGTAAAGAGGATCTAATGATCGGTTTGGGCTATAATCTCGCTTCCGCTATTGCTGGTAAGGCCTATCTAATCTACGGCAGGGATTCGATTTCTTCTTTCAGTCTGGAAAATGCTGATGCTGTTTTTATTGGAGAAAATCTTGGAGATTATGTTGGTGACCATATTGCATCGGTAGGGGATGTGAATGCTGATGGTTTTGGTGATATTATTATTGGGTCGCATACAAATGATGAATCCGGCACCGATTCCGGCAAAACCTATTTGATCTATGGGAGTGCAGCCCATTTTTCTGGCGAAATTAATCTCAGTCAAGTGGGACTAACATCTGGAATTGCTGGGGCTACCTTCCTGGGCGAGAATGCAGGAGATTACAGTGGTGTTTCAGTTGTTGGCGCGGGTGATGTTAATGGTGATACTTATGACGACATTCTGATTGGTGCTTATGGTTATGATAATTACAATGGCAAGGTTTACCTGATTTATGGATCCGCCACTCTATTGGGTAGTTACAATCTCTCAGCAGCTGATGCCAGCTTCACGGGAGAAACGACTAGCTATGCAGGGGCCAAAATGAGTAAAGTGGGCGATGTCAATCATGATGGGTATGACGACCTTCTTATTGGGGCTTATTATTATGCGGATCAATCGGGTAGAACGTATTTGATTTTTGGTGGCACAGGACTCACTGACTCACTTTATCTTGATCAAGTGGGACTAACATCTGGAATTGCTGGAGCTACATTTACTGGCGAAACAGGCGATTTTAGTAGTTTGGGAATTGCGGGCCTTGGCGATACTGATGGCGATGGCAAGGCTGATTTTACTATCAATGCAGGTCATTTCAGTAATAATTTGCGTATGCATATTATCTCTGGTGCGACTGTTACGAATGGCCAATACAGGCTTAGTGACGTTGGTGAGATAATAACTCATATCAGCACAGAAATCTCGAGTGATGAGTATAATTTTTATGGTGCAGGCGATGTGAACGACGATGGCTACAATGATTTTCTATTTGGGGTTATCACAATGGATTCATCCGGTTCAGATTCCGGCGAAACTTATCTATTTTATGGCCCCATCACCAGTCAAAGCACATCAAGTGCTGATGCCATTTTTTCTGGCGAAGCTGCGGGCGACTTTTCTGGCTATGCAAATGCTCTTATCGATTTTAATGGCGATGGGTTTTCTGACATAGTCATTGGCTCTATGTACCAAGATGCCGGCGGAACTGATGCTGGCGCCGCCTATCTTATCTTGAGTCAGTTTTGACAGTATTGAGTTTCATAAACAAACAGAGTTTTGCAGATGCCAATGGGATTGATAGTACATGACAAGTCCAAAGACTTAACCTAAGTTGCGCCATCATTTTTATGGGAGGTTTTATGTCATTACAGCGCATCTTCTCTTTACTGCTTCTTTGCCTTCCTTACACAGCCTGGGCGGCCACTTACACAGTTGATCGCATGGATGATTCTGCTGCAGCGACGGGTTGCAGTGATGGTACGGTCAATGACTGCAGCTTGCGCGGCGCGGTGATTAAAGCCAATTTGGATGTCGCGGCTGATACGATTGTGATTCCCGCAGGGACTTATACTGTCGATATTGCGCGAGGAGGTGCTGATGAAACGGGACAGGATACGGCTAATCAGTTTGAAGCACTTGGCGATATCGATATTCACGAACTCGTAACCATTACCGGTGCGGGTGCGGGGACGACCATCATAAGTGGTGGGGCTGCATTCAATGATCGACTTTTCCATCTTGATTCTAACACAGCAGGGACCATTACGTTTGATGGCTTAACGCTTGATGGAAATGATAGACCTTCAAGTGGACGCGGTGGACTTTTCTATATTGTCAGCGGTGCAGGACATACGGTGCTGATCGATAATTGTGATGTCAAGAACGGGAATGCAACCGATGGCGGCGCTGTTGCTATGAATAATAGTGACCTGGTCATTATTCGCAATTCGACGCTTTCTGACAATACAGCGAGCGACAGAGGCGGTGGATTCTTTTGTGAGACGGGGACTTGTCAGGTGATCAACAGTACGATTTCAAATAATGCTGCCGGAACGGGCGCGACTGGCGGTGGTGGTGCCATCGATAACAGTACGGGAGCGCTAACAATTATTAATTCGACCCTTGTCAACAACACGACGGCTGCTGGAAGCACAGGTGGCGGGCTTCGCGTGGGAGCTTCAGTCACGATGAAAAACTCCATTATTGCTGGAAATACTTTTAATGGGACGGCTGAGAATTGCGATGATGCCATTACCTCTGGCGGCTACAACGTCAGCGATGATGCTTCATGTGCTTTGGCTGGCACGGGGGATCAAAGTTCGGTTGCCACAACGATTTTGAATTCGACTCTGGCTGATAACGGGGGGACTACGGATACTCACACTTTGGTGGCGAGTTCAGTCGCCATTGATGCTGTGCCAGCGGCTAGTTGTCTTGATGCGAGCAGCGTCGCACTTACCGAAGATCAACGCGGCTTTGAGCGTCCTCTCACAGCGACGGGTGCAGCCACTTCATGTGATGCGGGTGCGGTCGAGGTTGGCTGTGGCAATCAAGTTGTTGAGGCAGCAGAAGTTTGTGATGAAGCGGGTGCTGCAACAGCCACCTGCGACAGCGATTGCACAGCTGTCACTTGCGGCGATGGCACCCTTAACACGGCGGCTGGTGAGGCCTGTGAAGATGGCAATACAACAGCCGGTGATGGCTGTTCAGCGACTTGTGCAACCGAAGCGGGTACGGCCGTTGTCTGCGGCAATGGGATTTTGCAAGAAGACGAAATTTGCGATGATGGCAATACCACCAGCGGGGATGGTTGCAGTTCAGAGTGCGCGACTGAAGCCGAAGGACTCACAACCGATAATCCTGATGTTGATTTCTTCACTTTGACCATTGGCGAGGCTGTTAGTCTCGTGGCGCCTTCTCCTGGTGCGGTGGCCAGTGTGAGAGCGTTAGGTTTAGCTGTGGCTGCGAGTGAAGACACCTGTGATTGTGAGTGGAGCACGGCACCCACAACGATGGCCACTTTTTCTGATGCCTCTACGTGTGCCACTGCTTTGACACCAGTCGAAGCTGGAGATGGTTCGCTATCAGTCGTGGTTGATTGTGGTGATTCCGGCTCGGAGACATTTACGCAGAGTCTGACTGTGGCTAGTGCGGTCGCGGCGGCTAGCACGGGGGGCGGGTGCTCACTCCAAACACGCTCAGTGAGTGGGACCACACAGCCAATTTTTACGGCTTGTGTATTTTTGCTGGCTGGTTTTTTTGGGCTAAAAAAACGTGCCGAGTTGGCGAAGTAGATTTTCGTGTTTTTGACGTTAGGTACGCAAGAGAGCGGCGCCCCACGAAAAGCCGGAGCCAAAACTCATCAAGACAATTTGCATGCCAGGCTTGATAGTGCCAGCACGCATGAGTTCATCCATCAAGATGGGGATGGAGGCACTGCTGGTGTTGCCGACGCGTTCAATGTTGTGAGGCACTTGGGCCTCAGTCAATTGTAACTGGGTTTGAATGGCTTTGATGATTCGCAGATTGGCTTGATGGGAAAGTGCCAAATCGATGTCGTCAGTTTTTAGTTTGTTACGGGTGAGCAGCTCCTGGACAGCGGTTGTCATGCAGTTAACGGCATTTTCAAATACGAAACGTCCATCCATTTGAGGTGTTGTGTCTTTGGGTGACCCAAAGGCTTCTTTGCCAGGATGCCAGAGTTTGTTGAAGTGTTGGCCATCTGAATGCAGGACAAAATCGATGAGCCCGATGGGAGCAGGATGACTTTGCAAAATGACGCAGCCGGCACCATCACCAAAAATGACTGACATCATGCGGCCAGCATCACTAAAATCGAGTACGCGTGAATGGACCTCAGCGCCAATGACCAGAAGAGTCTGGTAGCGCCCCGATTGAAGTAAGCCATCCGCCAAATCCAGAGAGAATAAAAAGCCGGGGGATGTGTTATGCACATCAAAGGCTGGGATGGTACGGCAACCCAGTTTGTTTTGTACCAAGACACCACTGCCCGGAGCGCTGTATTCAGGTGTTGCTGTGGCGAGGATAATGGCATCTAGATCGGTGGCACTCATGGCGGCTTGTGCGAGGGCTTTTTGTGCAGCTTGGGTTGCCAAATCACTCACACCTTGGTTGTCAGCTGCGTAGCGCCGTTCGAAAATGCCAATTTTGTCGCGGATCCATTTATCAGAAGTGGCAAATTGAGTGGCCAATTCCTCATTGGAAACGACGCGTTCAGGCAGCGCAGAACCCGTGGCGATGAGACGAGCAAAGTGTGTGCGTTGAGGATGTGTCATGGTTTGTTCACTCCGCAAATTTGACCATCAGGCTTTCTGGTTTTTCATCGCGAGTGTAGTGAATAATAAAAGGGGCTGCTTCCAGCAAGGCTTTGGCGAAGGTTTCTGTTGTTATCGGCGAATTGGCAACAGCTGTTAGGATGTCTCCATTTTTAAAACCCAGCAGCGCGAGCGGATTGGTTGGCTCAACGTTGACAAGGTGCACGCCTCTATTTTTGCCCTCAACCATGGCGGGCATCATTTGCAGTCCCACATGAAGCGTATCAAGGGCTTTACGATAAGCCATGACAGTCATCTCTAGTTCAATGGATTGGCTGAGCGGTTCTGTAAAATTGAGCACAAAGGTAAGTTTACTTTTTGCGCGGTTGACTTTGAAGGTGGCCGGTTTGGCCGCTGTGAGCGTTTCCCAAAGCATTTCCTGACTTGAGAGGGTTGATCCATTCAGAGCTGTCACCACATCGCCAGCTTTAAAACCAATTTGGTCCAAAAGAGATAACGGCGGGATGGCACTTAATTCAAGCCCGGTGGCTGTCTTGATGATGCGCCCACTTTTGCTACGCAGATATTCCCAAAAGGTGGCATTGCGATCAAGCCAATGCACATAGGCGGTTTTATTTCCCGTGACAGTAAAGGTTTCGGCATTTGTTGCGGTGGTGGAAAAAATAGCTTTGTCGAGCACAGGTGAGGGAATTTTTAAGAACTCGCGCGCGAGTTCGACTCGCAAATCAGCTGGCAGGCTGGCTAGTTTTGCTGCGAGTGTTGAGACAGTTGTTTTTTGTTGGCCAAGTTCGTTGTTAATTTTTTTAATATCGTCCGTTGTGCATTGGTCGGCACTGTTTTGGCCGAGGCTCGCAAGGGTTTGCAGGCGGAGCTCATTGACTTGCCAGGCGAGGAAACCCACGCAAGTCGTTAAGAGAAAGGTGATGGCGATAAGGACGATTTGTGGGAGCTTGGACATTTTTAGCCTTTCATGCAGCGCGTCATTTAGGAGTGACTATTAAAGATTTCTTTTTGTCTTGTTTACAATCTTTTTTGTCATCGGTAAACTTCCATATACTTAACATACGTTGCCCTATATGAGGAGGCTTATGATTCTCGAAAAGTTTATTCTATCCGTTTACATGAAGAATTACCGCCAGGTTGCTGCGGCCAAAAAGCATTTCATGGGTTCCGTGCGTGAGTTATTGATTGCGGCCACCTACACAGCCGACGTTGTCGGGCGTGTGACTGAGCAAACGCCACTGGTCAAGCACTTCACGCCTCTTAAACAAAGTGTTACAAATTTCCAAAATGTTCTTAAATTCACTGTGCGCAAAATGGATATGCTGGGGCCTGTTGCTCAAGGTGGGATAGATGGGGTGAGGACGCAAATTTTAGAAGGCATCATGAGTGTTTTAGATGACGAACTGGCGTCTATTCCGCGTCAAAGTGGAGCCAAACAACAAATGAAGGCCGACGCTTTGCTGTCAGTTAAAAAAGCGCTTTTGAATCATCTTGCGACTGATTCTGAAGAGCTTGAGCCAGGCCTGCCAATGGCACGAGCGGCTAACGATTAAGGGTTGTTTGAGTTACGCAGCCTATTTTCCTTTCTCATTTTTTGCCTTATCAGGCACAGCGTCAAAATCACTTGCCGCCGCGTCATAATAGTTTTATGACGCACTATCGGCCTCTCGGAAAATTAGAAATTTGGTTCCGCTCAGGCGGAAAATGGTCTTAAATAGAAAAGGTGCGTTAAAGACTTATTTTGACGCGAGCTTGACGCAAATAAAACTGGGGTGATTCATGAAAGAACAGCGAAAAACCATCATCATTAAACGTTATCAGAATCGCAAACTTTATGACACGCAGGATTCGACCTATGTCACGCTGGATGAAATTGCCAAAATGGTTCGTCGGGGCGAAGATATTCGCGTCGTCGACAATAAAAGCAGTGAAGATCTCACGAGTGTCACCTTGACGCAAATTTTGTTTGAGGAAGAAAAACGGAATCGAAGTGTTTTGCCGCTGGGGACTCTTAAAAAAATTATTCGTGATGGCGGGGAAACTTTGCGTGATCTGCTTAGCAAAACGACAGACACTGTACAGACGACTTTGCAAACGGCCAAAGAAGGCGCCGAAACTTTTTACGACAAAATTCGCGAAGAGTTGACGCCAAGTGATGAAGGTCTCATCAAAGACGTTTTTCAAAAAACCAAAGACATCACCACCAATATCGAGGAGAAGTTTAAGGCGACAGTGGGTTCGATTGCTCATGTAGCCTCCATGCAAAACGAAATTCGCAAATTGCGTCAAAAAGTCATGTATTTGGAGAAGAAGCTCAAAGTTTACGAATGAGATATTAAAAGGGCCATTTTTTAAGTTAGCCTAACCTTGTTAGGTGTCGTTAATGTCCAAGTTTTTTTCTTAAAAGACTTGGACATTACTAGTTTAACATGGTATGAGTGGCTCGTCTTAAGCTAGAATTTGAAATTGAGTGTCAGTTGCTTTTTGAGCCTGCGTCCTTTGTTTCCCTTCTTTTAAGACATTTTTTACAGGAGCCTATTTTGAAGAAGTTATACGTGGGAAGTCTTCCCTATTCCGTAGACGATAGCCAATTGGCATCGCTTCTCGGACAGTTCGGCCAAGTCGCTTCGGCGAAGGTCATTATGGATAGAGAATCTGGCCGGTCCAAAGGATTCGGTTTCGTCGAAATGGAAAACGACGATGATGCTGCAAAAGCCATTGAAGGCTTGCACGACAAAGATTTTGGTGGCCGTAATCTGGTTGTCAACGAAGCCCGTCCAATGGAGCCTCGCTCCGGTGGTGGTGGCGGCGGCTTCCGTGGTGGAAGTGGCGGCGGCGGTGGCGGCCGTGGTGGTCGCGATCGTGATCGCGGTGGCAATAGAGGCTGGTAATCAGCTTTTGTTATAATTGTTTTGGGCATCCGTTTCGGCGGGTGCCCTTTTTTTTTATCAATGCGCTGAAAAAGCACCATCGACTGTGTTGACTTAAAACCCGCTTTCCTGAGGCGTATATTAAATCGACTCAGTCGCAGATTTGAAGCCGCCTTGTCGCTGGTACTTTTTGAGCACATTGATCAAGTTTCTTTCTCAAATAGATTATTTTGAAAGTCATTTTGGAAAGAGCGCGTGCCATGATAGCGACTTGTCGTGCCGGTTAGAGATCTATTAAACAAGCGGTTGGTTTTTGTGTCGGGCAAAGGCGGAGTGGGGAAAACCACAATAGCCGTTGCGCTGGCGCTTTTGGCTGTAAAACGCAAACGCCGTGTTATTCTCATTGAGATGAATTCCACCAGCCGCGTGGCACCCTTGTTTGGCAAATTAGCCAATAAACAAGAGCCAGTGGTTTTAGCGCCAGGCTTGACTGGGCTCAATCTCACGCCAGGTGCTTGTTTTGAAGAGTTTGTGCTCAAACAAATCCGGCTGAAAATTCTGTACAATACCTTTTTTAATAATAGCTATGTTCGTCATTTTGTTGATGCCATTCCAGGTCTTGGCGAACTACTCATGCTGGGAAAAATTTATGACATAGAAGGTTCTTCAAAAAGCTTGTTTTCGAGTGAACCTCTTTATGATTTGATCATTATCGATGCGCCTGCCACGGGGCACGGTCTTTCCATGCTCGAAGTCCCTCGCGTCGTTGAGTCAGTCGTTAAAGTGGGGCCAATGCATCGCTCGGCTTGTTCTATGCAAAGGCTTTTTTCTGATGCAGCAAAAACGGCCTTGTGCCTGGTGACACTCGCTGAAGAAATGCCTGTCGTGGAAACAGCAGAGTTTGCTGCCGCCTTGAAACAGGGTGCCAAAATGTCTTTTGGGCCTTTGTTCATCAATGCTCTCATGCCAGCCATTCCTGAAGTCAATTCACTTGCTAGCTTGCCTGATGAACTCACAATTTATCGCCATTACCACGAACTCACTCGTCGGCGCGCGAGTCTGAACAAACAGTATGTAGCCGATATTAAAAAACGTTTTCCTGATTTTGTGCGTATCGAGTTGCCATTTTTATTTAATGATTTGGCAGAGCCCACTGATTTTGAGCCTCTTGTTAAAGCGATTATGGGGACACCATGAAAACCGCTAAAGTTTTTTTAGTCTGTGGCAGCGGTGGCGTTGGGAAGACGACTGTGTCGGCCGCTCTTGGTTTGGCACTGGCTAAACAAGGTTATGCAGTTGTGGTTGTGACAGTCGATCCGGCTAAACGTTTGGCGACAGCTTTGGGAATTGGTGAGATCGGTGATGATCCCAAGCCCGTACCAGTTAAAGCGGCAGGCTCACTTTTGGCCATGATGCTCGATACGAAACGGACTTTTGATCGCTTGATCGAAAAACATGCGCCCACAAAAACCCAGTGTGATCGCATTCTCAATAATGTTCTTTATCGGAAAATGTCTGACATGATGGCTGGCACGCAAGAGTATATGGCGATGGAGCGACTCTACGAGCTTTATGCACAGGGAAAGTATGACGCCATCGTCGTGGATACACCGCCGATGCAGCATGCGCTCGATTTTTTGGAAGCGCCGCAGCGAATGATGCGGATGCTTAACAATTCCATGCTGCAGCTTCTGCTTAAGCCCGCCATGGCAGTTGGGAAAAAAGGACTCAAATTTTTTGAAAAGGGTTCGCGGACAATTTTAAAAGTTTTTGACAAAATAACGGGTTTTGATTTTTTGCAGGATCTCTCGGAAATGGCTCTGGCTTTTCAGGATTTGCTTGCGGGTTTTGAAGAACGCGCCAATCAAGTGAATACGTTGTTCAAAAATCCGGAGTGCCAATTTTTGGCTGTGTGTACAACCACGGCCAACTCTGTGTCGGAAACAGAATTATTTGCGGGACAGCTAAGAAACTATGGCTATGCCCTCTCAAGCATCATTGTGAACCGCGTTTATTCTGGCAAAGTGCCATCGGCTGAGGCTTTGGTGGCTGATAAATTAGCGCTCAAGCGTTGCTTGGGTGCTGAAGGCGCTGAAGTGGTGGCTCAAAATTTTTACAATTATGTGCCGCTCATCCGTCGCGATAAAAAAGCCATTCAACGTATGACGACTCTAGTCAAAGAGACTGTTCTTTCGGTTCCTCTTTTTGAGGCCGATGTTCATGATTTGGAGAGTCTGGAGCGAATTGCTGAACGTCTGACGGCGCTCACGCAATGACAGAATTCTTGGCTTCAAAATCCTTGAGAGGTGCCTCATCATTGGGTTTACACATCAGGTTGAGGACATGGCACAAGCGGATTTCTTTTTGTTGGGCCGAGCCTTCATTGCCGATCTGTCCGAGTGCGTGGTCGAGAGTATTGAGTGGTGAGCGTTCTTCCTGTTTACAGATATCCAAAAGGAATCCCAAAATTTCAGCGAGCCTGTTCTGGCTGAGAGGGAAAACAAAAAGTTTGTTAGCGACTTTTTCGACTTCATCTTTGCGGAATTTTAGAAATTCAAGAATGACAGGGAGGGGGACGTGGTTATTGACGGAATATTTTTGTACGATAAACGGCAGCCTGAGGAGGTCTTTGTATTGTTGAATGGTGCGAATATTTTGGGGGACTTTTAGGCTGTGCCAGAAAATTTTCGGAATGATTTTGCCTTTAAAAACCTCATGGGCACGCTGAATCATCAGGCCTTTTTCGACCACGTTGAATTCACGGTCCCAGGAATTGGCTTCCACACAAAGTAGGAAGGCGGCTTCCAAATCCAGTTCGTTGTTTTCATGGACAAAGCAGTTAACCGTTTTAATGCCAATTTCACGTGCCAACAAGAGGCGCATCGAACCATCTAAGAGAGTCAGCTCACCATCACGAATCCACAATCTGGGTGGCCGCAGGAGTCCATAAGCTTGCATGGAGGTTTTTAGCAGGCGCTCATCTCCACCAAATCGACTGGGAAAGAGTCGTTCATCGGGCAAACGCCCGGTATCAAGGTCAAGTAATTTAGGCATAAAAATAGAGTTTATGAAGGATTATCAACGATGATTATACCTGTCTTCGTCTTTAGGGGGAACTATTTTTTGCCGAATTGTCCAAGGCCCTTGATTTTGGTGTTTTTACCAGCATCAAGGAGCTGGCGAGCTTTTTCGTCCTCAAAATCATTTGAAAGACCAGAAACACTTTCTTCGATGATAAGGGGATCTTCTTTGGCAGGTTCCTTTTTGGCGTAGGGTTTAACCTGCTCTTTGAGCACAAAACTTTCTCTTTCTTTGTGTCGACGCTCAGGATCGGCAGCCAGAGCTTTACCAATTTTTGTTAGCCCTTTGGATTTTATGCCGCCGATAGCATCGTAAACTTTATCGTCCAAAACAGTTCCTGACTCCCAGGAAAATGAGGCTTTATTTTTGCGGTCACCCATTGTGCTTCCATTGTAGCTGGTGGCTAAGACAGAAAGAAGAAAAATAATTCTTTTACTTTATCCGACGAGATTTCTGAGGGTTTTCCCTGCTTTAAAACGAGGAACACGTGTGGCTTTAATTTTTATTTCGGCTCCCGTTTGTGGGTTACGACCGATACGGGCTTTGCGTTTAGAAACCGAAAACGTGCCGAATCCTGTTAACGAAATCTTGTCCCCTTTTTTGAGGCATTTGGCGACATTCCCAGTGACACTGTTGATGGCTTTCTCGGCCAGGGCTTTGGAGATATCAATTTCAGAGGCGATCTTGTCGATGAGTTCAGCTTTTGTCATAAAAGTCTCCTTGGTTTTTGTCTTATCAGGATAGCCGGAAACAGCCACAAATTGGGCCTTAGCGCCTAGTCAAGACTGAGTAAACATGACGCTCTGTTAAGAACTTGTCAAGCGGGAGATGGTTTCCCCGGTGTTTTTTTAATAACTGGCGGCAATGTCTTTAAGGAAAGGAATCAATCGACTACTGAGTGCGGGATTTTTGAGTGCGAGAATCAAGCTGGCCTGCAAAAGTCCCAAGGGATTCCCTGTGTCGTAACGATCGCCAGAGAAAAAATAAGAATGAACAGGTTGTTCTTGAATGAGTTCACGCAGCGCATCTGTGAGTTGAATTTCTCCACCAGCACCTGGTTTGGTTTTTTCTAAAATGGAAAATATAGTTTTTGGTAAGAGGTAGCGGCCAATAATGGCAAGATTGGATGGGGCGACTTCGCGCTTAGGTTTTTCGATGATGTTTTCGATAAGGGCCAATTTGTCTGATAAAGGGGCGCCTTGAACAATGCCAAAGGCATGCACTTGGTCCCAATCGACCTGCATGACGGCGATTAAGGGGTTTTTGGCTTCGAAAAAAAGATCGGCCATTTGCTGACAAACAGGGACTTCAGCATCGATAACATCGTCTGGTAAGATGACAAAAAAGTGATCATCTGTGATGGCGTCTTTGGCACAAAGCACGGCATGTCCCAAGCCGAGTGGCTCATTTTGATAAACAAAGGTGTATTTGGCTTTGCCTTCCATGATTTTAATGGCGTCATGAATTTCGCGCTTGCCACGTTTGAGGAGCCATTCATCCAGTTGGGAGTTGGGCTTAAAGTAATGGATGAGCCTCTCTTTTTCGGGAGAGATGACGATAATAAATTCTTCCACACCAGCCGCAATAGCTTCATCAATCACGTGCTCAAGACATGGCTTTTCTGCCAAGGGCAAAAGTTCTTTGGGCACAGTTTTGGTGATGGGTAAAAAGCGAGTGCCCAAACCGGCGGCAGGAATAATCGCTTGGCGTATTTGAGTGACCATATGAGTTTGAAGTTACAACAGAGGCCTGGCTCCGAGTCAAGCACACAGCTTAGGGCGTTGCTTTTTTTGGGTCTTCGGTTGGAAACGTTGGTATGACAAAAAATGTGGGTTTGAGTTTGGGCGCGGGGGCATCTTTTTCCAGCGCTGTCATGCGATCACTGAGTTCTTGAATTTTAGCCTTAGTTTCCTGACTTAAATTGTCAGTTTGTCTGATGATCAACTCACGTGTTCTGTCATAAATTTTATCGATGACAGGCTGAAATTTTTTGGCCCAGTCACGCTGATAGGTGTCTTGGTGTTTATCTGGCAAAGCGGCATAATTTTTATTGATTTGGTTAATGAGTGTCACGGCCAGCTTTTGCTTTTTGTTAAAATTTTTGATCTGAAAATCCATGTAAGTGACGTAGGTGCTATTTTCAAATTGTTCCAGATCCTCCAGCTCAGTTTGAAAAACCTGGAGCAGTTCTTCTTCAGCTTTTTCTACGTCTGGTTTCTCCGTACAGTTTATGCAGACAAGTGTGAGGAGCAAAAAAAAGTGAAGCAGACAAGGCTTGGGGCGACTCATGAAGACGATCCAAATGGGATAGGGAGTGTGTCTTTGTATAAAAGTGTCCCCCCGACAACTTGAAAACTCATGGTAAAGAGCCCTAAAAATGGGATTAAAGCGGGCAATCCAAAACCCAGCAGACTCAGTTTATGTTGCAATCCCCAGAGAAGGATCTCGCGAAAGGGTTTTTTGGTTTTGACCATGGGGTAGCTAGAGAGCCCAAAAGCAAAGAACCAAGCTGTTATGCTTAACTGTAAAATGGCAAAAAACATGCCGACAAGAGGGATGAGGCTGAGGGAGAGGAGTACGAGTGAGAGGGTGCCAAAGAGAGCTGTCTTGAAGACTTCAATTTTAATGGCGTGAAACGTATCGATAAACTTAAAGGGAACATCTGTTAAAACACCTTCTTTGACGAGAATACGCTCACTCATCATTTCAAAAAAACTGGCATTGATGATTTGGCTGATGAGAAAGGTCGCGACAAAAATCATGACGAGCGAGAGTAGAAAAAATAGGACCATGAATAAGGCCCGCAGCACCCAATATAAGCCATCAAATGTGTAGGCCCAAAACCCTTGCGGATCTGGGATATCTAAAGTGGCCACAACTTTTGCACCCGCTTGCATGATTTCGCCAAAGTAGCCGACATAACCAGTGATCATGATGGCAAAGATGATGAGGTTGAGCAAAAATGGAAGGATGGCAAATTTCCAGAGCTCGCGGTTCGAGGTAAAGTATGTAAACCCGGTTAAGTTAAAGCCCAAGCCCTTGAATAGTCGTCCCATACTGGGGAAATAGCGGATTCACGAGTTTGTAGAAAGGAAATTTTGCAGGCGTTTAATGAGGGCAAACCGCAGCGATGGTCAAAAGTGTTGTTTTGACCAAAAAACGAATTTGTGCGGGTGTGATGGAGAGTGGTGGCATGAAGACAAGCACGTTGCCAAGGGGTCTGAGCATGAGACCTCTCTCTCTGGCGGCCTGGCAAACCTTGGCGCCCATGCGCTGAGCATAATCGTATTCGACGAGGGGATTTTTACTTTGGCACAATTCAATGCCGACCATTAACCCCAGTTGCCGAATTTCGCCGACGTTGGGATGTTTGGCGATTTTTTTAAGCTCGGTTTTGAGTATCCTAATTTTAGCAGGCAGCTTGGCGAGGACGCGGTTCTTTTTGAATAAATCTAGCGAGGCAATGGCCGCTGCACAGGCCAGAGGGTTTCCCGTAAATGTATGGCCGTGGAAAAACGTCTTGAGATCTTTGTGTGGAGCCAGAAAGCCATCGAAGATTTTTTGGGTGGTGAGAGTGGCTGCCACCGGCAAGTAGCCGCCACTTAAGCCTTTGGCGATACAGAGAATGTCGGGTGAGACCCCTTCATGCTGGCAGGCAAACATTTTACCTGTGCGGCCAAAGCCGGTAGCGACTTCATCGAATATCAATAGCAGGCCATGTTTGTCGCACATGGCGCGCAGCTTTTTTAAAAAACCTTTTGGTTGTAAGAGCATGCCAGCGGCTCCTTGAATCATAGGTTCGATGATGACGGCCGCCACACGCGATGCATTCGCTTTGATGATGGCTTCGATGTTGTCAAAATCCGCGATGAGATTTTGCATGAGCAGCGGTTTATAAATTTGATGGAAG
>Ga0209824_10001232_pt1 | contig 14761 bp, 16 predicted proteins | sample VDWuncwatermetaG_FD_184124 | JGI IMG/M metagenome (GOLD analysis project Ga0209824, IMG submission 184124) | Wastewater microbial communities from Netherlands to study Microbial Dark Matter (Phase II) - VDW unchlorinated drinking water (SPAdes)... ... | reverse complement strand
TTCTACTTCGCCGCCGAAATCGGAGTGGCCGGGGGTGTCGACGATGTTGATCTTCACTCCCCGATAATGGATCGAGGTGTTTTTGGCTAAGATAGTGATGCCGCGCTCCCGTTCGAGCTCTAGGGAATCCATGACGCGCTCCATCACTTGCTCGTTGGCGCGGAAGATGCCGCTCTGATGCAGCATGGCGTCGACTAGGGTGGTTTTACCGTGATCGACGTGGGCGATGATGCCGACGTTGCGGATATCGTCCCTGCGCGATGGTTTACTTTGCACCATCATTCTCTTATTGGGTAGCGCCGCGGTTTTGTCAAGCGAGGAGAGTGTGGGGAACCCCCACAATCCCTTCGCTCCAGTGCCTCCTTGTCGGGAAGTTCCGTTCGGGGGCCTACCTCTCGCGTCGAAAGCAATGGGGAAAAAGGGACCTCCCTATCCCCTCGGCTCCGGCGTCTCGTCGTCTGGAACTCTAACTGCTCGCCTCGGGCAGCATCGAAACTCGCCCAAAAAATAAAAACGGGCTCAGACATCGATGCTGCTTATCCTCGGCTTCGCAGAGAGTTCCAACGCCTCCGAGCCGATCTTCGCTACGGGGACAGGGAGGTCCCCTGGGGTGGAAAGAGGGCTGAGCGCGCTCCCCGAGGGAGCCGTCTTTCTTGCTTACCGTGCTCCCCTAGAGTATAAATTTTTTGATGGGCGGGATGGGACGATTAAGAAGTTATCTCTGGCGCTATTGGAGGCGTTATCTCCTAGGCGCCCTTTGTTTGTTCGGCACGGCGACCCTCGTTATGTGGATCCCGTGGTGGATACGGGAGAGCGTGAGGATCATCGAGCATGGCGGGCCGGTCGGGGACGTCGGCTTCTATGCCTTAATCATCATGGTGGCGGCGGTGGCCCAAGGGATCATCCGGACCTTCTCCCGCTCCCTCATCTTCAACGCCGGCCGGGATATCGAGTACGATCTCAGGAACGACGTCTTCGCCCACCTGCAAAAACTTCCGCTCGCCTTCTACCACTCCCAGCGGACCGGAGACCTGATGTCTCGCCTTATCAATGACATCTCGGCGGTGCGCGCGTTTCTGGGCCCTGGAATCCTGAATCTCGTCAATGCCCCCCTTTATTATTTCTATGCGCTCGTCCTGATGCTTTCGATGGATGTGCGCATGACCGTGGCTGCGTTGCTGCCGTCTCCCCTCCTGATCCTGGCGGTGCGTTATTTCCGTGGGAAGGTCATGAAGAGCTCGCTTGAGGTTCAGCGTCAGATGTCCGCGCTGAGCAGTCATGTGCAGGAAAATTTGAGCGGCATGCATGTAGTCAAGGCCTATGCCCGGGAAGAGAACCAGGTCCAGCAATTCGTGCTTCTTAACGAGGACTACCAGGGAAAAAATCTGGAATTAGCGAGGCTGCGCGGGATGGTCGAGCCTTTCATGAAGGGTATCAGCGGGCTGACGATCCTGATCGTTCTCTGGTACGGCGGGGTCCGGTTCATCCGCGGAGATTTGCTGCTTGCGGATATCGTGGCCTTCATTGCTTACCTGAACGTTCTGGCCTGGCCTACAGCGGCTTTCGGTTGGGTGCTCTCCAACCTAGAAAGAGGGCGCGCGGCCATGGAGCGCCTCGAGGAAATTTTCAAGGCCGAGCCGGAGGTCGCCAGCCCGCCGGCCCCGCTGCCGCTCAAGCTCTCTCAAGAGGGCATCGAGTTTTGTGACGTCTCGTTTGTCTACGATAAGAAGAGCAATGGTCAGGCCATTCTCAAGGATATTCATTTTACCTTGCCCATGGGTCGCACGCTGGCGATCGTGGGCCGCACCGGTGCGGGAAAAACCACTCTGGCCCAGCTCCTTCCACGGCTCTTCGACGTCACCTCGGGAGAGATCCGCATCGGCGGCAGAGACATCCGCACGCTCTCCCTCTCCGAACTCAGGAAAACGCTGGGTTACGTGCCGCAGGATCCTTTTCTCTTCTCCACCTCGCTCAGGCGGAATCTGACCTTCGGGAGAGAAGAGGTCTCTGCCAACGAGATCGAGGGCGCCATCCGGCTCGCCCGGCTGGACCGGGATCTGGAGATCTTTCCTCAGGGGCTGGACACGGTCGTGGGAGAGCGGGGGATCACCCTCTCTGGAGGCCAGAAGCAGAGGGCGACCCTGGCCCGCGCCCTGCTTTTGAATACCCCGGTCCTTGTCCTCGATGATTGTCTCTCCAGCGTGGACGCCCAGACGGAAGACGAGATCCTTAAGGGGCTCAAGTCTATCCTCAAAGAGAAAACCTGTATCATCATCTCCCACAGGATATCGGCGGTCAAAGAGGCGGATGAGATCTTGGTCCTGGAGGACGGCAGGATCACTGAGAGAGGAAATCACCAGGAACTCCTCCGGCGGGACGGCCTCTACGCCGACCTTTACCGGCAACAACAACTTACGGAAGAGTTGGAGCAGATCTAGATGGCTGTAGAAAGTCACGAAGAAGAGATTTTCGGCAAGGCCTACGATCTCAAGCTGATCCGGAGGCTCTGGCGGTTTATCCTTCCCTACAAAAGGCTCTTTTGGTGCTCCATGCTCCTGCTGCCGCTGCAGCAGGTATTCGGCCTGGCGCAGCCCTATATCATGAAAGTGGCCATCGACGGCTTCATCACGGGCGGCAACCTCTGGGGCCTTCAAGGCATAGGGTTGCTCTTTCTCCTCGCGCTTGTGGGAGAAGTGGTGACCTTTTACTTCCACTATTACCTGACCATGCTGGTGGCGCAGAGGTGCCTCGCCGACTTGCGGGTCGCGATTTTTTCTCACGTGCAAAAGCTTCCTATGAGCTATTTTGACCGCAACCCGGTGGGCCGCCTGGTGACCAGGATGACCACGGATGTGGATGTCCTCCAGGAGATGTTCGCCTCCGGGGTGATGACGCTGGTTTCGGACTTCATCATGCTGGGCTGGATCGTTGTAATCATGTTCTATCTGCATGTCCAGTTGGCCCTGGTTTCGCTGGCATTGATCCCGCCGATGGCCTTGGCTATCAACTTCTTCCGCGTCAAGGCGCGTCAAACCTATCGCCTGATCCGCGAGCGGATCGCCCGCATCAACGCCTATTTAGGGGAAGCGATCTCCGGGATGACCGTGATCCAGCTTTTTGCCCGCGAAGAAAAGAGCTACCGCGAATTTGACGAGTTCAACTCCGCTTACCGGGAGGCCAACCACTGGTCCAATGTCTATGAGGCGGGGCTCTATTCCATGGTGGAGGCTGCGGGCTCGGTGAGCGTAGCGCTCTTGCTCTGGTACGGTGGCGGTGAGGTCCTGCACGGCGTGATCGGCATCGGGACCTTGGTGGCCTTCAACGAATACATTCACCGCTTCTTTGTTCCGCTGCGTGATTTCAGTCAGAAATATACGGTGATGCAGTCCGCCATGTCTTCGGCCGAGCGGATCTTTCATCTGCTCGACACTCCGGTCTCGATCTCTAGTCCTGCCAGGGCTGTTATTCCTAAACCCTTTCGCGGCGAGGTCGTCTTCGACGATGTCTGGTTCAGCTATAAAGAAAACGAGCCGGTTCTGAAAAGTGTTTCGTTTCGGATAAAGCCAGGCGAGAAGGTGGCGGTAGTAGGGGCGACGGGTTCAGGGAAAACGACGACGATCAAGCTCCTCAGCCGCTTTTATGACATTCAACGGGGCTCGATCAAAGTAAGCGGTGTTGACGTACGCGATTGGGACCTGCAGGCGCTCAGACAACACATCGGCGTGGTGTTGCAGGACGTCTTTCTATTTTCAGGAGATGTCCGGACCAATCTCTGTCTTGGGGACGAGTCGGTTCCTCTGGAGCGAATTGAACAGGCGGCGCGCCATGCCAACACCGAGGGCTTTATCCAAAGGCTCCCCGGAGCCTTCGACGCGCGGGTGCGGGAAAGGGGCAGCAACTTTTCCACCGGCCAGCGCCAGCTCCTCTCCCTGGCAAGGGTCCTAGTGTTTCAGCCGGAGATTTTAGTCCTGGACGAGGCGACCTCCAGCGTGGACACCGAAACCGAACTTCTCATCCAGGACGCGCTGGAGAAAATCATGCGCGAGCGCACCTGCCTGGTGATCGCGCACCGCCTCTCCACGATCCGCAACGCCGACCGGATTATCGTCCTCCATCACGGCGAAGTGCGGGAAACGGGCTCGCACTCCGAACTGCTGCAGAAGCGCGGCATCTACTACCGACTCTACCAGCTCCAGTACCAGCAGGAGGAGTTGAAGTTGGGAATGCAGGATGCCAGTGTCAAAGTCTAGAACTGACAAGTCCCTCCTTGAGCTTGCGGAGTAATGCGAAGGTGGATAAACTGTTTCAGTATCAATTTGAGTGGGATCCGACTAAAGCCCGGCAGAACGCAAGAAAACACGGCATTACCTTTGAACGTGCGGCGACGGTATTTCTTGATGCTGAGGCCTTATCTCTGTTCGATCCTGAGCATAGCCAGGATGAAGAAAGGTGGATTACTCTTGGTTTAGACCGGGAAGGGGCGTTGCTGGTGGTGTGTCACACTTATGAGGGTGAAACAGAGACAAACGTCAGGATAAGGATCATATCGGCACGTAAGGCGATGAGGAGCGAGGCCAACCAGTATCGGAGGAAATAACTTATGAAACGACAATACGATTTCTCAAAGGCCGTGAGAGGGAGGTTTTACAGGAAGGGGGCCGAGCTGCGCTTGCCTATCTACCTTAATGCCAAACTTCAAAGCCGGCTTGAGCGTATTGCAAAGAAGAAGGGCAAGGACATCGGAGACATGGTTAACAGTTTGGTAAGGAAAGAAATAAAATTTATCGAGGAATCGATATGAACAGCCAGATCTCAGCCTTCCCCCGCCTCAAGCCAGCATATCTTAAGCTGCCAGCCAATGGCTCCTTCGATCCCGCTCGGCTCCTGGAGCAGGTCCTGATGCCTCACCTTGGGTAGCTTTCGGAAGATTTGAAAAAGTAACAGGCCAGCTTTGTCCGGGTAACGTCCTGGTGAACGGCGGGCCGCTACCGACAGTGAACTCGGCACGGCGCTTACGGCCCGTCCGCTCGACCTAAAGTTAGGCGACAATATACTCCGTCTTGTCCCGTTGCCATTGCAGCGCCTACGCGAAGAGTTCGCGATCACGAATTTTCCGAGCATTTGTATAGTCCTCGGCCCACCAGGGCTTCCCGCCCGGGCTTCGCGGTGGCTTGGCTAGCACGAGCTCTTTCCTGGCCTTCTTGGCTTCCTGCTGAGCCACCCTGAAATGGTAGTGATCGAAGATGCGCAGCGCCTCTACGACGTAGGCGACCGCAATCCTGCGGTCGCGAATGAGAAGCAGGTTCTCCCCGTTCTTGATATCGGCGGGCGAGGAGAAGTTGTAGGAGCCGAGATAGACCCGGGCGGTCGGCTTGTCGAAATCGATGACGACGAATTTGTGGTGCATGCGGATACCGCCACCGCCAGTGGGCTCCGCATTGAAGGGTGCCGGGACATTCTTCGTCAGCGCCGCGGGAAAGACGGGCGCGACATTGCCGTCCGGCTTCTGCAGATCGAGACCGCCGACCTTCCGGTCGGAAATGCCGTAAACAAAGATTTTGTCGTTTTCCGTGATCTTCTTGATCGCGTCCAGAATAGGCCCCGGAGTCTGGTAGAGGAAGGCCAGCGAAAAGAACATGTTCGACGTGGTCTTCTTGCCGATGTCGTCTGCAATCGTTGCCAACAGAGCGTTATTCGCCGCATGCGGAGAGAACGCCGCGCGCGCGTCGATCCCGGTCAATCCGAGATTGTTCCATTTCGCGGACGCGGTCTTGCCGAAGCCGGCCACATCGTCGTGCGCCCAATAGTTGTCGAACGCCACGAGGAATGGCTTAACCGCGGTGCTGCCACTCAGAACCATGGCGTTGTTGGATTGCACGAAGAAGCCGCGCCAGGAGTAGTTGGTTGAGCCGCACACAACCGCCTGCGTCTTCGGACCATCAACCACGATGGTCTTGTTGTGCTGAAGTTTGCCCATGTGCTGCCGTTTCACATTGGCCTTGCCGGCCGAGGCAGACAGACGCTTCTCCGCCTGCGCCTCGCCCGAATTCGCCTTACCATGGTCACCATCGTTGTCGATGATCACCTTCAGCCGGGTGCCGAGCTTTTCGAGACGCAACACCACGTCGGGTTCATTAAGGTCATAGGCCACCACGCGGACCTGAGCCTTCTTGTCGGCGATGGCCTGGTCGAGCACCTCGAGAATCGCCTGCCGCGCTTCGAAGCCCATCCACGCCAGAGCCTCCTTGGCGTCAGGATGAGTTGGAACGAAGGTCAGTCCTTCATCTGCCTTGCTCGGCAGCAGTGTGGAGATTGGCCCCTTGGATTCGTATCGATCCACGAACGCCTGCGACGACACGAAGCCACGGGTGAAGGCGACGTTAAGTTTCCCCGGATAGGTCTCGCGCCGGAGCTCGATTGCGGCCTCCTGCGCCTCGCCGTAACTCAGCTCGTCTGCGTTATTCATGAAGACCGGGGTGACCCTGTAGACAAATTCGCCGGGGAGCTCGGCATTGCGCGGGAAATGCACCCAACGGAATTTCTGGATCGGTGAGAGCCTGGTCGACAGACTGTTCGGGTTGACCTTACCATCGGGGCCGGGGAAAGACAGGCGGTTCTTCAAGGCGAAGAATTTGTCGCCGTTGGGCTCCTTGTACTCGATGGCGAAGCCCACGAAGTCCTTCGGTGGCTTGCCGTCCTTCCAATTCATCGCAACGAGGGTCATGCCTTCGCCGCGATGAAGTTTTAGCGTGAATAGCGCAGCCGTATTTTTGCCACTGACCTGAAATTCACCAGCCATAGTAGGTCCCCCCAGAGTGAGTAAAAACGTCGGGTACGCTCTTCGTAGGAAATGCGAATCCGACCCTATAGTCTGTAAGTGTCCTTAAGTAGTTAGACAGCGTGCTAATGTTCAGCAACCTTTGCATCAAGTACCTTCCACCACCCTGCGGAGGAACTCTCTAAGGTAAATACAGCCTCCACACCCTCAACCTTGTACTCGACCATTGTCTTGGCCCGGGAACCCTCGATCTCGAACCTTTGGAATCGAAGGTGTGGCTGCGAGCCCACTTCTCGGTCGCTGAGGATTCGCACGGGCTGGCCGAACTTCGTGGGTGTGACACCGGACGCCAGCAGGTGATCGGAGATCACCAGGGGCACTCGACCGGCTACTTCAGGATGGAAATACCCAGCGAGTGCGGGATGATCGATGATCAACTTGAGCACAGCTCTCGGGATGAGCTGCTGGCTTTGCTGGCCTGAAGCTCCCAACGTCCTATCCGAGGCAAGAGCGGCCAGCAAAACCCCGACCAATCCAATCTGTGTCACGTGGCGACTTTTCATTCTCTGATCACCAAGCTGTCTAACAAGTGGATCAGCCGCGAGCGTACGCGAGTCGGCTGCATCCGTTCGTTAGGCATTTTCAGCTTAAACGATCCCTTCAAGCCTCAAATCTTCCAAAACACCCTCTTTCTTTTTCTCGGCGTCCAAAGTCGCTAGTACCGTCAGATTCCGCCTTATAGTTTTGGTTGTTTCTCGCCCCTTCCAATCAAAACCGGTTGCCTCCAAAGATACAGGTGCGCTGCCATCAAGCGTGTCGGGTTGGACAACAGCTCGTGTCTTTCCTAAGACTCCGAGGAGACCAAAGCCATACTCCCTGACCACTATATCCAGTTCGAGTTCCACAGATATTCGTAGCGGATACCTTTCCTGCGAAGGTTCCTCCCCGTAGGTTGGAGCACCGCCAATAACATCGGTTATCCTCGTTGGTTTGATGGAGAGAATGCTTTCGATCGTCCCCTCAACACGATCTTCTCCTTTAGCGGCAAAGGGTGAGTTAAGCATCCAGTCTGTGACTTTTAGTGGTGTTTTTCTCACGTACTCAAGAACTTCAGCCTCGTGAGATATGATGTATTCTCTCAGTTGGGTCTTTTCCTTGTCGATGAATGCTGCGACCTCTTCTTTCAATAGTGACTTGACCTTTTCGACGATGCTTTGTTCGTCAATAAAGTCAACGGCGACACCATGGCTCTTGAATCTGTCCCCGGACCGCTTCACTGCGGCATCACGACTAACAACCAGAACCCTCGGTTCATCAAAAGTGTCTTTTGCGTGCCTGACATAGCTTTCCACGATGACCGCGTCACATAGACCCTTGCCGCCCTCTTCAAAAGGCGGCTTCTTTACAACAGCCTCGGCCAACAACTCTGCGAGAGGGGCATCCCAATTCGGTATCACATCTATGCCGGCGGCTCTCAGCTTTCCGGAGACCGTCGCGTTGAGGCGGTTCTTTTCGGGTAAGTTAATTTCTTGTTGGCCTATACGCGGCACCGAGATGCCGTAGTGTTCCAGAAGGTTTACCGATGAGAGTAGTTTCTGACGGTTGTTTTCCAATACCCCGGCAAGATACTCGCACCATTCTGAAAGGACAAGCTCCGAGATGCAAAGACTTATGCCGTATTTGGTGGTAATAGAGAGAAGCTCATTGATCCAAGGAGCGTCAAGTTTCGGCCCGGACGCACGCAGCACATTCGTGTCCAAATAGATCGCGTAAGGAAGATGTTTCCAGACATACTCAGTCATGCGACTGTTTCCCCATGCCTAACGTATAGCGTTTTATCCCTGATGCCTATGAGGAAGGAAATTTCGACAGTATCCCCCAGGGGCATTGGGGATAAAACGTGTTGGACTAAGCCGCTGAGCGGAATTTACCCTTTTGCTATAGGGATTGTAAAGCAGAAAGATGATAGACTTAGAATTTCGCTCACTACTGTAAAAGGCCGCCCCATGGTCAGCATAATCCTGTTATGGCTGCCCAGGATGAGCGCCTCAGTTAATCGTCCGTCGGACTGCAAACGCAGCTCTCTGTAATTTTTCCCTAATTCCTCCGTTTATGGTAGGTGTGGTAAAGAATGAGGTAGGCTATGCCCGAGATCTCAAGGTTCTTCGGTATCATCATTCGTATGTACATTGAGGCTGGAGGACCTCATCATACGCCTCATTTTCATGCTTATTATCAAGACCAGGTTGGAATCTACGGGATTGAGAGAATCGAGCAGCTGGCCGGCTCTTTTCCTACGCGCCAGGAGCGGTTAGTCCTGGCATGGGCTGAGCTTCACCAAGAGGAACTACTCGCCGACTGGCGAGCATTGCAGAATGGGCGTCCTCCGGTTAAAATTGAGCCGTTGAAGTGAGGGTTTGTCTATGAGTCATGAAATTTACCGTGTTGTGTCGTTTGAGAAGGTGGCTCCATTCACTTTAAAGGTGCTGTTTGACGACGGCACGTCCCAGGTGATCGATTTTCTGCCTATATTAAAGGGGGAGCTATACGGACCGTTGAAGGATCCATCGCTCTTTGATCAAGTCTGGATTGATCCAGAAGTCCACACACTTGTTTGGCCCACAGGCGCCGATTTTGATCCCGCAATACTTCACAACTGGCCTGAGTCAAGCCCTGCGCTTAAGACTCTAGCGGAGAGATGGGTATCCGGCCAGCAGGGTAGGGCCAGAGTCACCGCGTAATAACAGGCCACTTAATTTGTTGCCTACTCAGGACTCCCACTTTTTGAGACTGCAGTTCCTCTTCTCGGCCTTTCTGCTCTCTGTTTCGCTTCTTTCCGGCTGCTCGCCTTTCTATATCCTCCGGGCGGCTTACGAGGAGGGGAAGATCCTCTGGAGGCGGGAGCCTATCGAGAGCGTCTTGCAGAGACCGGATCTCGATCCAGAGACACAAGAAAAATTAAGGCTCGTCCTCTCGGTGCGCGAGTACGCGCGGGACGTTCTTAAGTTCAGGGTCGGCGGGAGCTACGCGAGCTACTCCTATGTGGACCGGAAAGCTCTGTCGTATGTGCTCACGGCCGCGCCAAAGACCGATCTCACTCCGTATACCTGGTGGTTTCTTTTTGTCGGGAGGGTTCCTTACAAAGGCTTCTTTTCCGAGGAGGCTGTGAAGACTGAGGCGGAGTCGTTCCATGCCCAGGGATACGATACCTACGTCCGCGCCACATCCGCCTTCAGCACTTTGGGCTGGTTCGATGATCCTCTGCTCGCCCATCTTTTGAGATATGACAAGATCACTCTGGCCGAAGTCATCTTCCACGAGCTTCTCCACAACACGCTCTTTGTCAGCGGGGCAGTCGACTTCAACGAGAGCCTGGCCAACTTTGTCGGGAATCAAGCGGCGATTCTATTTTTCCGCGATCGTTATGGAGAGGGAAGCTCTGAGCATCAGAGGGCCGTTCGCGCCTGGAAGGAGGAGCTGGAGTTTTCCGCTTTTATCGCTCAGGTGGCCCGTTCGCTTAGGGATCTCTATAAGAAGGAGTTGGCAGAGGACGAAAAGTTAAGGCTGAGGGAAGAAATTTTCTCTCAGAGCAAGGAGGAGTGGTCACACAGGATCGCAGGCCGACCAGCGCACCGATTTCGCGGTTATAGCCAGCAGCCGGTCAACAACGCCGTCATCGCCCATTACCTCCTCTATCTCAGGGATTTTGAGCTTTTCGAGTCCCTCTATGAAGCGCAAGGGAATGACTTAGCGAAATCCGTCGAGTTGATCGAGAAATCGGTCCGGGGGGACGCTGACCCTTTTAAAAGCGTGCGCGGTCTCATGCAGAAAAAGGAGCAAGCGGATTCGGTTCACCAAGGGCAGAATGGATCGGAAGAACAGATCAAAGAGAACCGGCGACTGCCTCCTTGAAGCGGCGGATGGCGTCGATGTGGGCCGAGGGAGTCTTGAACGCCGCTTTCATCGTGTCGACAGAGAGGTGTGTGGCTCCGAGCTTTTTCCACTCTATGGCTTCTTGGATCCACTCCTCTGGGGAGCGCGCGCCAATGGAAAAGCGGATTTCCATTCCGATACCGGAGGGTTCTCGACCGATTGCGCGGGCGTAGAAATGAATCTTCTCAGCGAGTGGGCGGATTTTATCCACGGGCTGAGTCGGCGCCAGCCAACCGTCTCCCATGTGAGCGACTCTCCGGAGCACGGGCTCAGCGCTCCCTCCCAGCCAGATGGGGATGGGTCTTTGGATGGGAAGGGGATTCAAACCGGCATCGGTAATCTTGTGCCATCGGCCGTCGAAAGTGACGAGCTCTTGAGTCCAGAGCGCTCGCAGCACCTCGATCTGTTCTTCCGAGCGACGTCCTCTATTTTTGAAATTTTCTTCCAGGGCCTCATATTCCACAGGGTTCCAGCCTATACCGATTCCCAAACGCAGTCGCCCGCCGCTGAGAACATCGACCGCCGCAGCCTGTTTCGCCACCAATGCCGTCTGCCTTTGTGGAAGAATGAGGATTCCGGTCACGAGGCCGATCCTCTTGGTTATGCCCGCCAGGTAACCGAACAGGACAAACGGTTCATGAAACATATGCTTGTAGGTGTAGGGAGGACTCCAGCCAGGGCGGCTGGCCGGGTTCGCGCCCAGAACGTGATCATAAGCCAGCAGGTGGTTGTATCCGAGCGCCTCCGCGGCCTGGGCGTAGTCGCGGATGGCTAGCGGATCTTCACCAATCTCTGTCTGGGGAAAAACAACTCCGATATCCATGCGGTTTCTCCTTTTTACCTCTTTACCTCGCCGTGAGGATAGGCGAGAGCACTTTCTCTTGAAGCCAGGCGGAGAGGTCATTCAGGCCTCGCGGCCTGATCTCATGACCCATATCATATTCTCGGTACGTGACCGGGACACGCAGCCTGCGTAGGTTCTCTACCGATTCCCTGGCGTGCTCGACTTCGATCAGCTCGTCGCCCGAGCCATGCTGGACCAAGGTCGGAGGACGTTGGTCGTCGGATGGATTGGAAAAGCTATCCGCCAATTCCTTGGGTAGCCACGTACTCAGGGCGACGAGGGCGGCAAAGCGCCCGGGGCCGCCGAGTCCGAGAGAGTAGGCCATCACGCCTCCCTGGCTGAAGCCGAGGACAACGAGTTTTCCTCGGTCGATGGGATAACGCGTCAAAGCATAGTCGAGAAATTTTTGCAGATGCTCCCCGGCGGACAGGATGGCTGGAATGTCGGGTGGCTCATCCAATCTGAGAGGAAACCACCCGTATCCTACGGCCCCCGGACCCATAGGGACCTCGACGGGGCCCTGAGGACAGATCACCAGAAAACGGCCGCTGCAGAGATAGGGCGCGAGCCCGAGGAGATCCATGGCATTAGCTCCCCAGCCGTGGAGCGCGAGTATCGTAGGATGGGGGCCCTCACCTTGCGGTTCGAAGATGGTATGGATGAGCCGCATGATTTTCCTTAACCGATTCCGAGACTTTTCTTCCAGAAGTAATAGATCCAGGCGCCGTACTCCGCCAGCACCCAGCGGATCTGCCTTCCTTCTCTCCACCAGCCATTGGCGGAGAAGGGGTCGTCCCGTGCCGGAACGACGCGTATGCTGAACTGATGGGGAAAGCTCCTCTCCCAGATATAGCGGGCGCGCCGCGTGTGGAACTTGCTCGTTGTGATAATGATGCGCGACATTCCCCGTTTGAGCAGCTCTGTTCCCACGGCCTCCGCCTCGGTCACGGTGTCATAGGCGTCTTCAGCGCTGATGGCTATGACCCTCCCCCTCGGCACGCCCAGAAGCGAAAGGACACGAAGAGAGTTCTCATACCAAGGGCAGCGCTCGACAAAGCCCTTTCTTTCGAGATCCCTCAAGGCCTCGCTCTTGCGGTTCCCGTTGATGACGACCCTCTCGGCGTATCCTTCGCGAAAGAGCGCCGCGGCCTCGATCAGGCGCGGATAGTATTCGATCCCGGTGCTCAAGATCACGACAGCCTCGGAGCGCTCGGGCTTGTCGTCCAGGATCAAAAATCTGCCGATCGCCGTAAAGATGGGGCCGGCGGAGAGATAGAGCAGGGCCGAAAGAGCCAGCGCTCCAACCACCGCGTAGAAAAAAAGTGAATGTTTTTTTTGAGCCAACGGCGCGCCTCCGATTTTTTCTAATCCCTGAGTCTATCCAGCCGCCTGAGCCCCAGCCGGAGCGGCACGATCACGGCGGCGACCGTGAGGGCCAGGACGGCGGCGAGAGATGGGACGATGACCCAGGCGCTGGCTCTCGCGCTGCCCGGGTTTAGTCCTTCCATAGTGAGCAAGTATACCGGCCAGGCCTCGATCATGACAGCGGCGCCGATGAAGGCGATGCTGAAGATCATGCAGATGGCCCCGCCGAAGCTCGTCGGGATCTCCGCCACGTTGCCATAGTCGAATTTTGGATAGAGCGCTCCGACCCCCACGCCTATGGCCGTGATGCCGAAGGTCATCAAAAAGATGGTAATCAGCGAAAGGGACATCATCCACCCGGGGACGCGCAGCAGGGTATTGCTCAGGAAGACGAGGATCTCGCCGAGAAAAAGCAGGGGGATGAGGTTCAGCCAAAACTTGCTCCAGAGCAGGGAGCGCAGCGCGATGGGCGAGGTCTGGAGAATCCAGAAGGCCTTTCCCTCCAGGCTCACCGCTGGAAATGCAAACCTGATCGCTACCGCGCTGAGGACAAAGCCGGCCAGTCCTAGGTTGGTGAAGGAGATCACCGTCCGCAGGGTGGAAGTGGGGATGGGAGAACGGTCTAAGGGGAGGACCTTGAAGTTATACAGATAGACGACGATCAGCGCCAGGAGGAGGAAAAGCTGGGACCATTGGGTTGCGTCGCGTAGGAAGGTCTTGATGTCTTTGACCATGATCGCCTTTAAGGTTCCCGGGAAAGGATAGGTCATGCGGTCGATGATCCTGTCGAGGAGATATCCTTGCCGTCGGCCCTGCCGCGACTCCTGCGCCTTGGACCAGCCGGTGAGATGCACGGCTGCGGAAACCCACGAGGTCATAAGAGGCAGGAAGAGGGTGTAGCTCATGAGCAGGGGATAAAAAAACCATAGGTCGACGGGCTTTTGGAACAAAGCAGAGGCGAAGATCTCCGCCGACCAACTGCTGGGCAAGAGGGGAGAGGAGGGTGTCTCCATGGCGCTCAGGAATTCCAGAAAATGGCCGAAGGCCTCGGGCTGGACCAGCCTTTCCGGCTGCGAGAAGCGAAAAAGAAAGTAGAGGACGATGAAGGCGAAGAGGCCGATGAAGAAAAGGATGTCCCGAATCCTCCTGGCGGGGAGGCAATAGACCAGCAAGTGGACGATCAGGATCCCGAGGGCCGCGGGGATGATCAAAAACAGCGGCAGCACGAGGAGCACCCAGAGAAAAAAAAGGGCGCCGCCGTGAAAGACGGAGCCGTATGCGGCGAATATCGGGAGGCTGAAGAAAAGGACCATCCAGGAAGAGTTGACGGTCGTGGTGATCAGGCGCGAGTAGAAGAAAGAGCCGGAAGAGGTCGGCGCCGATAAGACGAGGTCCAGGTCCTGCGCCAGGAAAAAAGTCGACAGGGCGGTGATGAGATTGCTGAAGAGGAGCATGGACAGAAAGGTGAGAAGAATAATCAGCAGGAACTGATAGGCGAGGGCGGGCCCGAGCCCGTGAACGGTTTGAAAATAGACCAGCACTCTTTTGATGGTCCAGTAAATGGCGAGCCAGAAGACCAGAGCCAAAAAAATGAGAACAACCCGCCGCGGCCATTTTTTTTCTCCCCTGCGGAAAAAATCGTTTTTCCAGGAGAGGACGATGGGAGAGAGTAAAATAACGAGCGAGGACATACTATACAAAATTTTGAATTTTCGGTTCAAACAAATTTTTTTGGTTGAAAATGCTTACCGTTACACATGACCTTTGGCCGCAGCCGGATCAGAGCAGTCGCCCACATTTGGAGTGCTTGAGGGCTGCGGATGCTTCGAGTCTGGCGCATC
>Ga0209824_10001231_pt1 | contig 14770 bp, 15 predicted proteins | sample VDWuncwatermetaG_FD_184124 | JGI IMG/M metagenome (GOLD analysis project Ga0209824, IMG submission 184124) | Wastewater microbial communities from Netherlands to study Microbial Dark Matter (Phase II) - VDW unchlorinated drinking water (SPAdes)... ... | reverse complement strand
GAGCAAGATAGCCAACAGGGTCGGGATGGGTAAAATCAGGGCCAAATTGTATTCTTTTTTGGCTTTCAAAACGGATATGCTGATAAAAAGGAATGCTACAAACCAAACCAGTTTTCTTAAAATATGCAGTTTAAAACCGTCGCAAAAACAAAACCCCATAAAAACCACATATAAACTGAGAGCCAAAAATTGCATCAATAGGGTATTAGCCAAATAATCCATAATTATTTAACTGCCTTTCCCTTTTTTTCTTTTTTTTCCTCCATAACCTTAATCACCATTGCCTTTTTGATAAAATGGGCTTTAAATATTTTTACATTCCGGTAGGTTACGGTAACTTTAGCGCCGGTAACCAACTTTCCCTGAATCTGGGTTTTCGCGTCTATTTTGAATTTGGCGGAATTACCTTTATTGCTGACAATAATCTCGGTGCTGCTATAGGAATCTACGGTTCCGGTAAACACACCAGTTACCTCTTGGGTTTTTTCTTCCCCTATATCTCCGGCATCATAATCTTCTGTGGCAAAAGAAAATTTAAGCAGACTACCCAAAATTAAAGCAAAACCTAGCCCTAAAACCAATAATATTTTTCTTTTCATCTTTCCAAACCTCTCCATCTTCTATTAAACCGCCCCGGATTCCAGAAGCCTCAAGAAGACCTCTGCCACTTTGGCGCTGAATTGGGTACCGATATTTCTCCTTAATTCATCCATGGCCCTTTCCTGGCTCATGGCTGGCCGGTAGGCGCGGACAGAGGTCATAGCATCATAGGCATCGGCAACGGCAATAATCTGGGAAAAGATGCTAATATTATCTCCGGTAATCTTATCGGGGTAACCCTTGCCATCTACGCGTTCGTGATGAGACCGGATAACAGCTAGCATCTCTTCATCCAAGATGGCCGGCTTTAAAATATCCTCTCCGATAATGGGATGTTTCCGAATCTCCTCCCATTCCTCATTGGTAAGTTTCTCTTTTTTATTTAGGATATGTTCGGGGATAGCCAATTTGCCGATATCGTGCAACTCCGCAGTCCTTCTTAATAATTCGGCCTTTTCCTTGCTAAAACCCATACCCAAAGCGATCTGCTCGGAATAATCGGCTACCCGGTCGGAATGGCCACGGGTATAGGGATCCTTGGCCTCCAAGATTCTGATTAAGGCCTGCATGACCCGGTAGAAATAGTCATGGAGTTTTTGTCTGGAGACAAGGAGATTCTGCGCCATGCTGTTAAAGGAATGGGCTAGCTCGGTTATCTCATCATTCCCTTTTTCTTCCACCTTATATTGCAAATCACCGGAGCCAAGCCGACGAGTTCCTTCAATCAATCTTTTTATGGGCTTAGAAATTCTGCGCGAAACCAGGAACCCTAAACTGATGGAAAGCATAAATCCCACCAATAAAACAAATATGGCCCTCAGCTTAATTTCTTCTTGGGTAAGATAGACATCGTCGGCGCTAACATCTACCCCCAACACGGCTACTGCCTTGCCAGATTTATCACGGACAGGGGCATAACCAGAAAGGGTAACGCCCCATTCATCAACCATAAGATGACGGTCGGCAGAAGGCCCCTTAAAAGCCTCCATCATTTCGGGGAAACGGGAGGCATCGTATCTGTCACCCGGATAAGAAGTCACCTCTTTGTTTGTGGTTGCAGGTATGGGGTCAACCACAAACTGCCAGATGCCCTCCTGACTGGTTTTGGTAAGTGTGTAGATATATTGTACCGAAGGATTGACTTCTTTGATTTGATTCAATTTGGCGGCGATAATCTTATATTGGGAAGAAGAAACCCCTTCGCGGTCTAAAGGGACCTGTATCAGGGTGTCGGCATCAACCATCAATGCCGCAGTCTGGGCAACTACCATTAATTTATCCCTTAACTGTTCAAACTGGTTATCCAGGCTGAATTGATAGATGAGATAGTTACTGAGGGCGGCACAGAAAAATAAAGCCAGAACCAAAACTATAGTTATCTTGGTCTGGAAACTGGTAAATATCTGGCGTAGTAGGCGCATATTGTCTTTATATTAAAATATCCTTACTGTAAAGTAGCCCGATTTATCTTTGAATTATTTTTATTATATCCTTTTTTTGTCAGGGAAACAATAAAAAAGGCACCAAAAAACTTTTGGCGCCGTTTTATGTCCTCATTGGACAAGTGTTGAATTTTTATATGGCCCCTAAAGAAGCGGGGCTATTTAATCAGAGTTGAAGCAACCACTGCATTTTGCGGTTATGCACTATCCATTCCCGAATGATTCTATGCCCCATTAAACTTAACATCGCGTTTCTGTAATGAAACCTCATTAGCTGGGAAAAAAATCTACGAATAGAATAGAATTTAGTGTACGCCTTTATTACATTTACCTGAAGTTGCCTGGCCGATAACAATTTAGGATTAAAGACCACGTGCTGGCCGTCGTAAAGACTCCAATCATGACTAAAAATCCTTTTTTGCTCTTTTAACTCTTCGTAAACTTTAGTTCCGGGCAAAGGAGTAAGTATCATCATCTGGATTGTATCTATCTTTTGCCTTATCGCAAACTTAAGCGTATCCCAAATAGTATTTTCATTATCATTGTCACTACCCAAAACGAACATGCCGTGAATCCTAATCTTCTTTTTGCGAAAAGAATGGATTGCATTTATTATATCTTCGATGCTCTGTTTTTTCTGATAGACTTGGAGGGTTTTAAGATTAACTGATTCGAATCCCACGCATGCTACCGAACATCCGGCCTGGGCCATAAGGCTCATGAGTGAATCGTCCTTTGCCACATCGCAACGCACCTGACAAGTCCAGCCCCGGATTTTATGTTTTATCATAAGCCACAATAAATCCCGGGTACGCTGATGGTGGGCGGTAAAATTATCATCGCAGAAGAAAAATGAACTTGTGGTTCTTGACAATAATTCCTGAATCACGTTATCGGAACTGCGAAACCGGTATTCACGACCAAAAACCTTGGTTACGGAACAAAAGGTACAATCAAAAGGACAGCCCCTGGAGGTGGAAATGGGCATAACCAAGGGAGATGAGCTATAACCCTTGATTAAAGAAAAATCGGGAGCGGGTAAACTATCTAAATTCTGAACCGGCCTACCGTTTACTATCCTATCTTTTATGGCACCCTCCACCACATCAACAATCACCTCTTCCGCCTCACCGACTACCACCTGCCTGGAATATTGCAAGGCTTCCTCAGGCAACAGACTCGCATGGACTCCTCCTATGATTACCTTTTCTTTGGGGAATTTACTGGCTATCTCGTACCCACGCTTAGCAGTCGAGGTTAGAATTGAAATACCTATTATATCGGCATTTAATTGCTCATAATCAGGCCGGCATATATCCTCATTATAGATCTCAACATCATGCCCCCTATGCTTTAAAATGGTCCCGAGATATACCGGACCCAACAGGGGCATATGTAATTTACTGTACACGTTTGCTTCTGATGAAGCTGGTTCGATAAGCACTATCTTCATAAGTTTACACTTTTACTACTGTTTGGTATGTGTGTATGTTGGTTGTTTGGAGGCCCTTTGCAGATTTCTAAACCTCAAGTGAAACTTTTTTCTCCTCAGTTAGAGCATCAAATTTCGTGTCAACCAGACTGGATCGGAGAGGAAAAACCTCTCCACCCTCGGTTTAGCTGATAAGATCAAACCCTTACCCTTAAGAAACTTCTTGATCTTGCCTGTGTGCATCCAATTTCCCTTCAGGTAAAAAAGGCCCGGCATTATAACATACCGGGCCTGTCTTTGCGTCAAGTTATAATTTCACTACTTTCGTAGCCTGATCGCCCTTGGGTCCTTTCTCGATTTCAAACTCTACTTCCTGACCCTCGTCGAGAGATTTATAACCCTCTCCTTGAATCGAGCTGTGATGCACAAAAACGTCGCTACCAGAATCGGTCGTGATAAACCCGAATCCTTTCTGGTTACTGAACCACTTCACTTTGCCTCTTGCCATTATTTACTACCTCCCTTCTTTTTAAATTATAGTAAATAACGACAGAAACAAAAACAGCCGAAAGTTAGACTTCTCACAACCCTTCGGCTATCGACTTCTAATCTTATATTTACTACGGTAATAGTGTATCACCTCGCCTTTTAATTGTCAAATATATTTTAATAAACAGCAAGGTAAAGGCCTTACCCCCTGTCTTAACCTTTATTTCTCCGGCTTTTGCCAGTGATATCTTCGCTGGGAAGGAACCGATAAACTCATGCATGACCGCCGCGCCTATAGTAAGGCTAATAATATCGGAAATGGCGGCAAAGAGGGATCCTGTTTTATCCTTACCAAGAACTTGGCAAAAAACGTTCCTGACCTTTCAGTATCACGCCTACTCATTCTAAAATATGTTTTTAAATTGCTTTCTGCTGCAATGTTGCCGAAGGTAATTCCGGAATCTTAAAGATGCCTTTGTATCGCTTTCAAAATACTATCCGCGGCTCCCCTGTCCGGGTTGACTGCTCCTACACGAACCTCCACCCTGGTAGAATTCTCGGTTATTTTACGAATATCAATCCAAATTTCTTTACCATCGCTATATTGACTTCTTAACTGTGCAACGTTTGCTTCCTTTGCTTCCTTTGTTATTTCTAATTTAAGTGACTTTAAAGCATTTTCAGAAGCTTTTATAGTCTGCTCATAGGGAGTATGAAATTCCTGCGTCAGTTTCCCGGATAGCCAAACCGCTGTCCCTGAACCAGCAGCTGCTCCCACGAATAGAGCAAAACAACCATATATATTCAACAATAAGAAACCACAAAAAACAAAAACTAATATTCTTTTAAACATACGTCCCCCTTTCGCTCTTATTGAGACTACTAAAGTTACCATTAAAACTGCCGCAAAATATGCACTTATTTTATCCCAAACAAACCTCCCTGGCAATAGATTTTATCCCCTCCTGCTTGGATTAGACGCCCTAAAAGAAAACCCTGATGATTTTCTAAAGTTTATTTAATAATCTGAGGCCATCCGGATTAATGCCAGTTTCTCACTTCTAGACCAGCTTTTAATCTGGGCTTCACGTTTAAGGGCCTGAGATTTAGTAGAGAAAGGTTCTTTATGGACAACCTTGAGGGGTGGATTATAACTGGTATAATGGGTGGTTTTTTTATGATGCTCTCTAATACGGCGCTCTAAATTATTGGTAATGCCTGTATATAAAGAGCCGTCTTTGCACTCTAAAATATAGACCAGCCACATATTCTTTGTCCTTCGGCTCGGCCGAGTAAAATCGAATGCCTCGCTTAAGGATGGTTAGACAAAAAACTCGCTTTGCTCACCACCAGCCTTAAGAGCGAACCAGGCGAGTCAAACCATTCCTTCCTATCGGATAAGTTCCGCAAAATTTCAGTGTCAAAACTCAAAGTGAAGTTATATGCATCATTACTTCAAACAATTACTCCAATCTTCATTTTGAAAGCTCTTTTTTAATTAAAACAATCCCGTAATGATATGGCTTTAAGTCATGTCGGATAGGATCACAAAATCCGACACTCTTAGCCCATTGAATACACTGTTCTGGCTTCGGGCGGATATCCATTGAAGGGCCCCGTGGCGTGGTTTTATCGTAATTCCAATGAATAATGCCGAGTTTGCCGCCTTCTTTAAGGATTCTATTTGCTTCGCCAAGCAGAACTGTGGGATTTTCAAAATGAAGGATGTTAAAAAGCATGACATAATCCACGCCTCCATCTGACAGACCCGATCCTTCGGTTATGAAATCACGCTGTATGGTTTCTACGTTTCTCGATTCTTGCTTTTTGGCCTCTTCGTTTGTTAAGCGAATCATCTCCGGATCGATATCAAGCGCATAAATCTTTCCCTTAACGATCTTGGCAGCTGGAATAGTAAACGTACCGTAGCCACAGCCGAACTCTACCGCATCATTGATTTGATTATTCAACCCGAGCGTCATGAGAATCTTATTGGGATTGAAAAATCCTTCCCACATATCCCGTTCGGGCATTCCGCTTTCTCGGATCTTCATCGTAATCAACTCCTGTTATGATTTTGAGTATCTAAGCGCCGCCACTCACGCACAACTCTTGAAACCAGTTCCATCAAGGCCGCGTTCCCATTCTCCAAACCCTTTTCAAAATCACTCTCGATCGTACCCATCCGATTAGTCACATACGCAAAACAGACAATCGGATTCCCTCTTGCTTGAGCGAAGGCATATAAAGCCGCCGCTTCCATGTCAACAGCCAGCAAATTCTCGGAACGAGCAAAAGCAATCGCCTCTTCCGTTTCTCTAAAGGGCGCATCCGTTGTCCACACATCACCCCGCACAACGGACGAATCATCCTGAAGCAAACCACTCAACATTGAATAGACATCCGATTGGATCTCAACGTAAGGTTCGGGCGACAAATAATGATAGCTTGTCCCTTCATCCCTGAGAGCGCGCCTTATCAGAATAAAATATGGGGGTCTGCGAACCGAGACGATTTGTCCGGCGGATGTAATGCTGATTAAAAATCTACAACCGGAAGCAAATAATTCTTCAGCCACAAGCACAGCAAAAGATGCGCCTACCGCACAGCCCAGAATGCCGACCGGGTTGCCGTCGATATAAAAATCGTAAAGGTCGGTATGATAACAAGCCCAGTGAGGATCGCGGATGCCGGCCGCAGAATTCCTCACATAACGAAGGAAGTCGCCATCTGGGTCTAAAACACATATTTCCGGCACGTTCCCGGCCGATATACCCTTCTGCCGCCGGGCTTCGCGTAGCAAACTTTCCGCATTAAAGATAGACGGCTCCATATATTCTTTATTGTTCAAGAGCGGTATAATTTTAAGATTAATATTATTTTTCATTGATAATAATGATTATCCTCTTCAATATTTATCGTTTAATATATAACTTTCTCAACCTTATTTCATTCCAAGCTTTCTTAAAACCCACATCATTGGACACCAATTTGTAAATGTGGATTGGAAGAGACTGAAACCAACGAAGGTCGTGAACCACAACCATTTTGGGCTTACAAAATAAGATAATAGAAGGCTGCCTAAGACGAAAAAACCCGCAATGCCCCTCAATGCTCGTTCTAATGTCATCTCTCTCACCTCCTCAAATGAAGCCATAACTTACAGAAGCCAACAGGATGACGTAAGTTATATGGCTGAATTTGACCCTTGACATCAAAGATGTCAAGGGTAAGTTCGCACTTATAAGTTATGTCGCTTACATCTTTAATCTAAGGCTCCATAACTTATGTGCCCACTTAGAAACTGTATCTGGCAAGTACATATATATTACTATTTTTGTGCTGTTGGCCGAAGGATGTATTGTCTTTGACTCCGGTAAATATGTTGGTACCTAAGGCAAGAAGCATATTATCGGTTACATTGATACTTGCCTCAGGCGTAATAAAAAAATCTTCTTCGTCAGGGCTATAAAAAGTAAATAAAGAGAGTTTTACTGTTTGATATTTTAATAATTTGGTAACTCTTAGAGTAATATACTGATGAAGCTCTTTTTTCCTAAAAAATGCTGGAGGAAGTTTGGCTTTATATTCTTTATATTGAGACATAAGTTCACCATAATATTGTAAACCAACCGTTAGATCATTCTGAAAGGCCTTTTGATAACCGATTAAAAATTTTGACTGTGAATTTTCAATCCCTGGATTCTTTCCATTTCTATCATCCATTGAATCATAGTAGCCGTATTCCGCACTTATAACACCGCCTAAGGCACTCTTCTGCAAACTTGCCCCATATACGGCAAGCTCCGGATAGAAATGTGATATTGTCGTTGGCGATATGAAATTATCTGCCCTCATCGCTGGGGTTCTATAAAACCCTTTATACGCATAAGCGGATAGATCGGCTCCGCCCAATGACCTATATATCCTTAATGCATATTCCGTATTTCCAAATGTAGTTTTTGGTTTCTCGACTTCTCTATTCATAATATTTGGGTACGGGTCAAAGAAGAAGAACCGTCCGACTGATGGCAAATTATCCGGCGTAAAATGCGGAATAACTATAAATTCTGCCGATACTAAATCAGTGTAGAGATTGAGCTTCCCAGCGTCCACACCCTGCTTAAGATACTCAAGCGGCCTACCTGAATAGAATGCTTCCCAATCTTTCGGGAATACATCATTAATAAAAAGAAGATCTCCTACACCCCACGTGACTATCTGTCGGCCTATCCTTACATCAAATTTATCCATAAGATAATCCATATAGCCTTCTCTTAAGGCTACTCCCCAGCTATCTTCCACCCAATCATGGAAGACATCTCCTTTCACATTGAAACCGACTTTGGTATTAGAAGGATAATAGGAGCCCTCCAGTCGTCCCCTCTCTTCTCCCAACATCAACTCTTGCCTTTTTGCTCCCGGCAACTTCACGCCTGTTATTCTGGCTGAATAATTGGTCTGCAGGAACCCTCTGATAGAAGGTTCTTCAGCGCAAAAAACCGGAGAAGACAAAACCCAAAATCCAAAGGACAGCAACAAGGAAAAACAAATAATCCGGTTATTATATGTTACTTTATCCATTCCGCAGGAGGTCTCCTTAAGTAGCGTTCGGAAAAAATATCGTCTCCGATCCCTAAATTATATTTCGTGCTTTGGAATGTGACTTCTGTACGATGTCCTGTCTTGACGTTCTTCATTGCCCTTTTGATCGCAGTAGGGATGCCATTTATGTCCTTGATCTCAAGAGCCTCGAACTGTTTATAAAGATCATTCTGCGTATCATAGAATTCCTCTTTAAGTGGTAAATAACTTACTTTATCAATCCAAGAAATCCTCTTAGTATATTCTGCAGAGCCTTTGGGCAGGCTTTCTATTACATAGCATCCTTTGCCATTTAATTCCTCTTCCTTTAATAGGCGATATGTATCTTCCTTAAGCTTTCTTCCAGAGATATCCTCGTAGCTAAAATCACTTCCCACAAAACTGGAATATTTATCATTGGTAGCGATTCTTTTTACCAAATTTATTGCCGGGATAAACAACCAGCGGTCATCGTCTCTATCAGGGTATTTGTAAACCATAAAGGTGGTATCCTTTACATCAGAAGGCTGGTGGAAATAGATAAAATATTTTTGCCTGCCCTCCGAAGCTTCAGCGAAGGAAAGCTCACCTCCTTCGGCGTAATTCTTTCTAAGCATAGTAAGGTCTCTTATCCTTTCCTGACCGCCTTTATCAATCAATTTCATCAATATCCTTGCCTTCATATCATTGCCTGCGTAATAAAAACGGACGTAACAGGCACGAACGATTTCTTCCGGAGTTAACGTATCACTGGAAAAAGACACCTTTGTCCAGATTATTCCTAACGCCAATATCATAATCAATACTTTTATATATCTCATCTTTATTCCCCCTCCCTGCCTGCCGGCAGGCAGGCATTAAAAGGTAACCATTTTTTAAAATTGACAATTAATGCTGGCAAATACATTAATGTTGCTACAGAACTTAACACCATAATTAAAGCCATGAATATACCAACAGTAATATAAGGAGTGAGGCTTGCAAACATCATAACTGCAAAGCCTAATGCAAACAAAATAGCGTTTCTCATTATACCTTTGCCTGGACGTCCCACGGTCCAAACTAGCGCATCCTCTAAATTGGGCACTTCTTTATATCGCTGCTTAAATCTGCTTACGAAGTGAATGGCAAAATCAATTGCCATACCTAAAGAAAGTGTGGATAAGACTGATATCGGCATGTCAAAATCCTTACCAATCCACCCTACCATCCCATAGATTACTACAATGGTGGCTAATAGCGGTATAAAGCTTATGATGCCCCATTTTAAAGAGCGATATTCAAAAATCAAAAGACCCAAGACCAATACCAATGAGGCAAGAAAACTCGATATCATACCCCAGAGCACTTCATCGTTCCAGACCATATTAAAATAGGCAATACCTGAGGGTTTGAATTGGCCTTTAGGCAGCGGATGATTCAAGGTGTATTTTTGTACGGCCTGGATAATCTTACGCATTACACCGGCATCCCAAGATTTAAGCTGTATCCAGATATTTGCCCTCTTGAATGGATAATCCACTACATTGTTAAGATCATTCGGCCTGGCTGACATCTCCATAAGAAATAGATATTGGGCGATTTCATCTTTAGAGTTAGGTATAACTTCAAACTTCGGGTCATTTTGATGGAGCACGCGATTTATGTGCTTTACATAATCAGCTACGGAAGTTGTTTTACCTACGAGGGGATTCTGTTCTAACTGGCGCTGCAGAGCTTCAATATAGCGAAGCGTGGATGGTTCTTTGATAAAATCATCCTTATTAGAATCCAAGACAAAATAAGCAAGCGACGTGCCTCCCAGTTCTTTATTTAGAATCTTATCCGAACGCCTTATTTCGCTTTTTGCCTTAAACCAGGAAACCATATTGTTATTGACGTGAATTCGGCTGACACCAATCACGGATAACACTATGAGGATAAGACCAAGCTTTAAGATAACCGATCTTTTGGATAAACTTAAATTTCCGAGTTTAACTAACCAGGTCATGCCTTGAGCCTTATCTTCCTTAAGATCCTCTCGCTTCAGTGCCCTTTGGATGGCGCTTTCTTTCATAACCATTAATACTGCCGGCACAAAGGTGTAACTCATAAGAAGTATCACGAGCGTCCCAAAGGCAACAAATAAACCGAATATCTTTACGGGAACAATAGCTCCGGTAGCCAAAGAGGCAAAGCCAACAGCCGTAGTTAAATCTGAGTAGAATACCGGTTGCGCGATCGTATTCATTGTCTCAATAACTGCTTTTCTTTTATCTTTAACTTCTCTAAAGCGGAAATAGAACTCATTAAAAATATGCACTGTATCAGTGCTGATTGCCATCAAGAATACAGGCATCATCGAACTCATTATGTGTACAGGAAAACCCATGCCAATCAATAGGCCCAAACTCCAAAATATGCTTATCATTGCTACAGCCATATTGGTGAATACGAGAGTAGAACTCCTAAACATAAGAAATAGGGCAATACACATCACCATTCCAGAGATGGGAGAAAAAAGACCCATCTGCATGAACATCTGGGCGCCAAACGTATCCCTGGCAATCGGGTCGCCTGCAAGATAATATACTTCCGGAGGCCCAACTTCTTTCACAATCTTTCTGATAAGATCAGCTATCGTCTTACCATTGGCCGCAGGTTCAATGGGAATATAAATAGCTGTAGTTTTGCCATCTTTAGCGATGAATCTATCTATTAACATAGGATTGTCATAAAGAATCTTTTTCATGGTCTTTAACTCATCTTTTGTTTCAGGGATTTTATCTAATAATGGTCTCACCTGTAGACCATCTTCTTTTACAATAACGTCGTTTACCGTAGATAGGCTCAAGACGTCTTGCGTAATTACCCCTTTGATCTTCAGGACAGATTGAGTAATGAGAGCGATTTTCTTAAGAGTATCCGGATTGATTATACCTTCTTTGTTTGAGATACCTAAGACAATCGTATCTGCGTGAAGAGAAAAAAGACGATCTACCTCGTCGTTATATACTCGTACCGGAGAGGTAGTAGGAAGCATGTGTTTGGGATCTGTGTCTATCCTTATTTTTGGAAATTGCCACAAGAAAAAACAAGTGACTATCAATGTTAAGAGAATAACTAATTTGGAATGCTCTACAGAAAAACCAAAAATTCTTTTAATCATTTGACCTCCATTTACAAATGTCTTTGATTAATTTGTCATTCTCGTTAAGTCGCTCCCAAAGCATTTCTCTCATAATATCAAAGGCCTTATTAATTTTAGGATTGGCAAAAGAATAATAGATCGAAGGATTGAAATTGCAAACGGTATAAGTGCAGCTTAAAAATTTGTTTCAGAGTTCTTTTCTTCTTCATAACCTTATATTCAGTCATATCGAATACATTCCTTTATTAGAATAGACTAATATAGTTGATAAAAAATAACCCGCCACAAAGATCGGCGGGCAAGTAAACTACGCTCTTTTAGTTTTACGTATATCTTGAGACAGTTTCTCTGTCTGGGCTAATTTCTCAAGGAGCATTTCTCTTATAATGTCAAATGCTTTGCCAATCTTAGGATTAGCTAAAGAGTAATAGATTGTCGTGCCTTCCCTTCTCGTCTTAACAATACCTTTTTCTCTTAAGATGCTTAGGTGTTGGGAGAGGTTTGCCTGTCGGATCTTGACAAGTTTAGTTAATTCTCCCACAGATAGTTCTTTGTCTCTTAAAAGATTTAATATCTCTAAACGCTTGGGCGAAGTAAAGACCTGGCACATCTGTGCATGAAGCTCATAGAGCTTATATTCCATATGCTCCTTATAATTTAGTATATGCGAATGTTAGCATATATTGTCATTTTTGTCAAGACATTTCCTTCTAAGCAAAAACCCTCTGCCTGCCTACCGTCAGGCAGGCAATATATTCTATCACAGAGGGTTGGAAAGTCGAACTCCTCCGCGAGGACTCGGCCGCTCGCTCTCTTCTCGTCCTCGCTCCTCCGCCAAATTTGGCTCCCTTTCATAGACGATTTTCGCAACTGGTGTATGACGGAGGATGCGGAGAAACTATGTAAAGAATTGAGTGTTATTGCTTAAACAGCCCCTTTAAGCTAAACACATAACAATGTTATAAACCAATAAAATATATAGATAAATTGAATTCTTAGACTTCTTTTCATCTCTTTTTCTGACAAAGTAATAAAATATTTTCCTTACCTAAATGGAGTTCATCTTTATAGGTCTTCTCCTTTAAAATATTCATCTCAGATTTTTCTATCAACTTATATAAGCTTTTTCTGCTATAAAAACTTTGATGATGTAAATCATCATAATCTGGAACTAGGGGTGTTTCAATCAATAAGTAACCAAATTCTTTCAATGTTATTCTTGCTTTCTCTAAACACTCATACGGATGGATAAAATGTTCTACTACATGAATCATAGTAATAAAATCGAATTCCCCCTCCGGAAATTCTGAATCTTCAAAAGAAAAGTTGATTATTTCAATGCCGGAATGTAATTTTAAATCTTTGGTATAATCACTCAAATCAATACCCACACATTGCCATCCTCTATTATAAAATAATTCAAGAAGTTTACCATTTCCGCAACCAATATCTAATACTTTTCTTTCTTTTCCTAAATCTTCTTCAATCTTGCCAATATTGAAGTAATTCAGAAGGTGACTCTTCCAACCCTGCCAATCTTCCCACGCTAATGGATTTTTGTAGCATCCAAGCTCTTCATTAATCTTTTTCCAATAAGCTTTATCATGAATCCGTCTTAATTTATTAAGATTAGGTGGTGTTTTTATAAATACTAATTCACAAGAGTCGCATTCAATAAAGCATCTTCTCCAATTTACTTTATGTATTTTTAGATTTTTTGTTCCACAAATATAACATCTGCAGGTGTGAAAAATATAAAGATTCAAAAAAGCACTTAAATAAGTTTTAAAATAGAATGCCTTCTTAATTGTTATCTTCACTAAAGAAAAAAATGATTTTATCATCTTATGTCAATATTATGTTTTATCTTTTTATTAAACCATTGTTTCGATAGAAACGGGCTACTTCCTGCTTCTTTCTAATTATACCACTCCAATTTTCAGGATGGTAAGCAAATAAACCAAAAGCCCCTTGCAGCAAAAGATGTTGCAAGGGGCTAACTGATTGGCTCCCCTTCGTGGACGAGTTTCGCAACTGGTTATGCTTGGAAGAGGCGGAAAAACTATGTCAAGAACTCGCCTTGGTTATTTAAACTGCTCCTTTATCCCTCGGCTTCGCTCGGGATTCCCTTCGGTCGCTTTGGGGTGGGAAGCGTCTGGATTCAACTTAAAGCTTACGGATTTTTCTTTAACTGTGCTTCTAACTCCCTTATCTTCTCGCGGAGCTCCTCTATCTTTTTGCGTTCGGTGATGTCTTCAATAGCGAGTATGATTAACTTCGTGCGATTGGCCTCCAGATAAATTCGGCAGGCATTCAGTAGCATTATCCGCTTGCCGATATCAGTAAAATCATGCTCTACCTCAAAGTTATCAAAGCTTGTGGTCTTGGGAAGGATATCCTCCAGCAACTCTCGCAGTTTCGGGATATCCCATTGGTGATTCCCTAAATCATAGATACGTTCCCCCTCGGTTTCCCCGGGCTTTACCTTGAAGACCTGATAGAAGGAGCGATTGGCTAAGGCTACGCTTAAATCCTCATACAGAATTATTAAGGGTTCACGCACGGTATTTATGATACCCTTGGTGTATTCAAGGGCATCTTGAATTTTCAGCTCTTTCATTTTATTTTTATATTCCATGGTTTCACCTCAATTGATTAGTAAAGAAGACGGACTGTGAAATGAGCATGTTTGCAGTCTTTCATTTTGTTAAGCATTTTTTACCTCTCTTTGACATACCAACAAATTCTACACTGTGTTTCTTGTGTGTCAGTGTTTTCCATCTTGATTTTTTATTTTTATGCTGTGCCAACTCTACCTTCCTTTCTTTAATTAGATACTTCCCTGTTTCCATTCCAAAGAAGAAACTGTTTCCGAATCAATCGAGAAAGTGGGATAATTTGTATTAAATATTATTTTAGTCTTAAAAATAGGCTTTGCAAGGAGAAAATTGGCACAAACAAAAATGGCACCGACATAATCGGTGCCAAAATTTACTCCCCCGCGAGGACTCGAACCTCGGACACGCGGGTTAACAGCCCGCTGCTCTACCAACTGAGCTACAGGGGAATTTTAGAAATTCAAAATTTAAAACG
>Ga0209824_10001228_pt1 | contig 14784 bp, 20 predicted proteins | sample VDWuncwatermetaG_FD_184124 | JGI IMG/M metagenome (GOLD analysis project Ga0209824, IMG submission 184124) | Wastewater microbial communities from Netherlands to study Microbial Dark Matter (Phase II) - VDW unchlorinated drinking water (SPAdes)... ... | reverse complement strand
TCCGTGTTATTCAACGAAGAGCCTATGGTATTAAAGATCGAGTGTATCTGAGACTTAAAATATTGACCTCTTTTTTACCAGATTTGTGAAATTTTACCCACACAAAACTTAGTAGACCCAAAATACTTTACTGCCAAGATATTCATTTTGCCTCCTTTATCGTAAATAATCATAATAAAGGCTGTTCTTTGTGTACTACCACAACATCCTTTTTAGTAACGGCAAACTGTTTGGCATCCTCCTCTAAGTTATACCCTATTTGCTTTCCATCCGGTATGGTTACCGATTTATCAATAATTGCTTTTCGAATTTTGACATTTTTACCGATCCTCACCCCCTCCATTACAATTGAATCAATGACTTCTGAATGGGAATCAATTCTCACATCCGGCGAAATAACCGACCCCTCTATACGGGCGCCACTAATAATGCATCCATTGGATACCAGAGAATTCAAGACCATACCGCATCTCCCGCCAGGAAAAGATTCAGCAAAGACGGTCTTTGCAGGAGGAAGTTGTTCGTGGTAGGTATGGATTGGCCAGCATTTATCATAGAGATTAAAAATCGGCAATACCTGAACCAGATCCATATTTGCCTCCCAGTATGCATCAAGCGTTCCAACATCCCTCCAGTATTTTGGTTTATTATCCTTATCGTTAAACACGAACGCAGATACGCGATCATTATTTATCATTGGAGGAATAACATTTTTTCCAAAATCATGAACAGCATCTTTTTTGGTGTTATCAATTACTCTTTTTACCAATACCGATGTGTTGAAGAGATATATTCCCATGGATACCAGCGCCTTATCAGGATTTGTAGGCATCGGTTTTGGACTGGAAGGTTTTTCAACAAAGTCTAGAATCTGTTGTTCATTGTCTATACTCACAATCCCGAACCTGCTTGCTTCATGTATAGGTACTTCAATGCATGGTACTGTAGCATCTGCTTTTTTTGCCATATGGAATTTAATTAACTCACCATAATCCATTTTATAAATATGATCACCGGCGAGGATCAATACCATTTCAGGGCGTTCTCTTTCCAATACATAAATATTTTGATATACCGCATCGGCCGTCCCCTGATACCACATATCACTTATCCTCTTTTGTGGAGGAATATTTTCGATAAACTCATTCAGTTCATTATTAAAAATATTCCATCCGATTCTTAAATGTCTATCCAGAGAATACGATTTATATTGCGTCAAAACACACACCTTCCGCAATCCCGAATTAATACAATTGCTTAAGGCAAAATCAATAATACGATAAATCCCACCAAAAGGAACTGCGGGTTTTGCTCTATCTTTGGTTAATGGATAGAGCCTTTCTCCCTGCCCACCAGCCAGTATGATTACAAGAACTTTTTTAAACACGTTGTAGTCAAATTGTTCTACCATAACCTATTCCTTTTTTTCTTTTCCCAAGGCATTCAACTCGGCAAGCTTGTGTTCAGCCGCGATAGCCGCCGTAACTCCTTCTCCGATCGCAGTCGCAATTTGTCGGTACGAATTTTTCCGAATATCACCAACGGCATACAGCCCTTCTATAGCGGTTTCCATATGGATGTTTGTCTCAATATGACATCCCGCATCCACACATAATAAATTGCCTAAAAAACCCGTATTGGGTACACTCCCAATAAATGTAAAAACACCCTGACAGGGAATCTCTTTCTTTTCCTGTGTCAAAATGTTTTGGGTACAAACGCCATCGACCTTTTCCTGTCCATGAATACTTTCGATTACTGTATTGAGGATAACCTTAATCTTTGGGTTTGAAAAGGCTTCGTCCAGATAAATTTTTGTGGCCCTAAATGCATCCCTTCTGTGTATTATTTGTACGGTTTTTGCATATTTGGTCAGGAAAATACCTTCGGTTATGGCAGAATCGCCCCCTCCAATAACAACTACATCTTTGCCCTTAAAGAAAGCCCCATCGCAAGTCGCACAATAACTAACACCTTTTCCATAAAATTCTTTTTCACCAGGTACGCCTAATTTCTTAGGCTCTGCGCCAGATGCTAAAACAACCACATGGCTTGCATAAGCATCAATATCGGTCGTCACGACCTTTAAACCGTTTTCTAAACTTATTTTCAAGACCTCTTCGTATCTTATCTCCACACCAAACCGCTTGGCCTGAGCCTCCATGCGTTGTGTCAAATCAACACCACTGATGACTTCAGGAAACCCCGGATAATTTTCAATCAGGTCGGTGCCGACTAACTGCCCACCCAAATATTGTTTTTCGAAAATTACAGTCTTTAATAAGGCACGGCAGGTATAAACCGCAGCAGCGAGGGCGGCAGGCCCTCCTCCAACAATAATCACATCATAATCTTTATTCATATTCCCCTTTCCACTTAATTCTGCAACAAGGCTTTTTGGAACCCACCTCTTCAACAATGCCAAAAGACTCGTGACCAATAATGAGAAAATCGTCGCCGGGTGGCCTTTGAATAAAAGGGCACAGCTTTTTTAGAAATACTTCTCTTTCTTTTTTCATTATTTCTGCTCGTTTAAGCCCCAATCGTAATCGAGATATTTTACCGTTACTTTATTATTCCGAATAAATTCTGCATCTTCCGGGTTTAAATATCTTGCAATATATGCCTCTATCTTTTCATTATTTTTAACAAAATCACCTTCATACCATTTAAAGATAGAAGAGAGGTAGAATATCTTCTTTTCTCTATCCAGGTAGTTCTTGCTTTTATTATTGATAAATGAAATTGCCTGTGTCTCCAACTGCTGCTCCAATTTTTCAGCCCTGTATGCCTCTGTTAATAATTTCGGGCAACTCATTGATGCGCAATTAATAGCGAAATGTATCCGTGGTTCCCGAAATGCCTCCCTGAGCTTTTCATTTTCAATTTTTTGCAGGGTAATCTTTCCCTGTTTTGTCACAAACTCCTTTCGCTTAAAAAAGCTGTGAGGCAGCCAGCCCACGTCAAGGACGCTCTTAATGGGATATTCTTCCAATACACCTTTTAAAACAAATGCGTTATATGCATTTATCCAGAAGGACAGGCGACGATCATTGGATGGCAGTTTATCTGTGTCTGCTGTGGAGAGATATTCAATATATCTCTTAAACTCTTTATCTTCTTTTAATTCCTTGTAGTTAACTAATCCATCTTTTGAAACATAACGCTTCAAAACGCCATCGAATACGGAGTCTGGATTATCCTTTTCGGATGCAGAAATTGTAATTGTTATACCGTGAAAAAGTATCAAAAGCAGCGCAGGTATAATATACCTCATCTTATCTCTCCGATTTGCAAGGCTTCACCACAGTGATCCACAGAACATCACGGAAGGTTAGAAATTTGAGGTGGGGGTTGCTCTCATTGTTTACCCTATCAGTGTAATCCCATGAAAATCCGTGGTGAACTATTTTGTCAATGTATTATCTAACCAAATATTCGTATCAGCTTCTTTGTGACTTTGGGAATCCAACCAGAAAATATCTTTTCAGCATAATATTTGTTCGTTGTCCTTCTCACGGCTTGTGACAATGTTGGATAGACATGCACTGTATTGGTAATACTTTTAACCCCAAGATTATTCTGCATTGCCAGGACAAATTCGTGTAAAATTTCTCCACCTTGCGGTGCAAGGACATGGGCACCCAAAATCTCGCCTTTCTTCGTACAAACGATTTTAATAATCCCTTTGCCTTCTCCTTCTATGACAGCTCTATCTAAATCTTTTACATCATACTTATACACCTTTACATGCTTGTATCTCTGCCTTGCTTCATCCTCAGTTAACCCTACCCGACCCAGTTCAGGGTCAGTAAAGGTAACCCACGGGACCACACGATAATCTGCCTTTCTCTTCATAAAAGGAATCAGTGCATTAGCCACTACAAGACCCGCCTGATATTCAGCAACGTGGGTAAACAAATATTGCCCTGTTACATCCCCGCATGCCCATATATTTCTGGCAATAGTACGCAGAGATCTATTTACCACAATAGCCCTCTTTTCCACCTTGACCCCGGCGGCTTCAAGATTAAGTCCTTCTAAATTCGGCGCACGCCCAATAGCAATCATAAACTCATCGGCTTGAAATACCTTTTTCTGTCCACTACACACAGCTATCACTTCTATGCCCTTTTGATCTCCATTTTGTTTGACATGATCTACATCAATACAAGTATGTATCTCAATTCCTTCGTCCTTCAGCATAGACTCCAGGGTATCAGAGATTTCTTTATCTTCACGAGGCAAAACTTGACCCATCTTTTCTAAAACGACAACCTTCGTACCGAATCTTGCAAATACCTGCGCAAACTCCAGTCCTATTGGGCCAGCCCCCAATATAATTATCGATTTGGGTAAATAATCCAGTTTCAGGACGCTTTCGCTAGTTAGATATTTGATATTTTCAATGCCTTTGACAGGGATAGCAACGGCCCTTGAGCCCGTTGCAATAACAAACTTGTTGCTTGTAATTTTATGCCCATCAAATTCAAAGGTGTGACGGTCTATAAACTTTCCATCACCAAAGAAAACTTGTACCCCCATCTTTTCAAATCTTTTTGGATCATCATGTACACCAATTTTTGATATCACTTCCCTCATATGGTTCATAATATTTTTAAAATCGAAGGAGATATTTGTGTCATTCAGACCAAATTCCCTGGTCCTTTTCATAAGTGAAACTATTTTTGCAGACTGAATCAAAGCCTTCGTGGGAACGCATCCATAATAAAGGCAGTCGCCGCCCAATTTGTTTTTCTCGATAAGGGCAACCCTGGCGCCAAGCTGGGCAGCTCCACTTGCAACGTTTAACCCTCCTGCCCCACCGCCTATTACCGTGAGGTCGAAATCTCGCATAATGTTTCTCCGCTTGTATTTACTTTTTACAGAAAAGTGGATATTCGTGGTTATTCCTTACTCTCAATACATTTCTGTTTTTTAAATTTTTTGTACAAAGTCGGTACCAATGAAATCAGTATCAATAGCAAACTGGCAATTACCAAGTTGGTCAACGCCCTTTTCCCACTCCCTGTTGCTCCTTTGAGAAGTGCATCTGCAAAATAGGTATAAATAAACGTGCCTGGTAACATGCCCAGGAAAGAACCGATCAAATAATCGCGATATTTAATCTTGGAAAAGCCCGAACCAAGATTAAGCCCGTTAAAAGGAATGAGAGGAATCAATCTAAGGGTAAATATAAATTTAAAACCATGCCCGGCTACCTTTTCGTCAAATGCCTCTACCCTTCCTTTCATGAGTCTGGACACAAAATCGCGGCCAAAGTACCTTGCCATTAGAAACGCAAGGGTGGCACCCAAATTTGAAGCGAGTACGTTATAAGCAGTACCCTTTGCCACTCCAAATATTGCGCCTCCGCACAGTGTTAAGAGTGACCCCGGTAACGCAACAACACATCCGATCCCATAAATAAGGATAAACCCAATAGGGCCCCACCAATGCTCTCTGAGTTGTGTGAGAATACTCAAAAGTGCATCCTTCTGCGTATACTGTGACAAAGATGTGTACCTGAACGCAAAAAATGTACCTCCAATGATAATTAGTAAAATGATGAACTTGATTATTGATTTCTTGTTTGTCATTAGTTTGTCCTCAGACTTTTGTGAGCATTTTTAGCATCTTATCGCTATTTAGCGTCGATATCATGACGTACTGAGTGCCAGCTTCTTTCCATCCAACAATTTGACAAGCGCCACAAAAGCCGGGACCTTTATATACCACCATCTTACCTGCCATAACCTCTTTCATCTTTGTAAAGTCAATGTCGGAATTACAAACTACAGCCAACGTTATTGGAGTATCATCAATCATATAAAAAACCAGCGGTATATTTATGCCATTGATCTTAGCCAACGTCGCACCCACTAACTTTACATTTTCTTCAATAATGTCAGGTAAAGTTACGCTTAAACCCGTTTGTTTTTGAACGTACTCCACAATGGCTTTAGTATTTTGTAACTGAATATTTTGTTCAACACCAGGCAGTGTTACATTCAAACCGATCTGGTTCGGGAAGTGCCCTAGCATTGATTTGGTATCCTGGAAACGTATATCAGGATCGAGTCTTTTCATTATGTAATCGTGATATTTTGTTTCTGCAAGATAAAGAATATTTTTTTTCCTCAATTCTGTTTGTACTATAAAAAAACAAGCGATGAAAACTATTGTTGCTGCTATGCCAGAAAGCAGTGCTAATTTGCTTCGAAACAAGAAATTCCTTTTAATTATGGCAAAGAAATTAGTTCTTTTTTCTGTACTTCTCAATATTTTGTGCTCAAGGTATATAGGGGCTTTTACCTTGCAAACAGTTTCTTTCACTCTTTCTTGAAGCAGCCTTTCTTTTTCTATTTTCAGGCCGCAAGCATGGCACATATTAACATGTGCAAGAACCTCGATATTCTTTTCCACATCGAGTTCGCTATCGAGAAAGGCATAAAAATATTTTCTTGCATCTGTACAATTCATTTCTTATTCTCTTTCGTAACCGTGTTTTTTTGCATAACCTGTTAATTTTTCCTTTAACATCTTTCGTCCCCTATAGATTCTAGACATTACTGTCCCGATTGGACAGTTAAGCATTTTGGAAATCTCCTTATAAGAAAAACCCTCTACTACGGAAAGCAAGATTACCATTCGAAAATCCTCGGGTAATTCTTCCAGTGCTTTTTTTATATCTGAGTCCAGCCATTCATCAAATTCTGTTTCATTTTCTGCAATAGGGGACGTTAAGACCTCTTCTTTTATTGATTCATGAAAGGACTCAATGCTATCAAAATCAACCAAAGATGGTTCTGTTTTACTTTTCCTATATTGATTGATGAAAGTGTTCATTAATATTTTAAATAACCATGCCCTTTCATTATTTATTATTTCGCCATTCTGGAGAAATTTGAATGCCTTTAAATAAGTCTCCTGAACCAGATCATCTGCATTATGTTCATTCTTAACAAGATATAATGCCGACCTGTATAAAGCATCTATATGAACAAGAAGACTATCTTTTTGGCTCACGTTATATTCTAGATACGGTGAAATAATTTGAATTTTTCATGATATCAATAGAGGTTCAATTTTATGACAAATAACGAGCAAGATTTATTCCTGCAAAATAAAAAAGCCTTGTATTAGAGAGGGTGATAACAAGATAGAATCTGTCATTTCATTATTTCCATCGATGTTGAATAAAAAGGCACTGTAACTTTGCTAAGTGGTATGGGCGCCTCATCTGCCTTCTTGGGAAATATTAAATACTCAATCATGTCTAATCGCAATGTTAGCTTTTTAAAATCCGCATTAGGTTGGATTTTGTATTTGTAATAAAATGATTTGCACTCCCCAGGTGTTAACCTTTCATCTTTCACCTCTGTTGGATATGTGGGGAACTCAAATGTCCGTGTGATAAAATATTCCTTTAAACCCTTTTCCTTCCCATTTTCATCCAGTACCGCCACACGGGCGGCAATGCCTCTGACTGGTCAACCTGTTGGTACGCGGTGTCCAGCTCCTGTATTGGTAATTCTTATTTCTGCCTTCACTTTATCACCGGGTTTATAGGTATCCTTTTCCAATTTCAATTCTACTTTAAGGGCATTTCTTAACTCATCCGGACTGCGAGAACTTTTCTGGTCATGCATTCCGTAAATACGTTTCGGTCTTCCCAGTGAGGCAAACCCTTCCTTCTTCAGCATATGACAATCCTGGCATGTCTCATTCTTTCCAGACATTTTGTACTCATCATTGGTAGAGCACGTCTTTTTGACCCTTGACCGTGGAAAGCCCCAGGAGTGGCACGTGTAACAGAACTCAGACTTTTGGAAAGATGGGTCATATTTAACAGGATGCGGTGCTTCTCCCTCTTTTATTTCTCGAGGTCCGTACAGGGTCTTATTCCTCAAGTGACAAACCACGCACGTTACACCTTCCTTTATAAGCATCGTGTCAAATTCTTTATTCTTGATCGCAACAAAAGGTAGAGGACCCGTTTCCTTAAAACCACGCAAGATTTTAGGTTTTTGTTCCAGCATAGGAAAATGGCAATTAGAACAGAAAGGGGGATTATTCTTTACCGTCCAGCATGCCTGAAAGACGGGACTTGTTGATGATTTGCTATGCATGGATTCGCGCCACTGGTCATAAATTTCCTGGTGACAATCTTTACATGAATCGGCGCTATGTAAAGGAATATTTTGGGGCAAGTCCAATCGAGGTATATAATTTGAGGGGCCAATAAAAGTGACACCTGCATCATTACCCCACAAAACATGGGATGCGATAATACTAACTGTTAAGACCAGAATTATTTTAAATGTATTCATGTCTACTCCTAAAACTCAATTTTCAAACCGAAGCTGATAAGAAAGGCATTGTAATCACCTAAGAGTAATGGCTCGGCCTTGTCGTTCTGCGCAAGATACCTTGTATTGATAAAGAACGACATAATCGTATCAGGCGATCGTAGATACTTATAATCGATTCCCATAAACGGCGCGGATTGAAAGAAGTCTGCATTGTGTGATTCAGAGAAAAACTTACCATCAACCGCTAAGAAGGTGTTTCCCACATTGAAATACATCTTAGACCTGAGCCGATAAAGCATCGGATAACCATACGTCAGGGAAACGGCATTTACATCAAAATCCATATTATTGGCGTCATCCGTTTTGCGGCTGTATTGATACCACGAATATCCCAAGGCGACCTTATGATTGTACGGCAAATCAGAGGAAACACCTATTCCTCCGTGGAATATACTCCCCTTTTTCCCAGTCCCCTCCGCCGTTCTGATACCAAAGAAAGGCTCTATAAAACCAGGTTTTTGAACGTTGCCTGTCTTGGAACTCTCTATCTGCCGTAAATAATCAAGGTCTGCAAAAAGCCTTGTAAAAGAGAGGGTTCCAGGAAATGGGTAGTCAAGGTGAAGTCGTACTCCCTCTCTGTTTTGTGGATATTTCTTTGCATCATGGAGTTGCCAACTGTCCGCATAAGTTGTGAAATAGGGAAGTTCATAAAAGAGACCCGGGGATTGGACATCACTGGGTCTCTTCACCTTTATCACAAACGGATCATACTTCGGTTCAACCCATATGCCTTCCAGATTAAAACTCACCCTCCCGACTGTACCACTGATACCTGTATTAAACAGATTCCCATTAACATCAATTCCATCACCCCCGGTAGGCTGATAAATACTATGGGCATAGGCAGCCCACGCCTTATAGGTCGGTAGAAAATTATAAGAGTAATCAACACCGAGGACAAACTCGTCCTGTTCCCCTACTTTATTATAAGGGGCTTCCCACCGTACAGGATTACCGTCCACCGTACCCTGCAAGGGTGAATTTATTTCAGACGTCGATGCGCCTCTGTTAAACGGACTCATAAAGTTGAAACCAAATTTCATGTCTTCATATTCCCTCCCAAGATAGAATCCACCTAACCAACTGGTAGCAGATGAATCTTCGGGCAATTCTGCAAAATACACCTCGTACAAGGTTGATGGTATAAAGAAGGGGTTATAAAACCGCCTGACAACATTAACTCCATAAAATGGTAAATAGTCGGGTCCGTAAAAGGTTGGATTGGGTTCGCCTTTGAGCACATAGTCGCCCACGTGGAACGGGGTAAAGGCGCCCAATGCCATAGTAGTGTCTAAGGGTTGGTAACGAGCCCAGAGGGTATTGAGTGAGACGTCGTTTGAGTGTCCTACAAACGGGTTAGAAAAATACGGCGGGGTAACACCCCAGATATCTCCGACACCGGCATCACCTCCCAGTCCATATGCATCCACCTCCAGACCCACAGTCCAATCCTCTGACATATCCGCATAAACACCTGCCCTTGCCCTTGTTGTTATTGCCGCACCTTCTTTCATGGGAAATACATTTAGTGGTCGGGGCAGTGTATATGTTGGTTCCCACTCCTTGTGCGTCCTTTGGGTGAGAAACCCCATCGTATAATCAAAGGCGCCTTGAGTTCTTGCAGTAGCGTCTTTGAAGTCAACGCCGATACCGGTTGTTATAGATTCAACGCTAAAATTAGTCTTGTATCTATCCGATTCGGGCTTCGTCTGAAACCAACTGGATTCTGGTTTTATCTCTTGAAGTGCATCGGCAACCCTATCCATGTCTAACCCAAGCAGAGGGGATCTGAGGTATTTATCCCTTACATCTTCGGTCTTTTGTTTACCTGCACCAATTTTCTGGAGTTCTTTCCTGAGTATCCTGACGGGTGTTCCCGGACCGCTGCTAAAGGTTACAATGCCGCTTTTGTCCACGACAAAAGTATTGACTTGTGGTCAGGTCTCTGGGATATATTTACCCACATAATCCTTTACCACCTTAAATTTCGTATCGATCAGGAATGGAAAAGGGATGTCTATCCTCTCGACAAATTCGATGGTTTGATTTGCCTTGCTTAACATGCTTATGGCAAGAATTTCAATCCCGTAATCTTCCAGAAGTCCTTGCATAACCTTTGCCCTGCCTTCACAACCACCACAACAGTCTGAAAACCAGATTATGACTGGCTTTATTCCTCGATATGCAGATAATGTAAAATTTTTGCCTTTAGTGCTGGGAAGTGTAAAATCAGGGGCCTCAGCACCGACCTGTATAATGTCTGCCATAGCTTTATCATGTAAGGCAACAGTTAAAATAATAAGGCAGGAAGATAAATATAACCACAGTTTCATTTCATTACCTCCACTGAGATTACGACAAATAAACCTTTTCCAAAGCCTTCTTCAATGGTTTCAAGACTCTGGATTTCATCAGGATTTTTGAAAATGGTTTGAACGGTTTGTAAATTGTCGAATTCTAACTTTTTCAGCCAATCCAGCACCTGATTAACTGAGTAAAATCTTGCATCCCTATAAAATTTGCTTTTCTTCCTCTTTTCTTCATAAAGTTTTCCCGGTGGACTATCTTCATCAAGCATTCCTATTACTATTCTCCCAGTATGTTTAAGGATTCTTTTCATTTCCTTCAATGCCTGGAAAGGATCTTCTAAGAAGCAGAGCGTTGTCACCATGAGCGCAAAATCAAAGGAATTATCCTGGAATGGAAGATGTTCTGCTTTTGTTTCATAAACAGTAATTCCTCTCTTCCTTGAAATTTCAGCCATTGCTTTTGAAAGTTCAATACCAACTTTTATTCCAAAGGGAATTGAAAAACAACCCGTCCCAACTCCAATCTCGATCCCTTCTCCTGTTTCAGGTATGAATTTCCTGACTGCCTCTACTTCCGACTGATAAACCCACTTGTGAGTCGCAAACCACTCATCATATTCTACGGCTGCTTCTTCAAAGACATTCATTTTCCATCAAAAGAGGACGCGGATTTTCTCAGATACACGCAGATAATTTCTGTATTTAATCCTGATAATCTACGTTCATCTGCGTCCAAAATAAAATTTTTGAATTAGTATTCCAGCTTGTTCACCCAATCGGGGTATCTCATTCCTTCAACGGCATCATATGGAGGAGTATACGGTTTGATGTCAATGAGGGGTGTTCCATCCAGCACATCCAACCCTTTGACCTTGAGTATATTCCCATTTCTTTCAATTACTTTAACGGTAGTCATACCGATAGGATTTGGCCTCCATGGACAGCGGCAGGCAAATATACCCACTTCCGGCACGTCTTTTCTTCCCTGAGGTCTCATTTTAAGCGTGACCTTATCTACTTTATCTAACCAATAAAGGATAATTAGGTGAGAATATTCATCAATTCCTTCCAGGCCGTCTATATAGTTGGGATCAATGACTATTTCTGTAATTAAATCCTGCCAACCGCCAAATTTGGGTTGTTTTATGGGACTTTTGATATAACCGATGGGTTTTAATTGCATAATATTCCTCCTTTGAAATAAAAGTACGTTTTATAATCTGAGCCTTCTGTTTGCCATTCACGAATGACACCAGGTGATACATCTCTTTATCTATTAATTCCTTTGCCTGTCTGGCTGATATATTTTTACTTCTATTTGTGTTTTCATGCTTTTCACCGCGAATATTAAAGATTCCCAGCTTAGAAGCATACCTATAAGTTCCACAAATAGTATATCTAACCAACCTTTTTGTGCTGGTCAATATACTTTTTGAAGAAATCTTTTAACTGCGGCACATCGCACGCAAAACCCATTGACATAGCCTTCTGAATTGCTTCCTCACCCGTCATTCCCTCTTTTATGGCCATATACATCATTGTAAATGCACCCGCGCGTTTCCCTTGACTACAGTGAACGAATACTGGCGCTGGTAAAAGCCCTATCTCTCTACGAAATCGATCAACCTGTTCCGGTTCAATTCCTTCTTTAGTCGATATTGGAATATTCAGATATTTCATCCCCAATTCTCGAACCAGGTTTCCCTCCTTTTCTGGAGAGAGAGGTTGATCCTCTTCCCCGGAAGCACAGAGATTGACAACAGATTTAAGTCCTTCTTGTGGTAGTTTTTTTATTTCTTCTTCTGATGGTTGCCCCGCAGTCGTTATTTCATCACTAACTTTAATTCGATTTTTCATGAAGATATTCTCCTTTTAAAAAATATAATTTACAAGCAACCAACACCCTGATGGATAACCACATGTTCGTTTCATGGTGTTCTTTTGTCATATAGATTTTTTCAAACCTTTGTTACAAAAGCTTCGAGCCATGGTTTAGTATCAGTATCTATCGCACCACCGGCAGTCTATTGCGATTCCACTGCTCCATGCCGCCCCGCAGAACGGTGATATCGTTGAATCCTGCTTGGATTAGCATCTGCGCAGCCTTCATTGAACGCCGGTCAGTACGGCAGGCAATGACGATGGGACGCTGCCGGTATGACTTCAATTCGTCCAGGTGGCGTGGCAGGCCCTCAATTGCGATATTTCTGGAACCCGCTATGTGTCCTAAGTCTCCCACGTACTCCTCTGAACTTCGCACATCTATCACCAAGATATCCTCTCCCTTTTGTCCAATCGCTGCTTGAGTTCTGCAGCACTGAGCATACGCGCAGGCTTTTTGCGCAAGCGTTTGATGAGCCGTGGTAGAAATGCTACAAGGGCGAGCAGTCCTAAACCCAGGAGTGCTTTCTTGATCATGCCCTCGCCACCCGCCACTGCATTGCGTCCGGCATATCCGAGGTAGGTGTAAGCTATAGCGCCGGGCAGCATGCAAACGTAGGACGTAACCACATAATGGAACAGGCTTATACGCGTAAGTCCGAGGGCATAGTTTAGCAAGTTAAATGGGAACAGTGGCACCAGACGAACGAAGGCAACAAAGCGCCAACCTTCGGCTTCTACGCCCTCAACCAACTGCCTTAACCAACCACCAGTCTTGCGCGATACTAAATCAGATGCAAGATAGCGGGCAACAAGAAATGCCATTGTGGCGCCAATAGTTGCGCCTGTCAGATTGTAGAACGTTCCCCAAATAGGTCCGAATAGAACACCGCCCGCAATTGTCAGAACCGACCCCGGCAGGAGCAGCACAGTCGAGATTGCATAAATACCAATGAACAGAAGTGGGGCCATGACACCAGCACCTGCAAGCCAATCCTCAAGTACGGCAACGTTGAACTGCTTGCGGTAAGGAACCGCAGTTGCAATTCCAGCTATTAAAAAGACGAATACAATGATACGAATAATGTTAGCCGCTTTCATAAGCCTGACCCTTATTTTCGACGATCAATTGTATAACCAGCTATCTTACCAATAAAGGGAATTGCCAACATACCCGGTAGAATTGCACAGTGCTTTATGTCACGGAAATTCCAGAGGCCAATGGTCATACCCTCGTGCCCCATGCGAGGCTGATCGCGGTATGTGCCTAGAAACCGATCCCACAACGGCAGATTAAAACCAAAGTTGGAGTTGGTCTCATAGTACACCACCGAATGGTGTACTCGGTGCATTTCCGGTGTTACAACGTCCAACGCAGCACTCGATCCAAACTACGCAATATACGTACATTGCCGTGGTTGAACATAGATGTGGCATTCAGTAGCACTTCAAATATGATTACACCCAACACAGGCGGGCCTATAACCACAACCACTCCAAACTTGATCAACATCGACAGAATGATCTCAAAGGGATGAAACCGGATTCCAGTGGTGACATCAAAGTCCAAATCTGCGTGGTGCATACGATGGATTCTCCAGAAGATAGGGATAGCATGGAATATTACGTGCTGCAAGTAGATGACAAAGTCCATAACAACTACCGATAACGCGACTGCGAGACTGTACGATACATGGAAATGATTGAAAAGTCCCCATCCGTGCTCCTGGGCAAATACTGCCACACCCACGGCGGCTGTGGGAAAGGCGAAACGCAACAGAAAACTGTTAAGGAACACCACACCCAGATTGTTAATCCAACGGAGCGCCTTCGAGACCGTAAGCCTTCGCCTGGGTGCCGCTAGCTCCCATAATGCCATCACGACTAAAATGCCGAAAAAGAAGCCGAGACGAATAGCAATCTCATGACTTTTGATAAACTCGCTAACGCTCATGGTACTTGCCTAGTAATAGGTAATTTCTATGCACTCCAATAACTCTATAAAGAAAAAGTATTTTATAGTACCCTATAAAAACTTCTTTTTTGGGGAAAGTTTTTCTACACCCCCCTGTGTCCCCCCTTGTGAATGGGGAAAGGAGAGGGGTCTTTTGGTTGCGGCAGTACTACGATATGATTTATTCTCCAATGCATCAACAAGATTTCCATCCCTTTTGATTTGTTCTATGAGTATTTCTCGCAAGATATCAAAGGCATTCAAC
>Ga0209824_10001227_pt1 | contig 14798 bp, 12 predicted proteins | sample VDWuncwatermetaG_FD_184124 | JGI IMG/M metagenome (GOLD analysis project Ga0209824, IMG submission 184124) | Wastewater microbial communities from Netherlands to study Microbial Dark Matter (Phase II) - VDW unchlorinated drinking water (SPAdes)... ... | reverse complement strand
AGCTAATTAAGCATGTAATTGCTTAATCAGCTATGAAAATCGCAAGCCGAAAGCGCGATTTTTCGCGCCGTAGGCAGCGTCAAAATGATGCAATCATTTTGTTAGTTAACTATATAAGTATAAACTGGATCACTGACATGATATCTGTACTAAGAAAGATACCTAAAGCTCTCTATTTGCGTTACGGAATGTTTCGTGACTACCAAACTTATAGAAATAATTTTAAATCGATTGAACTGCCTGCTATGGGTGGGAACAGCACATTGTTATTTGTAGCGGGCAGGGGGATGAATACCAGCTGGGCGCAGATGTGGACATATCTTGGTGTTTCTGGTCGCGCTGCGGGTTATGCACCTGCCGTGATTTTGCTGCGCAAACAATGGCTGCATAAGCTATATTTCCAGCTGATAAATGCACGTATTTATATCCTTGAAGATTGCCTGGATAGCGCGTCATCATCATTTTCACTTTCCAAGCTGGATGACTTACATACTGCCTCTGACTGGAAGCAGATAAAACATAAGAACATGCCAGTTGGGGCGATGGTTCTTTCTACTTATTGTCGCCATAATGCTACAGGTTTTATTAATCCTAAACTTCCTGATTTTCTGCCGTTTGCTAAAGAATGGGTAGAAAATATATGCCTTGCCTATGATGCAGCCGAGCTTTTTTACAAAACTCACAATGTAAAAACGGCGATGTTTTCTGAGACTTTTATCGAGGAATATGGCGGGTTCTATTATGCCGCTTTGGCAGCAGGGGTTGATGTTATAAAAACCAGCGGCACTGTGCGTGATAACGCTATTGTTGTGCAGCGTAGACGAACGGAAAACGAGAGGTTGCACCATGCAGCCCTGACCAATGGCGCGTGGGAATATATAATGAATCTGGGGAATGATGCTGAAATCCAGCAGGAAGTAGCAAAGAATTTTTCTGATCGTTATAGCAATAAATGGCTACGTTCAAAACGCAACCATGCTGACACTAAAATTTTTACCCGTGATGAAGGTAGGAAGCAGCTGGGAATTGCACCAGAGCGCAAAGTGGTAGTGATATTCAGCCATATACTTTATGACGCGCTGTTTCATTATGGTGATGAGCTGTATCAGGATTATGCAACATGGCTGATAGAAACCATAAAAATAGCAAAAGAAAATCATAATATTGACTGGTATGTCAAACTGCATCCTTCCAATTTATGGCGCGGTGAATTTCAATCCTTGCTCAAAGGAAAATACGAAGAAGAAAGAATTATTGAGGAATATGTCGGCGAATTGCCTTCCCATATTAAACTTATTTATGCCGATACTAACATAAGCCCTTATGGTTGGTATCAGATAGCTGATTACGGAATTTCAGTGCGGGGAACGGCAGGACTAGAAATGCCTTGTTTGGGAAAACCAGTAGTTACGGCTGGCACAGGGCGCTACGAAGGCAAGGGCTTTACTATCGATCCAGCGACACCAGATGACTACAGGAATATTCTTCTCAGTCTACATGAAGTGCCACCGCTAACAGATAAACAAATTTCTCTGGCAAATCGTTACGCCTACGGATTATTTAACTTGAAGCCATTTGAACTTTCTGGCTTAAAACCGACCTTGCGCTACGGTGTAACAAAGGTAAAAGAATCTGATGATTTGATCTACATTCCTGTTGCAGATAATCAGCAAAAAGACTTAGCCATATTTACCAAATTCCTTCAAGATAAGAGCAGGCTTGATTTATTGAATGGTCAGTGAGTATGAATGATAGCAGGTCTGAAGTTATATTGATTTCAAATGCTTCGGCGTATGGTGGGGTTGCCACCCACCTTAACCAATTCAGCAGGGCTCTTTTTGCCGTATGTAATGTAAAAAGAGTACTATTATTTTGCAGTACAAAACCTGCAATTGCTCGTACGTCTTGCCCGATTTCCGTTTATTCCACAACCGAAATATTATTGTCTCGTCTATCGTTCATTCGCTTCTTGATAATACCGATTAATTTTGTGCGGGAATTATTTGTTGCGCTCTGTAATTCCTGCATAGGACGTAATTTAAACATAGTTTCCCATGATCCTAATAGCTTCTGGGGGTTTGTGCTGCTTGCTGGCAAAGCAGATTATTTTTTATTTGTAACGCCCGATCTTTCATCTATGGAAAGAAAATCAGGGCTGAAATTTTATATTTATAAATTATGGCGGAAATTTTTGAATATATTAGTTGTAAAACGTCTGGGTAGTAACCGTTTAAAGCTTGTTGCTCCGACTGATTTTGCTGCGGAGATCTGGGCGCGTTATATCGGCATAGAACCGAAATTAATTAGTATACTCTCCAATCCACCTTTTTTGAAAAGACCATGTGAAACTATTATTATTGACACGCAATCAGCAGATGTTCGCGTGGCGCAGTGGCTGGATCTGCATAAATCCGGTAAGAAACTGATACTCTCTGTTGGCATGATGGTGGATTATAAAAATCCTGTAGCATGGGCAGAAATTGTAGGAAAAATACAGGCACAGCGTGATGATTTATTTTGGATATGGGCGGGTGACGGTGAAGAGCTGGAAACTATACGGAAAAAATTGCAGGGAGTGCCGAGAGCTTTTGCGGTTGGCAGGCTAAATCAAAAAGACCTGAAAGAATTATATGAAATAACGCACGTATTTTTTCATCCAGCTATCAAAGAGTCGCAGGGAATTGTAGTGATGGACGCGCTGACTTACGGCATTCCTGTTATTCTCAATAACAGCGATGCACTGCCGGAATTGATAAAAGACAGTGAGGCTGGATTAATTGTGGAATGTCAGGATATTAATGCGCCAGATAAGATTGCACAGTATCTTTCCTCTCTTGATGATAGAAAAGCTTATGAAAAAATATCGCAGGCAGCATCAATGCTTGCAATAGAGCGTTACTCATATGATAAATGGCAGCAATGTTTAACTGATTTACTTAAGTCTTAGGAAACAAATGTCTGGCAAACGCAAAGCTCTGATAACTGGAATCACTGGGCAGGATGGTTCATATCTGGCAGAGATTCTGCTGGCGAAAGGTTTTGAGGTGCACGGAATAATAAGGCGCGAAGCTTTGGAAGATCCTACCCACCGCCTTACCAATATAATTGCAATTCAAGAAAAAATTCATCTTCATGTTGCTAATATTGATAACCCACTTGCCACCCGCAAAATAATTTCCGAGGTACGGCCAGACCAGTGCTATCATCTGGCGGCGGCAAGTTTTGTGAGCTACGATTTTGATGATGAAAATACTATCCTAAGCCATAATTTTTCAGCAACCCATTACCTGCTTTCTTCGCTTAAAGAGCTTGCGCCAGAGTGCCGCCTTTATTTTGCTGGCTCTAGCGAAATGTTTGGTGAGCCTGATAGTTTTCCGCAGAATGAAAAAAGCCGTTTTAATCCCCGCTCGCTATATGGAATTTCCAAGCTTGCCAGTTATCATCTGGTCGCTAATTATCGCCGTCAACATGGTTTATTTGCCTGTGCTGGTATCTTGTATAACCATGAATCACCACGCCGAGGATTTGAGTTTGTCACGCGCAAAATAACTTCCAGTGTCGCCCAGATCCATTTGGGGCTTCTGAACCGCCTTGAGCTTGGTAATATTGCGGCAAAGCGCGATTGGGGCTATGCGCCAGAATATGTTAAGGCAATGGTCGCTATGCTCGAACATGATTCGCCTGATGATTATGTTATTGCCACAGGTATATTGCATAGCGTTGAAGATGTGTTGCGCCTAGCGTTTTCAGCAATTGGCAAGGATTATAAAAATTTTGTTGAAGTTAATGAGCAGTATTTCAGACCAGAAACAGGTATCCCACTAGTTGGCGATTCAAGTAAAGCAAGCAAGATTCTAGGTTGGAAATATGAGCGGAATCTCGAATCGATAATTGAAGAAATGGTGACTAATGATATTAAACTTCTAAAAGGTGCGGCATGAATATTTTATTCACTACACCGATATTAGAGCATCCGCCAGCAGGTGGGCCGCAGCTGCGTATTGAAAACAGCATCAAAGCCTTAAGCCGTGTGGGGAAGTTATATATTATTTCGCGTGCCAGCAGGCTCATGATTGGCGGGCAGGCAGCAGAAGATTTTTATCGCAGTTACGCGCAGGATTTTCGCTATGCGCCGTCCTGCGTAGGACATTGCCCCAACCGTTATATCCGCAAGGCACAGCGTGTATTTGGCGGTGTAACTGGTTTGGATGCAGCGCGTGACTGTGCATATATACTGCGGTGCGTGGATGAATGGAAAATAGATGTAGTGTGGCTGGGTTATGGCAATATATCTTTTCCCTTGATTAAAAAATTGCGTGCTGCCCGCCCGAATCTGAAACTGGTTTGTGATACCGATAGTATCTGGTCGCGGTTTGTGCTGCGTGAACTTCCCTATATTAAAAATAGCTTACGTAAATTGTTGGTTGCACGCAGAGGTCGCGCTAAAGAAATTGAAGAGCGTAACTGGGTTGAGTTATGCGATGTTACAACTGGGGTTTCAGAAGTTGATTACGCCTATTACCGAACGCTTACCAAAGATGTGCATAAGGTTCAGCAATTTTCTAATGTTATAGATCTGGATACTTATTCAAAAACACCTCCTGAAGCAGAAGCTTTGCATAAACCATATATTTATCTCGCTGGAACTTTTGGTCATGCCAACAGCCCTATGGATAAAGCAGCGCGCTGGATGCTGGATGAGGTAATGCCGCTAGTGCGTAAATCCCTGCCTGACCTGCATTTTTATATTGTCGGCAGTGGTTCGGATATAACCCTTGGGCATGAAACAAACGCAAACGTGACGGTTACTGGAAAACTGAAATCAGTACTGCCTTATCTTTGCTACGCGGACGTTTCAGTTGTGCCGCTGAAATTTGAATCAGGTACTCGTTTTAAGATTCTTGAGGCTGCCGCTTGCGACATTCCAATTGTCTCAACTATCCTTGGCGCGGAAGGGATTCCTGCTGAAAATGAGAAACATTTATTACTTGCTGATAGCGCTGAAGATTTTGCTCAGGCAATTGTAAAACTAGTAAATGATAGAGCCTATGCCAAGCAGCTTGCTAAGTCTTGTAAGGAGATGGTATATAAAGAGTTTAGTATTGATACACTTGAAAAAGAAGCCAAAGATATATTGGAATATATTGCAAAATGTCAGAAATGATCGAACGATTAACTCAAGGTGAGCAGTTGCTTGCTATTATTGTCCGCGCGGATTTTCGCGAGCCAGGCATCCATTTTTTTACTGAGCCTGATTTGTCACAGCAGCTTGGCTATATGCGCCATCCTGCGGGCAAGGTTATTGCTCCACATGTGCATAATCCTGTGCCGCGCGAGGTGCATTTTACGCAGGAAGTATTGCTTATCCGTAGTGGCAGTGTTCGTGTTGATTTTTATGATGATACACAGCAATATTTGGAAAGTAGGATTTTGCGTGCGGGTGATACGATATTACTGGCAACAGGCGGGCATGGTTTTGTTGCCCTTGAAGAACTGGAAATGATAGAAATAAAACAAGGGCCACATGCGGGAGAATCTGATAAAACCCGTTTTTCTCCGATCTCTGAATCACAGCTAAAAATAAAGGATTAGGTGTGAGTGATTTTATTCCAGTAAACGAGCCGCTTCTTGATGGGAATGAAAAGAAATACTTATCTGAATGTATTGATACTGGCTGGATTTCTTCAGAAGGACCATTTGTAAAGCGTTTGGAAAAAGATTTTTCGGCGTGTGTTGGCAGGAAATATGGTATTGCCGTTGCCAATGGTTCAGTCGCGCTGGATTTAGCTATTGCCGCGCTGGGTATTGGGCAGGGCGATGAGGTGATACTTCCGAGTTTTACCATTATTTCCTGTGCAGCAGCGATAGTGCGTGCTGGCGCAACTCCTGTAGTGGTGGACTCAGACCCTAAAAACTGGAATATGGATTTGCAGCAGGTGAAAGCTCGCATAACCAATCGTACCAAAGCGGTTATGGCGGTGCATATTTATGGTTTATGTGTGGATATGGACGCGTTGCTTGCTATTACCGAGCCGCTTGGTATTGCAGTTATTGAAGATGCTGCGCAGGCGCACGGGCAAACTGTGCGTGGTCGTCCTTGCGGTAGTTTTGGGGTGATTAGCAGTTTCAGTTTCTATCCCAACAAACACATAACCACAGGTGAAGGTGGAATGGTGATGGTGGATGATGATGCTCTGGCTGCACGCTCAGACAGCTTGCGTAATCTGTGTTTCCAGCCAGAAAAACGCTTTGTGCATGAAGAGTTAGGATGGAATTTCCGCATGTCGAATTTGCAGGCGGCGGTTGGTTGCGCGCAGCTTGAAAGGCTGGATGAATTCACCAAAATCAAGCGCGCAATGGGAAAACTATATAGGGAATTACTGGCTGATGTAAAAGGAATTGAGCAACCCCTTACAAAAACTGACTGGGCAGAGAATATTTACTGGGTTTATGGTTTGGTGCTTGCCGATGACGTGCCTTTCGACGCGAAAGAGGCTATGGCAAGGCTGGCGAAACTTGGAATAGGAACGCGCCCGTTTTTCTGGGGTATGCATGAACAACCGGTATTTAAGAAAATGGGATTATTCAAAGATGAAAATTTGCCAGTTATGCAGCGTTTAGCGCGGCGCGGTTTTTACATTCCCAGCGGAATGGCACTTACGGTGGCGCAGGCGGAGCGTGTGGCAGCAGCAGTAAGAGAGGTGCTTAAATCATGACCGTATTTGCCGAGTATGCCAAATATTATGACCTGCTTTATAAGGATAAGCCTTACAAACAGGAAGTAGCGTATATAACTAAAGTGCTGAAAAAACATGTTCCGGCAGCGAAATCATTAATTGAGCTTGGCTGTGGTTCGGGTGTTCATGCTTCCTATCTGGCTGAGGCGGGATTTCAGGTTTACGGTGTTGACCAGAGCGAATCAATGCTAGAAGCGGCAAAAGAGCGTTGCGCAAAACTTCCGCAAATAAATTTGCATAAAGGCGATGTTCGTAGTGTGCGCCTAAATGTAAAAGTTGATGCGGTACTTTCGCTGTTTCATGTTGTGAGTTATCAAACTTCTGACGTGGATGTACGCGCTATGTTTGCAACTGCTGGTGAACATTTGAAGATTGGGGGAGTTTTCTTTTTTGATGTTTGGTATGGCCCAGCCGTTCTCACTGACCGTCCGGTGCTGCGTGTAAAAGAGCTTGCAGATGAAGAGGTGCATATCACCCGCATTGCCACGCCTACTATGGACGCAGCAAAAAATACGGTAGATGTTCATTACCGCTTGATAGCGCGCAACAAAAAAACTGGTGTTTACAGTGAAACGCAAGAGCATCATCTGATGCGCTATTTCTTCACTCCAGAACTTAGTAAATTTGCTGCAGATGCTGGTTTTGAAGTGATCGATTCACATGAATGGATAACAGAAAATTCTCCAAGTTTTAATAGCTGGGGCGTAAGTTTTATATGCCAGAAAAAATAACTAGAGTTGGAATTTATCTTGGCTTTCGCAGTGGGGCTGGTGGTGTTTTCCAGTATAGTCTGAGCGTGCTTGATGCTCTCAACACTCTGCCTGCGGACTCATACAAAATAATAGTGGCATATGAAGATCCTAGCTGGCAGCCATATTTTTCTGGGAAGAACATGGAGGTTGTGCATATTGGCACGCAGCAAGGTGAACGTAAAGGTTTGGGCTGGCTTTGGGGCAAATTATGCCTGCCATTATTATTGTGGAAAATTGGTATATGGCGGCTTGATAAAACTGCGCAATTTTTTGCGCACTCAAAAGCAGATTATTGGATTTTCCCCGCACAAGATCATTGGACATATCTTGCACGCGTTCCTGCTATTGGTGTGATCCATGATCTGATGCACCGCTATGAATCTCAGTTTCCTGAGGTATCCAGCAAGGGGCGTTATTTCCTGCGTGAGCATCGCTTTCGTTCAATTTGTCGCGCTGCAAAGGCAATATTGGTAGATTCTGAAACTGGTAAAAAACAGGCTATGGAAAGCTATGGCGTGAAAGCAGAAAAAATTTACCCACTACCATATATTCCACCTAACTATATTTATAATAAAGAAATCCCAGGAGATTTTGCAACGAAGTTTCCATTACCAAAAAAATACTTCTTCTATCCTGCACAGTTTTATCCGCATAAAAACCACATTCGTCTAGTGCAGGCGGTTGCCACTATCCGCAAAGATTGCCCGGACATACATCTGGTTCTGGCAGGACCAAAAAATCACTCATATCCTCAAATATTAGATGAGGTGAAAAAACTGGGAATTGAAAACGCTGTTAGTTTTATTGGCTATGTGCCAGATGAATATTTGCCAGAGTTATATCGGCGGGCGCGGGCGTTGGTGATGCCAACATTTTTTGGACCAACTAATATTCCGCCGTTGGAAGCGCAGGCACTTGGCTGTCCCGTGATAATTTCTGGCACATATGGAATGCCTGAACAATCAGGGGACGCAGCACATTATATCGAGCCATCCTCGGTTGATTCTATTTCTGCGGCATTAAAAACATTGTGGAATGATGATATTTACTCTATATCGCTACGAGATAAAGGATACGTACATTCCAGCAAGTGGACACAAAAAGATTTTAGTCATAGGATGTATGAAATATTGTGTTTAATTAGTAGCAAGATATGACATCGGAATTTTGGAAGAAAATTGATTTATTTAATAATAAATTTTCTTTTCTGTTCCCAGTATTGTTGGCAATTCTCCTTTTTGGGCAGATACTTTTTTTAATTGCCAATTATTATCTGAATATTTCCCATCCCGCGTGGATATTAGCATTTATGCTTTTGGTATTATTGTCCGCGCGTATTTTTTCAGACCGTAGCGCACTCCATCTAACGTGGATGGATATTTGTGTGGTCTCATTTTTCTCATTAGTAATAACCTCATTGCTAATACATGGACAATATTCCAACCAACTGTTCTTTAAATATTATATTGGGTTTATGGTGATTCCTTTCATTGCAGGAAGATTTCTACATTTGTATGAGCTTAAGCCATTTATTCTAACCGTTTTTTATATGGCGATTGTTTCTGCCATAGTGATTAGTTTGGCATTATTATTTATGCCTTCATCTGAATATAATCAGGATCGTATTTCGACCTTATTCTGGAATTATGACCCCAATTTTTCTGGCGGTATACCGAGCAACATTTTTGCCGGATTTGCACTTGCGCCGTTGCTTATATTGCTGCACTGCCCTATATTCAAAATACGTGACAGTAAGTTTTTCTGGATGAAAGCAACATTGATTTTCCTGTGTGTGTGGGTACTGTTAATTATTGCTACCAGAAGCACCATACTCAGTGGCTTATTGTTTTCTGCCGTTGCGATAGTATTTTTTAATTATAACAATGCAAAAATTTTATTAAAGAAAATAACGATCCTGTTATCTGCTACCCTATTTTCTTTGGTTATGTTGCCTGAGGAAAGAACAGATTTTTTATTGAGCAGTTATGGGCAGCTAATACAGGCAGTAAAGAAACGCTCAGAATATAGCTCAAAGAATATTGAAAAAGAAAAACCTGCTACCGTACCAAGAGTAAAATTGCCTGAAAAATCTACATTATCAAATGAAGAAATACCGCAGTCAGGTGTTTCAAAGCTTGAAAAACTCTTGCCGGATATGGGTTGTACAACTGATTGTGATTCAATAAATGTCAGATATCACCTGTATTTAAATGCTTTGAAAATGTTTAAGGAAAATCCGGTTCTGGGAATAGGTGCGAATAATTATGTAGTATATCTAGGAGAAACATCTCAACAATTATCGCCTCATAATTTGACGTTGTATATTTTTTTAGAGCTTGGCACTGTTGGTGGTGGGTTATATCTATCGATAGTTGGCGGATTGTTTTTTTATTTTGTTCGTAATATTAATCGGAATACACAAAGTCCTTATAAAAATAGTATAAGTGTTATATTCCTGCTCTGGGGCGGAATTTTATTGATAGAACAATTTTCCGGTAATTATTTTGTCACTTATCAATTTTATGCTATGACAGGGATATTAATATCAGCATATCAGCGTACGCTTATGAGTAAGCAGGAAATATTGAGCAATGCATAATGATAACTCGGGAGATGCCTCGCTTAAAATCTCTATCATAACAGTGTGCTACAATTCGGCAGAAACTATCGAAGATACTTTGCGCTGTATCGCAGGACAGACTTATCAGAATGTAGAATATATAGTTATTGATGGTGGTTCTACAGATGGAACTATGGATATAATAAAGCGTTATGAAAGTCATATTTCCATTCTGGTTTCCGAACCTGACAAGGGAATTTTTGATGCTATGAACAAAGGTTGGCAGCGAGCAACAGGAGATGTTGTTGCCTTCCTGAATTCTGACGATACCTATATGCACAAAGATGTGTTACAGGAGGTTGCAGCGGTAATGGCTGATTCTGACATTGACGCTTGCCATAGCGATCTTATCTATGTCGATAGGAAAGACACCGATAAAATCATTCGCTATTGGCGTGGACATGAACACAGGCAAGGGGACTGCCTGAACGGATGGATGCCGGCGCATCCGACTTTTTTTGCGCGCCGTTCATTATTTGAACGTTTCGGTGGGTTTGATATACGCTACCGCAAACAAGCTGATTTTGTAATGGCAGTGAGCTGGTTTGAGCTGCATAAAATACGCAGCCGCTATGTGAATGAGATATGGACGCGTATGCGTACAGGCGGTGCTTCCAATAATAGTTTGCGCAGTATAATAAAAAGCAATATCGACTGCTACCGTGCATGTAAAGAGCTTGGTTTTAATGTAACGCCATTTTTTATAGTAAAGAAAATATTGTCACGTTTTCCACAATATTGGCGCAAGCCGAAAGCTGCTGTTTAAATGAAAATCTTTATCACAGGAGCAAACGGTTTTGTTGGTGAGCAGCTGGTATTGCGCGGCATGAACCTGCCAGATAAAGAATTACTTTTGCTTGCGCGTGATGACAAAAAAATTCCCGGTAATTTAAAACATTTGAGCCGGCTTATTCGTGATATTAACATGCTGAAGACGGAGGATTTGCAGGGAGTAGACGTGGTTATCCATACTGCTGCCAAAGCTCATGATAACAGAGCTTCGGATTCAGAATATGAGATAAATAATACGCAAGCCACGCGCCATTTAGCGGAGTGTGCAGCTGCTGCCGGTGTGCGCCGTTTCATATTTATAAGCACGTTAAAAGTGCACGGAGAATATACACTGCCTGACCACCCATTCCACTCTTCCGATCGGCCTAATCCTTGTGATGCCTATGCGCGTTCGAAGCTTGCGGCAGAGCAGGATCTGCAGAAAGTGGCCGGTGATAAAATGGATTGGGTGATAATCCGTCCACCGCTTATTTATGGTAAGAAAATAACTGGCAATCTGCAAATGCTGGAGAGCTTGATAAGAAAAAAAATACCAATGCCTTTTGCCGCGATAAAAAATAAACGCAGTGTTTTGGCAGTAGATAATCTGGTAGATGCTTTATGGAATATGCTGACATTGGAAAATATATCCAGAAAGATTTTACTTTTAAGTGATAGTAAGGCAGTTTCCACTGCTGATATTGTTCGGCATATTGGCAAAGAGATTGGAGTTACGCCGATATTATTACCATTACCCGATTTTATATTAAAATTTGGTTGCCGCATATTGGGTAGGGAAGATATTTATATTCGTACCTGCATGTCGTTGCAGGTTGATGATAGTGAGTCACGCAAACTGCTGAATTGGTCGCCACCATTCCATGCTCTATATTAAATTTTACTTCTTATTTCCTATATTTCATACTCATTCTTTATAATTATTATACATAATGAATATAGCTGTTTGTGACAGGAAATGATTAAAAACTCTACTTCAAGTAGCAAATAAAAAAAATCTAAATATGTTGCATAAAAGCAACTATAGAAAAAAATATGATATAAATCATTATATTGCTAATGACATCCACAGGCTAAAAGTGTAAACACAATAGCCTGTTTGCCTAATGGCTCTATATTAATAATTCTCGGGATTTAAATAATTTGATGATTCGTGCGTAGAAAACTGTTGCGTTTGTTAATAATTTCTAATATTTGGTTAATATCAACTTATGGAATTAACAATTTATGTCTGAACAAATGTCGCAACAAATGCATGAAGATGATTCTGAAACACTGAATTTTACAGGTGTCTTGCAGGCAATCGAGACTAAGCGCGAATTTAATACATATGCAAAAGGTGAACAGGTTATATATGAGTTCACCGAAGATCCGGGGCTTTTACACCAATATTATCGCCTTCGTGAAGATAGGTATAATCGAACTCTAAAATCGGAAGGTTATAACTGGGGAGAAGATTTTCATGATAAGCTGAGCTACATACTGATAGCACGCAGAAATAGACTTTGTCTTGGTGGCTGTCGGCTTACCATTCGTGAGGGTGATGAAACGTGGATGTTACCAGTAGAAAATAGTGAGTTTAATCTTCGTAACACTTTCCCAGATTTGCTATTGGATAGTGTTAGGCATGCGGAGATATCACGTTTTGTTGTAATGGATGACAACGGTGATGAATCTAATATTTTTAATGGTCTTTGCAAGGCTATGTATAATAAAGTTATAACTTCCGATATTCGTTATTTATTTGCAGTTTCATCATATTCTCTAGCAAGGAATTGGAGGGCTGTGTCTAATAGTTTTGGTGTAAAAAACACTAGGATTATTGAAAATATTCATCCTGTAGAGAAGGCTCTAGGAGATGAAGTTAAATGGCATTTGATTCTATCTGATCTTGCCAGCTTTTATAATGACAATCTGTTAACACAAAATCTTGCCAAAGTATTTCATAACGAAAATTCTACAATGTATTAACTAGTAAATTGCCTAACAATCATTTTGTAAATTAATCTATTCTTAATCATATTAAGCTATTACCGATAATTGAAATTATTTTATATAGATAATAGGTCGGGGTGGTTAATATGTTGCGCTCTAGATTATTTGCGGTACTCTCTACTGTCGCGTTTTGCTACGCTCCGCCAGCGTTTGCCTCTTCAAGCGAAGATGCTGAAGTGGAAAAGCTTCTTAGTTTATCCTTGGAAGAGTTGGGCAATGTTACCGTAACCTCGGTTTCCAAAAAATCTGAACCGGAAAATGAAGCGGCGGCTGCCGTTTTTGTGATAACTCAGGATGAGATAAGACGTTCCAGCGCGACTAATATTCCAGAGGTGTTGCGTATGGTTCCTGGTATTTCGGTGGCGCAATCCGGTTCAAATAACTGGACTGTTACTTCGCGCGGGTTTAACAGCCAGTTTGCCAATAAACTTCTGGTTCTGATTGATGGCAGGACTGTATATTCGCCATTATTCTCCGGAGTTATCTGGGATTCTCAGGATGTTATGCTGGAAGATATTGACCGTATTGAAATCGTGCGTGGACCAGGGGCAACCTTATGGGGAGCCAATGCGGTAAATGGTGTTATCAATATTATAACCAAAAGTGCCAGGGATACGCAGGGCGGTCTGGCGACGGCGACTGCCGGAAACCAGATGATAGGCGGTGCGGTTCGTTATGGCAGCAAGATTGCTGATGGTAGTTATGCGCGTACCTATGCCAAATATAATGATTATGACGATCAGTATAATACAGATGGTAGTGATGCCGGGGATTCATGGCGCAAGAAACAGGCTGGGTTCCGCAGTGACATGAAGCTTTCCGCTGATGACAAACTAACCGTTCAGGGTGATATTTATACTATTGATGAAGACGACCCGTTTATTTTTCCTGATCTAACATCGGGAACATACAGTAGTTCTTCCAAGGGATTTAAATTAAAAGGTGGAAATATCCTGACGCGCTGGGAGAAGAAACACAGCAAAGATTCAGAAACTACTTTGCAGGCATATTTTGACAATGCATCCTCAGAAACATTGTTTTTTAATGATACGGCTAATACTGCTGATATTGAATTCCAGCATTTCTGGTCAGGGTGGGAAAGGCAGGAATTTATCTGGGGTGGCGGTTACAGATTTATCAATGACAAGAACGATCCCATAAGTGCTCAATATAATTTGAGTCCGCGCACCAGAAATGACAATCTGTTTAATGCATTTTTTCAAGATAAAATTGCCCTTATACCTAGCGAGCTATTCTTAACTCTTGGTTCCAAGTTTGAACATAATAATTATTCCGGTTTTGAAGTGCAGCCAAGCGTGCGTATGTCCTGGGTGCCGTCTTATACCCAGACAGTCTGGGGTGCGATATCACGGGCGGTACATACTCCGAGTCGCTTTGATTCGGATGGACAATTATCATATGCCATATTACCACCAACAGCTACCGTTCCGATTCCAACATTAATTGAGAGCGAAGGTAATGATAGGTTGGATTCTGAGGAGTTGATTTCCTATGAACTTGGTTATCGCTTCCAGCCAGTTAAGAATGCCTCTGTCGATATTGCCGGTTACTACAACGATTATAATAAAATATTTATAGATACTTTAGGGAATCCGACAGTATTTGGCACTTATGTGCTACAGCCAATTGTAGCGCAGAATGCTAATAAAGCCAGTTCATTTGGGCTTGAGATGTTATTGCGATATGATGTAACTTCTTCATGGCGTCTGGTTGGATCTTATACTTACACTAATTTGAAATTTGATGATAAGAGTAATCTGGTATTTACTTTTGTAGGAAAAACTCCAAAACACATCTTTAATGTCAGCTCAACCTATCTGTTCCAGAATAAAATTGAGATGAATAATGCGCTTTATGCGGTTTCTGAGCTGCATGGCATAGATA
>Ga0209824_10001225_pt1 | contig 14820 bp, 12 predicted proteins | sample VDWuncwatermetaG_FD_184124 | JGI IMG/M metagenome (GOLD analysis project Ga0209824, IMG submission 184124) | Wastewater microbial communities from Netherlands to study Microbial Dark Matter (Phase II) - VDW unchlorinated drinking water (SPAdes)... ... | reverse complement strand
AACGATGGTTTTGAATATTGTTATAAATCGAGGCCTTACTTTATTATAGAATATCCCATTTATATTGATAAGTGGTGCGATAATATATTATTTAAGCAGAGAAAAAGTCAGGGAAGAATTTAAGGCTGAAGGCTAATTAGCAATTGGTTCTTTTTTTTGGATTTTAACGATTTCTTTATAAAATACCTTTGTTATGTGAAAGGGAAGCATTGATGGGTTCGCCTAGTGATTTCAACGATCCGATACTCTGTTTGAGGTGTTCACAATTAGCAAGGTTTCAACGTGAGTACGAAAAACAGGCGTTAATATCTTAACAAAGACAGGGAGGAATGATGGAGAAGAAAAGTTCGGTAGGGGTAACGATATTAGGAATTTTTATCTTTATTTCCGGGGTCATTTGTATAACCAGTAATTTAGATTTTGTAAAGCCAAAATTACAATATAAAGAAGAATTAAAACGACAAATTTCCCAATCGTTAAATACAATGTTGAGCCTATCGGAACGTGCATTAGTATCAATCGAGAAAAACTTAGAGAAATCCCCACCAAAATTTAAGCAATTTTATGAATCCAAGCAAATTGAAAAAACTTCAGATATAAAAGATTTAAAACGTTATTTGCAACCTGAAGTTTTAGAAGAAAATACAAATAAACTTGTTAATTCCCGCTTCTTGTTATTAGACGAAGTGCTAAATTTCATTTTTGGCATTATTCTTTTAATTTCATCAATCGGAATATTTATTCGTGCATCTTGGTTAGGGAAATTAGTCTATGTTACAATACCTATGAGTATTATAATTTTACTCGATCTTATTGTGGGTACTTATCTTCAACGAACTTTAGTATGTCCACTACCTCAATCTGGTTTTTGGGTTATTTTTCTGATGCTTAGTATATTAGCGGCATTGTTAATAGGTTATAATTTCTTTATATATATAAATTTCACCCGCCCCAGAGTAAAAGAGCAGTTTAAATAATTATTTTAGCGGGTGGATTGGGTGTTTTTGAGCAGCATGTAGTTTATGCGAGCGGCCAAGGTTCACCTGCTATTAGATAATCGGTGAGAGCGAGCAGAAACTCCAAGCGAGATTTTCCTCGGTGGGGAAAATCGAGCGGTGCTGCGAGAAAATACCCAAGCCATGACCCGCTAACAGATAATATTAGATGAAAAACTTAGAGATAGCAGAGATATTTCACGAGATTGCCAAGATATTAGAGATAAAAGGCGACAATCCTTTTCGTATCCGTGCTTATGAGAGGGCGGCGCAGAATATTGAGGGCTTAAGCGAAGATATAGAGAATTTTATCAAGAATGATACGCTTATGGAAATTCCGGGAATTGGCAAGGACATTGCGGGTAAAATAAAAGAGTATGTTCAGTCCGGAAAAATAAAAGCCTATGAAGATTTAAAGAAATCTATACCCAGCGGGCTCCTGAATTTGCTGGATATCCCTTCAGTGGGGCCTAAAACCGCTCAGTTATTGTATGAAAAGCTGAAAATAAAAAACATTTCAGGTTTAGAGGCAGCCATAAAAAATAATAAATTACAGGGGATTTTTGGCATAAAGGATAAGACCATTGAGAATATCTCCAAAGGCATAGAAGTGCTAAAAAGAGGAAAAGAGCGGATGACCCTGGCGCAGGCAATGCAAGCGGCAGATGAGTTTATCAGTGCGTTGAAGGGATTAAAGGAAGTAAAAAAAATATCTAGCGCTGGCAGTCTGCGCCGCCAGAAAGAGACAGTTCGGGATATTGATATTCTGGCGATTTCAGATAACCCCGCCAAAATAATGGGTACCTTTACCAGATTGCCTAATGTAGCTACAGTTCTGGCAAAAGGAGAAACTAAGGCATCTATCCGCACTAAGGATGATGTTCAGGTAGACTGCCGGGTGGTAGAAGAAAAATCCTTTGGTGCAGCGCTCTTATATTTTACTGGTTCAAAGAATTTTAATATTAAGATACGCAAGTTAGCCATAAAAAAAGGATTAAAGGTAAATGAATATGGGATATTCAGGAGAGATAAGTTTGTGGCGGGAAAAGCAGAGGAGGAGATATTTAAGCTTCTGGGTATGTCTTATATTGAGCCGGAATTAAGGGAGGATACCGGAGAAATAGAATTAGCACAACAATTTAAGCTGCCGCATTTGATAGAAATTAAAGACATAAAGGGTGATTTGCATGCGCATTCCAAATATTCAGATGGGGGCAATACTATTGAAGAGATGGCAGAGGCTGCAAAGAAAAAAGGTTATTCCTATATTGCCATTACTGACCATTCCCAGAGCCTTAAAGTTGCAGGCGGATTAAGTATCGCAGATTTAAAGAAGAAAAAGCAGGAGATAGATAAAATAAATAGCCGGCTAAAAGGTTTTAGAGTATTGTATGGCACCGAGGTAGATATAGACTCAGAAGGCAAGATAGATTATAAAGATGGCATATTAAAAGAATTTGACCTGGTGGTGGCGGCAATTCATATCGGTTTTAAACAATCAAAAACTCAGCTTACAAATAGGATAGTTAAGGCCTGTCAAAACAAATGTGTGCATATTATTGCTCATCCTACAGGAAGACTTTGGGGCTTGCGCGATGCCTATATAATAGATTTTGAGCGTATTTTCAAAGTGGCAAGCCAGACAAATACTGCTTTAGAGATAAATTCCTTTCCTCAGAGGTTAGATTTAAATGATTTAAATTGCCGTCGGGCAAAGGATATGGGTGTAAAATTAGCCATAGATACAGATGCGCATATAACCGAACAATTGGAGGCAATGAAATTGGGCGTGTCTGTGGCCCGGCGCGGCTGGCTTTCTTGCGATGATGTGGTTAATACACTTGAAGTTGAGGGATTATTAAAATCAATCAAGAAATGAATCCCGTTAGAGAACTTCGTCCTCTAACGGTTTACGCTGACGGTGGTATTAAACCACCGTCAGCTTGAAAATCGGTACACCACCCATTAAAATCGGTGGTTTTCTCTAACGGGATGAATAAAATTGTAAGAGGCATAAACTAAGATGTTTAAGATAATTGATAAAAGAGAATTAGCCAAAGATATCACCGAAGTTACAATAGAAGCGTCTGTGATAGCTCAAAAAGCGCAAGCCGGCCAATTTGTAGCAGTAGTTATTGACGAGAAAAGCGAACGCATACCCCTCACTCTGGCAGATTGGGATAAAGATAAAGGAACGGTTACTTTAATATTTCAAAAAGTAGGCCACACTACTAAAAAATTAGGGGCGCTTAATTCAGGCGGCTATATAGAACATATTTTAGGGCCTTTAGGCCATCCTACAGATGCTAAAAGGACAGGCACAGTTGTTTGTATCGGAGGGGGCGTAGGAATTGCTGAAGTTTATCCGGTTTCCCTGGCATTTAAAAAAGCAGGCAACCGCGTTATAGGCATAATTGGCAGTCGTTCCATGGAACTGTTGATCTTAGAAGATAAGATGAAAGGAGTCTGTGACGAGCTTTTTGTTACTACTGATGACGGCTCTTATGGCCGTCGAGGCTTTGTAACCGACGTGCTAAAGGAACTATTGCAGGTAATAGAGAAATCTACGCATACAAAATTCCCGGATTTAGTCTATTGCATAGGGCCGGTGCCGATGATGAAGGCGGTTTCTCAACTTACGAAAGATTATAAAATCAAAACCATAGTCAGCCTTAATCCTATTATGGTGGATGCCACAGGTATGTGCGGTTCCTGCCGTTGCAGTGTCGGCGGTAAGACTGTATTTGGTTGTGTAGACGGCCCGGATTTTGACGGGCATAAGGTTGACTTTGAGGAATTAGAGAAGAGATTGAAGTTGTTTGCTGATCAGGAAGGAAAGATTAATCCCATTTAAAAGATTCTAATGGTTAATCAGGATAAAATAGAACGTATAAAGAATTTTTTTGAAGTCGCCTTAGGTTATTCCAAAGAAGAGGCAGAAGAGGAGGCAAAACGCTGTCTTCAATGCAAGGAGCCGGCTTGTATGAAGGGTTGCCCGGTTGGAATAGACATTCCCGCATTTATTAAGTTGATAGCAGAGGGCAGGCAAAAAGAGGCCTTGGAAAAAATAAAAGAGAAGAATAATCTCCCCGGTATATGCGGCCGGGTCTGTCCTCAAGAGGACCAATGCGAAGCGGTTTGCATTCTGAATAAGAAAAAGATTCCCATAAACCCCGTTAGAAATGCCAAAGCTCTTAAAGAAATAAACAAGATTTCTAACGGGGTAAATATCGGGGCGCTGGAGAGATACGCTGCGGATCTAGAAATAAGCTCCACGCTCCACGCTCCACGCTCCACGCCAAGAACGTGTGGCGTGAAGCCTGCAACGTGCAGCGCAAAGATTGCCGTTGTAGGAAGCGGACCTGCCGGATTGACATGTGCTGCGGATTTGGCAAAAATGGGTTATCAGGTTACCCTTTTTGAATCTTTGCATTTAGCTGGCGGTGTGCTGGTTTACGGTATACCTGAATTTAGGCTGCCTAAGAAAATAGTGGAGCAGGAAGTAGAATACATAAAAAGTTTGGGCGTGGATATACATACTGATACATTGATTGGCAATACCTATGCCCTTGAGGATTTGTTCCGGGAAGGATTTAAAGCGATATTTATCGCGACCGGTGCAGGCCTGCCTCAATTTTTAGGGATACCGGGAGAAAACTTAAACCGGGTTTATTCTGCGAATGAGTTTTTGGTGCGTGTAAACCTGATGAAGTCTTATAAATTTCCCGGATACGCCACTCCTGTTAGCATAGGTAAAAAAGCGGCAGTTATTGGCGCAGGCAATGTAGCTTTTGATTGCGCCAGGGTGGCTTTAAGATTAGGGGCTCAAGTTACTTTGGTGTATCGGCGCACAGAAAATGAAATGCCTGCGCGCCGTGATGAAATCCAGAATGCCAAAGAGGAGGGAATTACTTTTAAACTCCTGACCCAGCCAGTCAAGATAATAGATGATGGGAAGGGTTTTGTGAAGGGATTAGAATGTATGGCTATGGAATTAGGCGAACCGGATGCTTCCGGAAGAAGAAGGCCTATACCGCTAAAAGATTCTAATTTTGTTTTAGAGGTGGATACTGTAATCGTAGCTATTGGCCAGAATCCTAATCCGCTGTTACCTAAGGTTACGCCCGGGCTTAAGACAAATGCAGACGGGACAATTGCTGTGGACAAAAATTTTATGACCTCTATACCAGCAGTATTTGCAGGAGGAGATATTATTAGCGGAGCCGCTACGGTTATTTCGGCAATGGGAACAGGTAAGAAAGCCGCAGTAGCGATAGATAAATATGTTAGGGACGGTTCTCAGGACAAAGCAAAAGTGTCCCCCTTAAAGGGGACACTCTAAGATTGTTTTTAGAACCGCCCCTAACAAAGTTAAAAGGAGTAAATATTATGGGAGATGATAAAATTACAACTCAAAATATCCTCTCAATGAAAGGTAAGCGCAAAATCACCATGCTTACTGCTTACGATTACCCTTTAGGGTCATTAATTGACAAAGCAGGAATTGATATGATTTTAGTAGGTGATTCCGTGGCCAATGTAGTGTTAGGGTTAGATTCAACAACAAAAGTAGGTATGACACAGATGCTCCATCACGCCAAGGCCGTAACGCGCGCAGTAAAGCATGCCCTGGTAATCGGCGATATGCCGTATGAGTCCTATCAGGCCTTGCCTGATGGCAGGCAGGTAAATACCGGGGAATCAGTGAAAAATGCCAAACGTTTTATTGATGAGGCAAAATGCGATGCTGTAAAATTAGAATGGTTTGACCGCTGTTTAGAGGTAACCGCACAAATTATAAAAGCAGGGATTCCGGTAATGGGGCATATTGGCTTAACCCCGCAGACTGCGGATAAGTTAGGCGGCTTTAAAGTGCAAGGCAAAGATGCCCAGGCTGCTCAACGTTTAATTGCGCAGGCAGCAGAGTTAGAGAAACTGGGTTGTTTTGCCATTGTCCTTGAGTGTGTGCCGGATAAAATCGCCCAGATGATTACTAAAAAAATAAATATTCCTACCATTGGTATTGGAGCAGGGATACATTGCGACGGTCAGGTTTTAGTCACCTATGACCTCTTGGGACTTTTTGAGCGTTTTACCCCCAAATTCGTCAAGAAATATATTAACTTGTCACCGCTAATTCTTGAGGCGATAGAAGAATACAAGAAAGAGGTAACCGAAAGCAGATTCCCTACTCCCTCCCACAGCTTTGTTATAAAAGAAGAAGAATTGAAAAAATTAGGCTGAATTATTCTGCTACGCAAAACTGATAGAAGCATTAGTTTTGCTTCGCAGGAATATTCTCCGGAAGAATAATTCCTCTGAAGCAAAAGAGGCGTTTTCATTACTTTTGCGAAGGAGAATAAATAATGAAGAAGGCTGTTAAAAAATATATTTCTATGGGCATTCTGTTAATTCTTGCTTTACCGTTTGTGGCGAAGTTTGGCGAGCCAGCTATTCTGAAAGCATATATTGAGAACAGCGTCGGGAATTGCGAGAAAATACCCATATTATGCAGTGCCCCAGAGGAAGAGTTAGTCAACTCTAATATCAATGAAGAATATCTTTCAAAATTAATACTATATAAGTTTCCCGAAATCGAGATGTACATACCGGAAGGGTTCAATGTGGTAAAGGAAATGATTAGTAAGCCATATTATAGAAAAAGGCATTATCGGGAAAAAGCCGCTTTTATCTATCTGCTTTATGAAAAACCAAATTTTTTTGTAAATTTATTTCCGCAGGTAAGTAAACAGGGCATTAAAGACGACTATGAATTCCTAGGCCGCACAATGTCAGCTCAACTCAACCAGATAAAGAACCTTGCAGATATGTTCTTTGTGATTATGAAATCTATTTTTACTCCGGATCTCGGAGATCAAAAGAATATCAAGATGGTTAAATTTAGCGCCAAAGATAAAAAGGGGTTTATCAACTATAATCTCGGCAGTTTAGAAAATTACTTTGATTGCAATGTCGTTACTAATCAAGGAGATTTTTTTATTTATATAAAAGACAAGGGCAAAAAGTTAGATTTAGGCAATGTCCTGGCGATTATCTCAACGATAAATGTAAAAAAGTGAATTCGCTTGTGCCATCAGAAATTTTATGGTAATGTATGAAGCCTATGCATACAACTGAAAATATTATGGAAAAAATCGTTTCCCTTTGCAAGCGCAGGGGATTTATCTTCCAGTCTTCTGAGATTTATGGAGGGCTGGCCAATACCTGGGATTATGGCCCTTATGGCATAGAAATAAAGAATAATCTAAAGCGCTCCTGGTGGAAGGCGAACGTATACGCGCGCGATGATATCTTTGGGATGGATGCCGCTATTCTTATGCATCCCAAGGTTTGGGAGGCCTCAGGGCACTTAAATAACTTTAAAGATCCGTTTATAAAATGTTCTGCCTGCCTACAATTCTTTAAGCTCGATCAAATTTGGGATGAGATGTGGAATAGCCCATGGTTTAGTTCTCTAAGAGAAACAATAATGGAGAATAAAGATAGTTCTTATTTATTGCATTGGGCTAAAAACGAAGGTAAAAAGTTAGCTCCTAATTTGAATCTTGTCAAGGAACCCGAAGTAACTATTTCATGGATTGCTGATTTACATCATAAATTTGGTGGAGTAGATTTTGATTTTAAAAATTTTGTGAGTAGAATTGCTTGCTCACGAGATGGTGTAGCAAAGACGCCTTGTCCAAATTGCGGTAATCCTTTACCTGAAGAATCTATGGCAGCAAATTTAATGCTTGAAACTTTGTTTGGCCCTGTAAAGGAAAGCGCTCAGAAGGTATACCTAAGGCCCGAAACAGCACAAGGTATGTTTGTAAATTTCTTAAATATCCTGGATTCAAAGCATCCTAAGCTTCCTTTTGGATTAGCCCAGATTGGCAAGGCCTTCAGAAATGAGGTTACTCCGGGAAATTTTACCTTCAGGACACGCGAATTTGAGCAGATGGAGCTCGAATATTTTGTCAAGCCTCCTGAAGCGGATAAAAAATTGGAGGAATGGATAGAATATCGTTTTAATTGGTATATTAATTTAGGCATAAAAAAAGAGAATTTAAGGAAACGGCCGCACGCTAAAGATGAGTTGGCACATTACGCCAAGGCCTGCACAGACATAGAATATAATTTTCCCTTCGGATGGTCAGAATTGGAGGGTATTGCTAACAGGACAGATTTTGATTTAAAACAGCATGCTCAGATAAGCGGAAAAGACTTGCAATATTTTGACGATGCCGCAAAAGAAAAATTCTATCCTTATATAATCGAGCCTTCAGGGGGAGTGGATAGGAGTGTGTTAGCATTTTTAGTGGATGCTTATCATGAAGAAAAGGTAAGCCCCCGCACCAATAACGATATACCGCAGCCTAATGACGCAATTGGTGCGGGGGTAAAAGATAATACAAGGGTAGTATTAAAGCTGCATAAAGATTTAGCGCCTGCCAAAGTTGCCGTGCTGCCGCTTTTAAAAAATAGGCCGGAGATTGTGGAGTTAGCTAAAATAATCTCCAAAGATTTAAAAAAATATTTTATTACAGCTTATGACGACACTGCTGCTATCGGCAAACTTTACCGCAGGCAGGATGAGGTAGGCACGCCTTATTGTATTACAGTGGATGTGCAATCATTAGAAGACAAGCAGGTGACAGTGCGGGATAGGGATACGATGTTGCAAGAACGCATTAGTATTGATAAGTTAAAAGAACATCTTTCAGAGAAACTGTTTCCATTCTAATCGGAAAAGTGGGTTAGAAGTTGGTTAGAAAAGACCCAGTTTCCCGAACAACTTGGAAACAGTTTCTATAAGATAGAGGAGAGGAGGAGTTTTTAGCAATGGCAAAACAATACGTTTACCCCGTTAGAAATAGAAAGTCTTCTGCGGGGAAAAGAATTTCTAACGGGGTTTACTTCTTTGGCGGCGGAAAGGCAGAGGGAAATGAGAGTATGAGAAATCTTTTGGGCGGCAAGGGCGCAAATCTTGCAGAGATGGCCGGCTCAAAAGATTTACGCCTCCCGGTTCCTCCGGGGTTTACTATTACCACTGAGGTTTGCACACATTACTATAAAAACAGAAAGGCTTATCCGAAAGGCTTAAGAGAAAAAGTGCATAAAGCCTTGCAAAAAATAGAAGTGTTAATGGCCAGGAAGTTCGGCGACCCGGATAATCCGCTTTTGGTTTCTGTGCGTTCAGGCGCCCGGCGCTCTATGCCCGGAATGATGGAGACAGTGTTAAACGTGGGTTTAACTGAAAAGAGCATACCCGGATTAATAAAGCAAAGTAACGGCAATAGCCGTTTTGTTTACGATGCCTATCGCCGGTTGATTATGATGTATTCAGACGTAGTGATGGAGAAAGCAGCAGGCATTGAGCTAAAGGATGACGAATCCGGAATACGTAAACAATTGGAAAAGCTCATGCAGCGGATGAAAAAAGAAAAAGGCTGCACCCAGGATACTGACTTGACTGCCCAGGACTTACAAAAGCTTACCCAATTATTTAAAGCCAGAATAAAGGAAGTATTGAAGAAGGATTTTCCCGATGACCCCATAGAACAATTATGGGGAGGCATTGGTGCAGTGTTTGCCTCTTGGCAGGGAAAACGGGCAGTCAGTTACCGGCGGATAGAAAATATCCCGGATGAGTGGGGCACTGCGGTTACGGTGCAGACAATGGTCTTTGGTAATATGGGGAATGATTCTGCTACTGGCGTGGCTTTTACCCGTAATCCCGGAAATGGCGAGAATAAATTCTACGGAGAGTATTTAATTAATGCCCAGGGGGAAGATGTGGTAGCCGGGATACGCACTCCTGCGCCCATAAATGAATATTCAAAGTCAGAACACAATAAGGATTTGGTAACTTTAGAAAAAGCTATGCCTAAAATTTATCAGGAGCTCTTTAATTACCAGAAGCGATTAGAGAAACATTACCGCGATATGCAGGATATCGAATTTACCATTGAAAAGGGCCGGTTATTTATGCTGCAGTGCCGGGTGGGAAAACGTAACGGCCCGGCTGCAGTACGAATGGCTCAAGATATGCTTGGAGAAAAGCTGATTACTAAAAATGAGGCAATAATGCGCGTTACGCCTGCGCAGTTAGATGAGCTTTTGCATCCGGTGATTGACCCTAAAGTCGAATTAACTCATAAACCTTTAGCTAAAGGCCTTCCTGCGGGCCCGGGCGGCGCTTGCGGACAGATAGTATTTACAGCTAATGATGCCGTAGAATGGACGAGGCAAGGTAAAAAAGTAATTTTAGCGCGCGAGGAGACAAACCCTGAAGACGTAGAAGGTATGCGGGCGGCCCAGGCGATTTTGACTGCTCGCGGCGGAATGACTTCCCATGCGGCATTGGTAGCGCGCGGCTGGGGTAAATGCTGTATAGTCGGCTGCTCAAGCCTGCATATCGATGCCGGTAAAAAAGAGCTTTTGGCAGACGGAAAAATATTTAAAGAAGGCGACTGGATTACCTTAAACGGCACTAAAGGCAATATCTATGAAGGCTGTTTACCTATGATGGATGTTTCTGAAGAGAATAAAATATTAGTTCAATTTTTAAAGATGTGCAGTTCTGCAAAGAAATTAGGCGTGCGCACCAATGCCGATACGCCTGAAGATGCCCGTCGGGCAAGGCAATTCTTAGCTGAAGGTATTGGACTGTTTAGGACTGAGCATATGTTTTATGGTAAAGGTTCAGAGGAGCCGTTGTTTAGGTTACGCAAGATGATTATCTCAAGGACCGAAAGTGAAAGGCAAAAGGCGCTGGATGAATTATTTCCTTATGTCAAAAAAGATATCAAAGGGACGTTAGAGGCTATGGACGGTTTTCCTGTAGTCATCCGTTTACTTGACCCGCCTTTGCATGAGTTTGTGCCGCGCGAACAGGCAAAGTTAGAGCAGCTCGCTTCGGATTTAAATATCACCTTAGAGGAACTTTCTAAACGCGCAGAAGGCTTGCATGAGTCTAATCCAATGATGGGCCATCGCGGAGTGCGCTTAGGGATTACTTATCCTGAGGTAAGCGCAATGCAGATACGGGCAATCTTTGAGGCATCTGCTGAACTAATTAAGGAAGGCAGGAATCCTTATCCTGAGGTAATGATTCCTGTGGTCTGCGATGTCAAAGAGTTAGATAACCAGATAGCGATTACTAAAAAAATTTATCAGGAAGTTTTAAGCAAATATAGCCTTAAAAAAATTAAGTATATGTTTGGCACAATGATTGAGATTCCCCGTGCCGCGATTGTGGCGGATAAATTGGCGCAAGTAGCAGAATTTTTTTCATTCGGCACCAATGATATGACCCAGATGGGTTTTGGATTTTCGCGCGATGATATCGGCAGTTTCCTGCCGGATTATATCAAGAAAGGCATACTTGCGCAGGATCCCTTCCAGAGCATTGACCGGGAAGGAGTAGGAGAGTTGATGAAGATAGGAATTCAGCGCGGGCGTAAAACAAAAAAAAGCCTGGAAGTAGGTATTTGCGGCGAGCATGGCGGAGAGCCGCGTTCTGTAGAATTCTGCCACCAGATAAATATGGATTACGTGAGTTGTTCGCCTTTTCGGGTGCCTATTGCCATATTGGCAGCGGCGCAGGCAGTGCTTAAAGAGAAAAATAAGAGAAAAATATAGAGCACAAATTACAGACAATTGATTACAGACAATAGCTTTTTCTGTAATCAATTGTCTGTAATCTTCTAAAGCGAAGCGAGGAGAAATGGAAGCCTTAAAAACTTATCTCAAGGAAATTAGAAGTATTCCCTTATTGACTGCCGAAGAGGAAATAACATTAAGCAAGAGGATAAAAAAAGGGGATGAACAGGCCCGCAAGCAGATGATTCGGGCAAATCTGCGCTTGGTAATTAACATCGCCAAAAGATATATGCATTTAGGCACACCATTTTTGGATTTAATTGAGGAAGGGAATCTGGGTCTGATGAAGGCAGTGGATAAATTCAATCCCAAGAAAGGATTTCGATTCTCTACCTATGCCGCCTGGTGGGTAAGGCAGGCAATTACCCGTTCCATATTTGACCAGGGCAAGACAATCCGTATGCCGGTTTATATGAATGAGCTCATCGCTAAATGGAAGAAAACAAACGAACGGCTCTCCCAGAAATTAAAACGCATCCCTATTGATGAAGAGATTGCCAAAAAAATGAAAATATCCAAAAACCAAATGAAGCAAATCAATTTTTGGTTATCTACCAAGACTTCGTCTTTGGATGCGCCTTTAGGCGATGAGCAGGATGGCCAGGTTTCGGACCTATTAGAGGACCGAAATAGCGTAGCGCCTGATTTTGAAATTGAGCGTGTTTTTGATAAAGAACATCTGAACAGCCTGTTAAGCATAATGACAGGCAGGGAAAAAATGGTTTTAGATATGCGTTTTGGCTTAATTGACGCAAAGGCGCAGACTTTAGCCAGCGTAGCAAATAAATTAGGGGTTTCCAGGGAAAGGGTCCGCCAGATAGAAGAAGAGGCCTTAAGAAAATTAAAAAGGTTTATGCATGAGCAACCGACAGATTAAATATACCCCTTGCGTAAGCGCCTCCCCAGCAATTAAAACGATAGGGGATTCGCACGCTGCGGGATTAATTCGCACTTATAACTTACTCACACTTTGTGTTCGTAAGTTATGTGCTCATTAAAGGAGGGGAAGATTTATGGCAGATAAAAAATTGGACCTTAAAGATTATATCAGGAATATTCCTGATTTTCCCAAACCCGGGATTTTATTTAGAGACATAACTACCCTATTAAAAGATAAAAGAGTATTTAGGTTAGCCGTAAATGCCCTGGCCGATAAATATAAAAATAAAAAAATAGACGCAGTAGTGGCAGTGGAAGCAAGAGGCTTTATATTAGGCGGGGCTATTGCCCATAAATTAGGCGCAGGTTTTGTGCCTGTGCGCAAAAAAGGAAAACTCCCATGGAAAACTAATTCCGTAACCTATGATTTGGAATATGGCACTGATACCTTAGAGATACACCACGATGCCCTTTGTCCGGGCAATAACGTTTTGATTGTAGATGACCTTTTGGCTACAGGCGGGACAGTGAAGGCAGTCACAGATTTAGTCAAACAATTTTATGGAAAAATTAGGGGCATTGCTTTTTTAATTGAACTTACGGATTTAAAAGGCAGGGAAAGGTTAAAAGGATACCCGATTTATTCGTTAATAAAATATTGATTTAGTCCATAGTTTATTGTTCTTAGTTTTGGCAGCTAACTATGAACCATGAACTAATAACTAAAAACCAGATTGCCCCTGTAGCTCATAAGGATAGAGCAGCAGTTTCCTAAACTGCGCGTGGCAGGTTCGATTCCTGCCAGGGGCACACTTAAAAAGTCAAAAGTTAAAATGTATAACCTACACTGCCATTCCTTATTAAGCGACGGTAATTTACTTCCTTCTGAAGTAGCGGTGCGCTATTTGTATTTGGGGTATAAAGTAATTGCTATTACTGACCATGCTGATTACAGCAATATAGATTTAACTATTAACGCAATTTTAGATTTTACTGAGCATTGGCCGAAGGATTCAAAGATAAAGGTTTTGCCGGGCATAGAATTAACTCATTTGCCTCCGGAACAATTTAGGCCTTTAGCCAAATATGCCAGAGTAGAAGGAATACAGGTGATCATTGGGCACGGCGAAACTACTGTTGAGCCTGTAATCAAAGGGACTAATAGGGCCGCGTTAGAAGCAGATATTGATATCTTGGCTCATCCGGGTAAGATTAACGATGCAGAGGTTGAATTAGCTAAGGAAAAAGGCATATTCTTGGAGATAACCAGCCGCAAAGGCCATTGCGATACCAATGCTTATGTGGTAAAGCAAGCCTTAAGAAAGGGAGCGAAACTGATTTTAAACACTGATAGCCATTCTCCTGAGGACGTCATACCTTCAGGGGAATTAATAAATATTGCTAAGTCCGCAGGACTAAACCAACGCCAGATAGATAATGTTTATAAGGATGTAAGGGGATTTATAAATACTAAGTAGAAAAATCCGCTAAGATTCTACCCAGATGTCACGCGTATTCGTGTCAAAGGGCTCCCGATTCGGATAATTTAAATGATTGAATCGGACAATTCGCAGACGCTTATAGAACAAACAGAATCATAGACGCTATAACTTACGTCGTGCTGCGCACTCCGTAAGTTATCTGCTCATTGAAGGGGGTACGATGAAAAAGGGTATTTCGGTTATTGCGTTATCATTATTATCTTTTGGCCTGATAGCCTTATCCGGCTGCGCGGGAATCTCAACAAAAGATGCGTCGGTTAAAAATGAGGCTTTATTAGAGCCTCAGGCAGCGGTGAAATTTAGCGATATCCCCATCCCGGTGGGTTTTCAACCTTTGACGCAAGATTCTTATGCTTTCGAGAGTTCCGGGGTGCGTGTGGCGATATTAAAATACCATGGCAAAGCAGATGTAGAGCAGGTAATCAACTTCTATAAAAACCAGATGCCGCTCTATAATTGGGATTTATTAAATGTAATAGAATACGGCGAGCACTTATTGAATTTTGAGAGAGAACAGGAGACCTGTATTATAAATTTATTGCCCAGAGGAAATAATATTACCCTTACTATTTCTTTGGGCCCGAAGTCTGGACCTCGCCTAAAAAAAGCAGATAAGCCCGTTAAATAAACAAGCTAAAAAAAAGACAAAAGAAAGCGCTTTCCTTGAAATAGCCACGGAACAAACCCGATAAAGGAAGGTATGTTCCAGAAAAAAAGTAATCCCAATAAATCCTATTCCGCTCTCAGAGAGCAAAACAGGAGAGGGATTAATTTAAGGG
>Ga0209824_10001224_pt1 | contig 14826 bp, 14 predicted proteins | sample VDWuncwatermetaG_FD_184124 | JGI IMG/M metagenome (GOLD analysis project Ga0209824, IMG submission 184124) | Wastewater microbial communities from Netherlands to study Microbial Dark Matter (Phase II) - VDW unchlorinated drinking water (SPAdes)... ... | reverse complement strand
CTTGGGCGTATAGACGAAATTCGGGCTGCGCCACCGGAGAATATGATCCGCGCCTTCGGAAAGAATCGCCTTGTACCCCATGCGCTCGGCTTCGCGCGCAAGATCGTTGTTGTAAATAAGCTCGGTATTGCGAAACACCGCAGGCGATTGTCCGAATAATTCTTTAATCCTTTTTTGATGAGTTTTTACCTGCCGGGCAAATTCATCGCGCGAATAGAGAAACGAAAGCGAGTGGTAATACGTTTCCGCCAGCACTTCCACGCGGGAGTCACTCCCCTTCCTATTCCCTGCCTCTACAAGCTTTTGAAACGAACGCAAGGTTTGGGGCGAATATTCTTCCAATTGCTCAAGCAAAACACCGGAAAACGAAAAACTCACCTTGAATTCCGGGAAACGCGTAAGCAGACGCATGAGCACATCATTGGCTGGCAAATAGCATTTTGACGCCACCTTTTCCACGATTTTCCTGTTGTTCAGATTGCCTTCGGAGGAATCATTGAAATAATTTCGCTCATTCCCAATATCAAAAATCCGATAACGCTTCACGCGCAGGGGCTGATGAACTTGAAAATAGAAACATACGGAAGGCATGGATGAGGTTAGAAATTCAAAGTTAGACACACAAGCTTGCTGGTGGTATCTAAACTCGATAGCTTTAGGTCTTGATGTCGAAAATCAGACTTTCTTTTTCGAAGAAAGTCGCCAAATCGCAACACTCTACGAAGTGTTCTTTGCATAAAATAGGTATCTTCGGTTTTACCGCATTACCGTCTGGTTTTTCATACGTCACGACCGTGTATTTGTGGATTTTGGCAATTGCTACAACGAAAATGTCAGCGCTATAGACCTTCGAACTTTTATATTCCGACAGGGAAGGATACTTATTTACTATACTTGAGGCAATATCAAGCTGTTCTTGGTTGATCGGTATGACGAAAGATTTGTATTGTTTAAACCATGAAACAAGATCGTCCGTCCCCGCACCTATCTCTTTAGACACTTCTTCGGCAACGACGATCAGACCCTTTTTCATCATTTCTCCAACATGATCCCACATACTTGGAAATGACCTGGGCTTATAATGAAGGCGCCAACCATTTATAAAGGCGGAGGCATCAAAACAGTATTTTGTTTTAAGAGTCTCTTCTGGCATAAAGGGCATCAGATATTGGCTTCTATTGAGGAGATGTGTTTTGAACTGGTTCCGAGAAAACTTGATACATCCATAAGGGTTATGCGGCTCTCGTTCATTGAACCTAGCACAAGTGAGGTGAAAGCCCTGCCATTTTTACTGATGATTTTTCTGTATTGAGGAATTGGAGTTGGCCCATCTTTCTTGCCGCGCTTCTTGTATTCCTCGAAACCTTTTATAAGTTCGCCTCTTTTTTGTTCGTATTTTTTTTCATCCAATACGCCAATCTGAACAAGGCGGCGGTATATGACCTCCTGACTAACCCTATAAATTCCTGCGAGGGATTTTATGTCTTTAGAGTCCCAGTTTTCAAAAGCAATTTTACTTATGTGTCCGACAATGTCCTCTGATTTGAAATCAGATATTGGGACAAGCACAGAAGCAGCAAATTTATTGCAAAATTTTTCTATTTTTATGTAATCATAGGAATTTCGCGAGAAATTGTCCGGGGTGCATACGCCCGACCGGTGAAGAAGTATATGTCCGATTTCGTGAAATAATGAAAAAATTCGCCGATTTGGATGTTCAGCTGAATTTAGCATGACTACATAAGGTTTCTCATCCGCGAGACAAAATGCACTAATGTCGTCCTTCGGAAGGCTTTGTTGGAGTATAAAAATGCCGAGCCTCTCAACAGCATCTTTCCATCCGCGTAAAGCAAAAGACCATTTTTTTCTTTCCTCGGCCGACACCGAAAGAAGCGACAAGAAATCCGAGCCTGCTTTTTCGGGATCGTCATTGAGCGCTAAGCTTTTGAACGCATGCTTGATTTCATCGCCTTGTAGGTCTTGAACAATCGACTGCGCATAACGCGCTTTTCTTACGGCCATCATCACATCATGAGAAAATACTTCGGTTTCAGACGCATACACAATTCTGAAGTCTTGCGGAACCACCCTATCCTGTGGTGCTTTTTGTAGAAGAAAATAGACAAGAGGAACTTTGTAGACCTCACTCATTTTTCTGATTTTGCCCAAATGAAGAGGACTTTTTTCTTCCTCAAACTTTCGTAATTTCTTCTCCTCGATTTTTAGTTTCTTTGATGCGTCTTTGATACTGTACCCAGATAAATATCTTGCGTACTTTAGGATTGACGGCTCAACTTGGATTTTAATAGAACGGGGCATAAAAAAATCTACCAAATGACATAATATAGCAAAATCGTAACAAAAAATAATAGCTCTTGCAAATATTTTTTGTTTGGCTCGGAGGGATCCTTATTTCTTAGCCAGACACCAGCAACAAGTCTGTAGTGCCTGGCTTTGACAGTCTGCCAACGCAACACACTCGCTTCACTACGTAAGCAACGCTTAACTTTCAACTTATAGTTGCAATGCCTGTTGATAAGTCGTTAGACACTTCCTGGCCGCATCGCTCCAGCGTAAGGTTTTTGTTTGTGACTGGCCGTTCGCTCCCAGCGATTGCTGAAGTGAAGAGTATTTGAGCACCGAGAGTAACTTATCGGTCATGTCGTCCACGTCCCAAAAATCAACGGTGAGGGCGTGGGAGAGGACTTCGGAGACACCCGACTGTTTTGAAATGAGTACCGGCGTTCCGTGGGAAGCCGCTTCAAGTGCCGCGATGCCGAAAGGCTCTGAAACCGAGGGCATCACAAATACGTCAGCGCTTTGGTAGAGCGAGGCAAGTTCGCGGCCGCGTAAGAATCCGGTGAATATGACTTTATCCGAAATACCCAAATCCGACGCTTCCTGAATAACTTGCCCTTCCCGGTCGCCCGAACCAACCATGACAAACAGCGTACGGGGTTTGTATGCCAAGATGCGCTTTGCCACTTTCAAAAAATAGTCCGGCCCTTTCTGGAGCGTCATTCTCCCCACAAACAGCACCATGCGATAGCCTAAATTCTTGTAGGAAACGAGCGTGGGAAGAAGAGAATCATACGCGGGATCCTCTACCGCGTTGTGGATAACTTCCACGCGCGAAGGATCAATGCCGTAGTTAGAGGTTACCACACTCTTGGTAAAATTGCTCACCGTAATGACGTTATTCGCCGCCGCCATCCCTTCTTTTTCTCGTGCGTAGATAAGAGGATTCGGGTTATTTCCGGTCCTGTCAATTTCCGTGGCATGGACATGGGCGATGAAAGGTTTGCCCGTTACGCGCGCGGCCTCAATACCTGCGCCGAAAGAAAGCCAATCGTGAGCATGGATAACATCGAAATCTTGGCTGGCTGCGATAACAGCGCCTGCGGCGGCATATCGCTCGACTTCTTCAAAAAGATCATCGCCAAAAGGTCCCATCGCAATGGAACCGAAAGAAGAATACGCGGAAGCAACACGCTCACCCCGTTTTTCCGCATTAAGACCATCATCCGCGAATGCCAACGCAAACGAATGAGCGGCGACTTCTATGGCACGAGGCAATACAAACGTAACCTCTACGCCTCCTTTGGCAAGCGCATTTGCAAGATGCAAACATGCGATCCCCAATCCGCCGCTATTATGGGGCGGCAATTCCCAACCAAACATTAAAACATTCATGGAAAAAGCGTTTAGCGTAAGGCGTCATAATTTGTATTTAGTATCTCGTATTTGGTATGGTTTTATACAAGATACCAGATACAAAACACGAGATACACATACCCTAAACGCTATGCAATGAGCTTCTTAAACTCTTCTATCATCGGCACTTGCTCCGGCTCCAACCCATACTGCTCCGCGTTATAAAGCGCGGCCCAATCAGCTATGAGGAGCGAGGAAAATAGTTTGTGCCATATGTCTTCTCCCGCAAGTTCAAATGCTTCAAGCGCAATGCCCCGGTCGCGGTAAAGTTTTTCCAGAATTTCCATGCGCCGCAGAATGCGCTGGTCATCATTAGGATCTTTCAGCAGAATCCCATAAAACCGATCGGCAAAAAATGTTGATGACTCGTTGATATCAAACCCCGTCATCTCGTTGTGGTTGAGTTCAGGAAACGTGTTATAAAAAGCGGGGATTTTGCCGGTTTCGTTGAATTTGATTTTCCAGGTGTAAGCAAGCGCCCGGTTGCGTCCGGATGCATAAATGACGGGCGTGCGCCCTTTGATGCGCGCGGCAAGCGCCTTGCCCGTTTCTTCGTACACGAGCGGATTAAGGTTCGCGGCAAGCGCACCGGTTTGCGCGAGTGTATCTTCTTTTCCCAATAACTTCAAAAGCCCCCTCATATTAAAACCAAGCGCACAGCGCGGCTGAATATTGGTATCGGGCATTTGAACAAAAGGAACGCCCATGCTTTTTGCCAGTTCAAGAAGTTTGCCGCCTATGGAAAGTGCGGCAACGCTATACCCTTTGTCGCGGGCACGCGTAAATCCATCAAGCGTTTCTTCGGTATTGCCCGAATATGAACTCGCGATGATCAAGCTTCGTTGCAACGCCGCATCAGGCAACGGCGGCAAACCGTAATCGTGATGCACCGTAAGGGGCAGTAAAGGATCGCCCAATTTCAAAAGATCCGCGGCCAAGTGCGATCCGCCCATGCCAAGCACCACAAAATGCTTGAATGGTTTGACTTGAGAAACATTCTCCACAACAGGGTTATAGGAAAACTGCTTTGCGAAATTTTGTATGGCTTGTTTCATCACAAAGAAAAGTTTTAAGTTTCCTGTTTTAAGTTTTTAGCAGTCCAGCAAGCTTGGGTTTCATTCCCGATCACTAAAAACTCAAAACCTAAAACTACAAACTATGAAATTAATTCGTTCCAATCGCTTGCAAACCGCTCAATGCCCTTGTCGGTCAATTCATGCGCGATATCGAGCTCGCGCCAATCTTTACCGAGATCAATATCTTTGTATGGTATGGAGGAAAGGTTCTCCGGTTCGTACGAAAAATTTTCCCCGGGCAGAGGCATTCCTTTCTCCGCCCATTCTTTTAATACACCAAACGGCGCGGTAATAATGTCAGATCCCAAGGCAATCGCCTGCATAAAGTGAGCGGCATTTCGTACGCTTGCGGCCAGTACTTCCACGTGACCGTCGCCCTTGTTGTACATGCGTATGATGTTGGAAATAAGATCCATGCCGTTTACTCCCCTGTCATCAAGCCGCCCCACAAAAGGAGAAACAAATACGTCGCCTTTTGCCGCTCCTTTGGTCGCGCCGTATACGGCCGCGGCTTGTTCCTGCGTAAAACACAGCGTCATATTAACGCGCATACCCGCACTAACGCTTTGCCCGGCGGCTTCAAGTCCTTGCCGCGTCGTCGGATACTTGATATGCGCATTCGGAATCCAGGAAAACATCTCTTTCCCTTGCGCCGTCATTTCTTCTTTGCTCGTCCCCTTATCCGCATACACTTCCACGGACACCGATCCTGCAGGAATAAACAAGTTTGTTTTTCCGCTTTGCTCCAAAATGAGCGATGAGATCTCTTTGACCACCTTACGATAGAACTCAATAATTTCTTCCTTGGTAAACTTCTCTCCTCGCGCCAAACGTTCGCGCGCGTCCGGATGCTTGGCGATGAGCGTAGGGTTGGTTGTCTGGCCGTCGAGAAAACCCAACAATGCCATCACCGTCTTTGTCTCTTGCGGATCGCCGCTGTCGAGAAAGATGCGAGTTTTAAGCGATGAGGGCCTCATACTAATTATTCTAACTTTGAGCAAAGCGAGAAACAAGCTTGCCTTATTTCTAATTGACCTGAATACGAACGAAGTGAGTATGCTGCGTAGGCAGGCCGTCTAAAGAAACCCCAATACTCAAATCCCCTTACGCAGTATGCTGCGAAGGCAGAGTTGACCATTCAAGTCCTAAGCCCCAAGTCCCAATAAATTCCTTTGGGCAAGCCTGCCTTCGCAGCACTCACCCTTTGTCATTGGACATTGGGGTTTGGGATTTTGTTAGATCAATTAGGAACAATTAGAAATTAGGTTAATTTTTCTTCCTCCCTCAACGATTCCTGCACAAACTTGAACGCTTCTTCCGCCCCATCCGCAAGGTGATAAAGATCCATATCCTCTTTATTAATGGTATGATAGCGCTCGTAGAGATCGTCTTGAATCAAACGCACTATTGGCGCCCAATATTCCTTTCCCACGAGCACGATGGGCACGGGCGGTACTTTTTTGGTTTGCACCAGGGTAATAATCTCAAAAAATTCGTCCAGCGTGCCAAACCCGCCCGGAAAGTAGATATACACCTGCGAAGCGAACGCAAGCATGATTTTGCGCGTGAAAAAATAGTGGAAGGATTCTGACTCCTTTACATATTTATTGATGCGCTGCTCATGCGGCAACTGAATGTTGATGCCAAGCGAGCGCCCACCCGCGTCATACGCGCCTTTGTTTGCCGCTTCCATGACTCCGGGGCCGCCGCCCGTGATAACCGCAAAGCCCTCTTTGGAAAGCAAGAAGGCGAGTTTTGTCGCTTCCTTGTACATTTCATCGTCTTCATGACACCGAGCCGAACCGAAAATCGTCGCCGCTTTCCCGCATTGCTTTAGAAACTCAAACCCGGTAACAAGCTCGGCCATAATTTTAAAAATTCGCCAAGGAGAAACCCCGTCATTTTGGGCTTCCAGCAATTCCTGCACCCGCGAAGCAGGCAGATACACCTCTTCGCCCTGCGTTTTGAAAAATAGTTGTTTTTCTTGAGGAAACATAGGGTAACACAAGTTAAAAGTGAAAAGTTGAGGTGTAAATTTTTTCAAAATTTACTCTTTAGAAGAAATCCGAGCGAAGCGCAATTCCTTAGGGAATCCCGCTCGCGGGCCTGATACCGCAACTTTTCATTTTTCACTTCCTACTTTTCACTTCCTTCAAGGATAGCATTTTCATCACTATTTTCATAGTCAAGGAGTTCGTGAATGCTTCCGCTTTCGGGCGTATTGTTAACAGCTTTTCGTTTTGAGATTGGCCGGTTTCAGAGCAATCCTTGGATATCCTTGATGCGCTCTAAAAAAATTTCGATATCCTTTAAGTCGTTTTGTAGAATGGCATAGACCCGCCCATAATCAATTTCTTCATAATCGTGCGCAATAAGATTTCTAAAGCCCGCCATAGCAGCCATCTTTTCGGCAAGTTCGCCAGAAATAATATCTTTTTCCCGCAAAATGTAAAAAAACTCTCGGTATGACGTTGGCTTGCGAAATCCCTTTACGGCAATCACGGCATCGGCTAAATCAATCGTCGCCTGTATCGCCAGGTAAAGGCGTCGTTCAAGGGCCGCTCTCACGTCATCATTATCTTCAACCTCAAGATCTTCCCTTGAAAATTTCTTATACCGCTCCAACATATCAAGATACCTTCTCACGGCGCTTATTTTATTTTCTACTGCGTTTTTGTTAGTCATGGCAGGGCTATGCTTTTGTTAATCCGTAGCGCAGAAGCATCTCGTGAAAATCAATGTACTCATTAATAATTTTCGGTTCAACAAGAACCTTGAACGGTTCCCGCTCAAAGATGAGTTTTCCTTCGTTGATAATGTTGAATTTCAATTCGGGCTTCTGCGCCGTGTTCAGCATTACGACATCAATGTCATCGGTCTTAAAAACACGGCTTAATTCACCCATAAGGGCGAGTTTCAAGTCAAAAAGCTTGACGGTGTTCCTCTCATCCGCATACACCGCAAAATCATAATCGCTCAACGGCCCCTGGGTCCCCGTTGCCCGCGATCCGAAAAAATACACCAGCTTCACCTCCGGGCGCGCCTCAAAAAACGCGATAATACTTTTCATCTGTTCTTCGTTCATGGAAAAAGTATAGCATTTAATTTCAAATCTCAAAACCTTGACCCCGTTAGAAATTTGTTGTGTAGTAACTTTTCTTTGTTTCTATCAATAACCGTTGCTTTGTGAAGTATTGCAGGGTTCAATTTCTAACGGTGTTGACAAATTATCAAAAAAGAGTTAATATAATTCTACATTCGTGGGGGGAGAGAACACACATCCAAGGAGAGAATTATGGCGCCCAAACGTAAGATCAAGTGTAAGTTTTGTGATTGGGCTACCTCGCCATTCAGAGGTGGTACCAGAAGACTCGAAAATCACATTTCTGCGCATCATTTCCATCAGCACGAGGCATTGGTTTCGGGGAATCCAGTTCCGGAGGAAGAACCGGACGACTTTGCCGAGCTTGCTCGCGAGTGGGCGAGCAAGAATCCTCAATAACATCTATGGGCTTGGAGCAGCCTTGGCGAGCGCCAAAAAACTCTCGTAGACCCCTCTGCTCAAAGCAGACGTTAAGGGGTTTTTGTTTTGAGAAATAATAGCTCCTTCTTCTACGGCCGTAGAAAAGTGATGATAGTTTCGAAGGGAGAGAATTTCTTTTACTTTTTTTATGATCGCGCTTTTGGAGATCTCTTCGTAATCCAATAGTTCTTGGGGTTTGCCGCTGCGCGGCATGTTGCGGACGGCAAGGGAGTAAACGGGAACCGGGGATTTTTCAAAGACGCTTCGCACCGCTTCGCCGATCCCGCCTTCGGGATAGTGGTCTTCTACGGTGATGATGGCTTTTGTTTCGCTTGCGGCTTTGCGGATTGTGGCTTCGTCAAGCGGCTTGATGCTATAAAGGTCTATGACGCGCGCGGCAATCCCCTCTTTTTGCAGTTCCGCGTGCGCGGCGAGCGCTTCGTGCAGAGTGATGCCTGCGGCAATGATTGTTACTCTATCCTGTGCGCTTTCGCGGAGCGTTTTGCTTCCGCCGATCGGGAATGGTTCGTCAGCGCTATAAAGTACCGGCGTGTCTTTGCGCGTGGTGCGGATGTAGACAACGCCATGGTGCCGTGCGGCTTCTTCCACCAACCGCTCGGTTGAAACCGCATCCGAAGGATACAAAACAATGCTTCCCAGGACTGTGCGAAACATCGCAATATCCTCCAATCCCATTTGCGACGCGCCGTCTTCCCCGATGGAAACGCCCGCGTGCGAGCCGACAAATTTTATGTTGGCGTCGCTATATTGACTCATCCGTATTTGATCGAAGGCACGCGGAAAAAATGCTGCAAATGTGGAAACAAAAGGAAGCTTCCCGCGCCGCGAAAATCCCAGCGCGGCCCCCGCCATGTTCTGCTCCGCAATATACATCTCAAAAAACCGCTCCGGATATTCCTTTCTGAATGTTTCCGCAAACGTCGAATTACTCGTCTCGGCATCCAGCACCACCATGTTCGGAAACTGCGGGAACAGTTTTACCAAAGCATTCCCGTACGCCTTCCGCGTAGAAACGACTTCGCCTTTTTTATATAAAATTTTTTGTTTCGGATTTTGAATTTCGGATTTATGATTTGTCTCGGATTTCGTGCTTCGTATTTCGGATTTCGTGGGCATAGCTATCTCTCCTCTCGTCATTACATCAACTTCGCCCAATTCCTGCAGCGCGCCCCCCAACTCCTCCGCAGAAAGCGCCCTTCCGTGCCAGCCGTCTTTATCTTCAAGGAACGACACTCCTTTGCCCTTGAGCGTTTTGGCGATGATCATCACCGGTTTTTCTTTGCTCAAAAGCGCTTGTTGATAAGCCGCGCTGATTTCAAAAAAATTATGGCCGTCAATCACGATTGTTTCCCAACCGAACGCTTCAATACGTTTTTGATACGCGCCAACATCGTGCCCGTACATTGTTTCGCCCCGCTGGCCGAGGCGGTTCACATCAAGAATACCGATAAGATTATTCAGCTTGTAATGCGCCGCAGAGGCAAGCGCTTCCCACTGCGATCCTTCCGCCATCTCACTATCGCCCAAAAGTACGTACGTTCGGTAAGGAATTTTATCAACGTATTTCCCATTGAGCGCCATACCTACGCCCACCGAAAGTCCCTGCCCAAGCGATCCGGTCGCGGCCTCGGTGTAAGGAAAGGCCATGGTGGGATGCCCTTCCAGCCGACTCCCGAACTGGCGAAGCGTCATCAGTTCCTTTTCCTCAATCGCGCCGGCCGCGGCCCAAAGCGCATAAAAAAGAGGCGATGCGTGGCCCTTGGAAAAAATGAGCCGATCGTTGAACGGTGACAAAGGATCATCTGCATCAAACCGAAAAAACCCTCCGAAAAACAGGCACGCCATCAAATCAGCCGCCGAAAGCGACGACGTCGGATGCCCCGACCCCGCCTTGGTGGTGGAAGTAAGAATAAAGTAACGAATGAGTTTTGCAAGTTGTTCAAGTGGTTGAGTATTCATAATCACAAGATACCTTTCATTCAAACAAATCATCTCTTAAAGACATGCTTTGAAGAACCGGCGGTTCGGTCGCTCCTGCGGCGACCGCCCGCCTGCGCTCTCGGCTTGCCGACCCTCGCTACGCTCGGGACCAAGCTCGGCAAGCCTCCGAGAGCTTCTTCAAAGCATATCTTGGGAAAAGGGGGAACCAAAAAGGGATTTCTTAGACAGTCTCTTAAAACTACACCGTGATGATTCTATTAGTAATCAAGATCGCAAAAAGAACGAGTAATAAAATTTCGAACACGAAGCTTATTATTGCAGAATTTAGTATCCACATCTTTAATTTGAACCAAAATGCCTCCTGCTTTTTGTATTTCGCGATCTTTTTTGAATACCTATCAACTCTTCCCGTCGTCTCTTGCAAGAAGTCATCAATAGTTCCTCCTTTTTCTAAAAAAATTGGGACCCCCACATTAGCCAAATCTCGGACCTTTTCTTCCTGCTGTTTGTTCGCAGTGAAATAATCAGACACAGCAACATAGTAGCGGTAATAAGCATCAAAACTTTTAGCTAAAATTCCCGTAACGATAGTTATGGCAGAAAGTGCCCAAGATAAATAAAGAATGTAATAGATGGGTACAGAAAGAAACTTCTCTGCGAGTAAGAGTTCATAATGACCAAGAAGATAGCCCAGAAAAGTTATACTAAGAGAAATAGATCCAGCTGAATAAAGGACCATTTTTTCAACCACGTACAATCCAGTTTCTATTAAATCAACTTGGGCTTTGTTAAAACTTTCAGCAGACTTGCCCAGCGCTTCGGCAGCAGCATCGTGACGCTTTTTTGCGATAAGTTGATTAATCATAATAGCGATAAATACTTCCACGAGACCTGTTCTCGTGGAATTTCCATCACAAAAGATTGAGAAGTGCGTTGTAGTTGATAAATCCGAATACTTTATAGCTGTATTCCACCACCAGCCCGAAGCCGTTGGCAAGGAGGATTATCCCCAGGAGTACCAAGAAGAGGCCGCCGCCCAGGGAAAGCGGGTCTGTGTCTTCTTTATGGTAAGCGAATACCGAGATAAGAACGCCGACAACAAGGGGCAGCAGCAAAAGATAATTGTCGAGGAGTAGCGAGGCAAGGGTAACAAGGTTTTCCCCTCCGCTCGTTACTCCGGCTCCTATCATGAGTGAGCCAATGGCCAACAAGGCCAAATTAAGTGTAAAGCCGAGGGCCAAGCCGAAGACGAAAAGAATGGGGACGCGGAAGCGCTTGAGAAACGAAAAAAACGCGGCAATGTTGCGCGAGGCGCTTTCCATGCCAAGCGCGATTGCCAGAAAAGGCAGGGCAAGGCCAAGGGAAAATACGGTAAGCAGGATCGTTCCTTTAAGCACCGTGCCCGAACTTGCCGCAAACGTGAGAATCACTCCCAAAATAGGCCCCACACAAGGCGTCCACCCGAGCGCGAAAATTGCCCCAAACGCAAGCGAGCTTAACGGTCTGCCTGACTTGAGCGACGTACCCGCGTGAATTTTCTTTTCGCCTGAAAGAAACTGCAAAAAACGCGGATGCCAAAGGCCTGCCATGTGCAGGCCCAGAATAATAATAACCGCACCGCCGATGCGCGTCAGCAAAACGCGATACCCCGCGAGCGCGGCGCCGCCAAGGCCAAGGAGCGTACCGATGAGAATAAAAACCGCGCTGAAGCCGATAACATAGAAAAGCCCGTTCAAAAATACTTTACCCCGCACTGTTGAGGCCTTTTGGGGATTTTTTAAGTCGCTTGCCGAAACCCCGCTTATAAACGCAAGATACCCGGGCACGAGCGGCAATGTGCAAGGCGCAAGAAACGTAAAAATACCGGCGATAAACGCGGGAATGATGAGAGGGGTGAAGTCCATAAAGAAGAGTTTTTAGTTGTGAGTTTTTAGTTTTTAGCTGCTGTTCGTGTCTACTCTTCTCAAAACTAAAAACTCCCCCTGTCCTACATGGCTTGGGAAGGAACCTTCTCCGGTCCTCGATCAATATAGCGCTTGATAAAGTCGGAAATGCGCCCTTCGGGTATCACGCCATTCTGCAAATTAAACCCATCCACGCGTCCCCATGCAACGAGCGACATGTCGAATTCGTTTTCTTTGCGCACCGTGACAATGGTTTTCCCTCCGGCAAGCGAACGCAGGTATGTTTTCACATCGGTGGAAACCCGCGGATGAAAGGCAATCCAAATATCGCCGTGCTCCAGATTGTGCACAAGCTGCTGGTCGGGAAGCGGCGTTTCGTAGAACCCTTCACGCGCGGGGTCCCCATAATGCGGGCCTGACGAAGGAGGATTGGAATTATACGCGGGGCGAGGACTGCTCACCGGAATGTGATCCCTTCCCATAATGGGAAACGCTTTGCTGTAATCCGGCCCTTTGGGTCCCTGGCTCGCCGCCCAAAAACCCAACGCCGCGACTATGCCCGCGGCCACAATGCACGACACCAGCACTTGAAGTATTTTTCTTTGCTTTTGCGCTTTTTCGTTTGCGAGATGTTCCCGTTTTTTCGCTTCGCGCTTTTCTTCGTAAGAAAGATTTTTTGCGGTTTCGCTGTCCATAATAGTTTGAAAATCGTCCTTAGATTTTAACAAAACAAGGAAATGAAGCCGTCCTCGCGGCAAGCCGCGAGGTATCCGGGCGGCTCCCATCCCAAGGTGTCGGCTCCGCCGACTCCTATAGGTGCGCCTTTCATCCGCGCAGCAAGCTACGCGGAATTACGGCGCTGGATTAAAACGCTTTCCGCTTTTCCTTGTGACTTTGCACTTTGCACTTTGAACTTTTTTTTACGCCGCTTTCGCACCATCCAACCCGAGCAGAGCCGATAACTTATCCGGACTGTATCCCACCATAATCGTCCCGTCAATGTCAATTACCGGCACTCCCATTTGGCCGCTTCTCTTAATCATATCCTGCTGCGCCTCCATGTCGGAAGCAACATTGATCTCTTTATAGGTAACGCCGTGCTCTTTAAAAAACTCCTTTGCCATCTGACAGTAGCCGCATGTCGGGGTCGTATAGATAGTAACGTTTTTCATAAGCGCAATTACTCCTCCGCCTTTTTCTTTAGAGGCGGGTTTGTAACATCTTAATAATTAATTTTACCACGGGATTGTCATTTTTCAAGTGGTAGCAAATAATCTGCCCGCTTCGCTCGCGCCGCACGAGGCCGCTCATCTCAAGAATCTTCAACTGCTGGGAAGCCGCGGGCACGGATATGCCCAAAACATTCGCAATGTCGGTCACGCAAATGTCCTTGTGTTCGGTAAGCAACGTACACACTCGAAATCTCCCAGCATCGCCGAGCGCGCTAAACATAAACGGCAACTGTTCGCTCTTGTCTCCGCCAATACTTTTTTTAATTTTTGTCACCTGCGCAGAATTCAACATGCGGACGATGAGAGGATTAAACACTTAACCAACTATTTAATAGTATACCGCACAAAAAATTTTGTCAAAAATTTCAGGAACAGCACGTTTACAGAGTCTTTGAGCTCATGTAGAATGCGGGTAAGTCATACGCAACGTTCGTTGCGTCAGAGAACAGCACCCTACGCAAGGAGAAAATCATGGCAAGCGATCGTTACGCAGAGGCCGGTGTCAATGTTAAAGAAGGCGAGTCCTTCAGCGCATTTGCTTCGCGGATGCGAAAAACCACTTTCGGGAACTGTCCCTATGTGGAAGTCCGCGATCTTTCGGGAGGAGATTTTCGCGGGCGCGACCTACTGTTCTTAAAAATTCAAGAATACCCGTTCTTGCGCACCTGTGGCTTATCGGTCGCCGCGGACGGGGTAGGGACAAAGACCATTCTCGTGAGCGAAGCAGGCACATGGAGGCAGGTCGCCCGTGATGTTGTCGCCATGTGCGGCGGCGACATTACAAGAGATGGCGGCTTACCGACTGTGTTTTCGAGTGTGCTGGATGCAAGCACGCTTGGGGAAGAAGGGGACAAAACGAACCTTGCATTTCGCCAAACCATTGAGGGGCTGGTGGAAGCTGCGAATGCAGAAAGGGTTGTTTTACTCGGAGGCGAAACCGCTGAACTTGGCGTGTGTGTGGCGTCGGAAAATCCGAGTGCTACGACCAAGTTTAATTGGTCAGGTTTCATGATCGGTCTTTTCGACCCCAACAGGATGATCCTCGGCGATGTGCGGGAAGGGCAAATAATCGTTGCGTTGCGAGAAGATGGTTTTCGGAGCAACGGGATCTCGCTCGTGCGTCAAGCGTTTCGCGCGGCGTTTGGGGAACGTTGGTGGGAAAATCCCGATGCGCGCGACGCCATACAGGCATCGGCCACCCCCTCTGTTCTTTACGACCAGATGTTCGCACAAGCGAATGGCTGGTTTGAGTCCGGCCGGATTGCTGCCCAGCTTATTATCCACTTGACCGGCGGATCCTTTGAGGCGAAGCTGGGAAGCAAACTGCGTCCGCTTGGTTTGTCAGCAAAGTTAGATGACCTCTTTAAGCCACCCCCTATCATGCAACAATGTGCGGATTGGCTTGAGCTCGGCGA
>Ga0209824_10001223_pt1 | contig 14833 bp, 14 predicted proteins | sample VDWuncwatermetaG_FD_184124 | JGI IMG/M metagenome (GOLD analysis project Ga0209824, IMG submission 184124) | Wastewater microbial communities from Netherlands to study Microbial Dark Matter (Phase II) - VDW unchlorinated drinking water (SPAdes)... ... | reverse complement strand
ATAAAAAAGCCTTCAAAGACAGTGCTGGGAAAAACTCGTGATGCACTGATGACGCGCGGATCAAACGTTGTTTCCTTCCAATGACGCACACCGGGGTGTAAAACTTGCGTCAAAGATCGTGGCCGATTGACTTCCAAGATGGCATCTGGAAAGTTTTTGAAAAGTGCATCAAGCACGCCTTCGTTTTCCTCCGGCGACAAAGCACAAGTTGAATAAATCAAATGTCCACCTGGTTTTAATTTGCCGTAAGCTGCCAACAAAAGTTTTTTCTGGCGCTTGGCAGCCTCAAAAACAAATTCCGGTTTCCAGTGACGAAAACCAGCCGCATGTGAAAGTGTGAAGGTTCCCTCCCCGCTACAGGGGGCATCGACGAGTATGCGATCAAAAAGGCGTTCTGCAGGAAGTTTGTTTAAAACCGACTCACCGTAGCCTTGAACCGTTTTCACACAGCTTAAAGCCCCCTGATGAGTGAGGTTATGATTTAACCGGGCAAAGCGAATGTTGTCTGGTTCGATAGCTAGAATTTGACAATCACCTTTTGTCATAGAGGCCATTTGAGACGTTTTACTGCCTGGACTGGCACATAAATCGAGAATCGAATCGCCTGGTTGGGGATTCAAAATGAGAGGCGGCAATTGACTGGAAGCATTTTGTAAATAAATCTGGCCATTTTCGTACTCAGCTAACGAGCGAATTTTCTTCTCACTGATTTTGCCAAAGACAAAGCCGCCAGGAATTTCCCGAATCGGTGCAAATGGGACTTTTTGGCGAGTCAAACTCTGGATGATCTGATCAGGCTCTCCCTTGAGAGCATTGAGTCTGAACTGGTGAGGACGTCCCAAAACAAACCCATCGGCCACCGATTTGAGCAGTCCCTGTGGGACAAGCTGACTCAGTCGCTCAAGAAAGGCTGCGGGAAAAGCTTTGAGACGGCTGTCCATAATTGCGCGATAAAGGAAACCTTGTTAATCTGCAAACAATGGCAAAATTAACTGACGCAGGCATTCGTGCCCTTCTGGAATCACTCGATGGTTGGATTTTGCATGCCGGTCGCCTCGAGAAGACGTACACATTTATCGATTTTTCAAGAGCTGTGTTGTTTTTGAATCAAGCCGTCAATCCAATTGAAGAATTGGCACTTTATCCACGTATTGGCCTTACCTACAATCGTGTGAGTATTTCCATCCAAACACCTGAGGCTGGAGCTTTAACAGATAACGATGCCAAATTAGCGACAGCGCTCGATGCAATCAAGAATTGAAGATCTATTTTCTTCAGTTCGCTCAAAAAGTTCCAGATACAAGGCGGAAAGAAATCTGCGACTGAGGCGTACTTAATGCACGTCACAAGGAAGTGGATTTCCTGACAACGCCGTAGATGGGATTTTTTCAGCGAACTGCTAAGGCTTGTAAATCCGCGCTGCGACTCTGGCCATGAGCCCTGTGGGCAGTGAGGCTCCCAGGTAAGCGCTGATTTGATTAGTTGCCCCGGGGATAATGACGGATTTGCCTTTTTTGAGGCCATCAAGCCCCGCTTTGGCTACCCTATCTGCTGACATAAAAAATTCTTTGCGATTAAAACGAAACGATTCCATTTTTGCGGCTTTGACAAAGTCCGATTCGGTGGGGCCCGGGCACAGGCAACTGACAATGACCTTGTCGGGTTTGAGCTCGCGCCGTATCGCTCCAGAAAAACTCAAAACAAAAGCTTTGGCAGCCGCATAAACAGAAAAATACGGTGTGGGAAAAAAGGCGGCCGTGCTGGCGACATTGAGCACATAACTTTTTTTGTGAGTCTTGAGCAGAGGCAGCATGGCATGCGTCAAGGCCACCACAGCTGTGACATTGATTTGTACGGAATTAATTTGTGCAGCCAAATCGAGGTCATCAAATTTTCCCCACAAACCAATGCCAGCGTTATTGATGAGTGTATCAACAGTGTAATGATGCCGTTGGCAAAAATTGGCCAGACCTTTTGGTGCATCTGGACGGGTTAAATCCTGGGCGTAGGTGTGCACTCTCACTTTGTGTGTGGTTCCAATTTCTTTGGCCAAAGTGTTTAATTGGTCAGCATCGCGGGCGACCAAGATCAGGTTGTGCCCTCGCCTGGCGGCTTCAATGGCAAAAGCTTTACCGATACCCTTTGAGGCGCCTGTTATTAATGTGTAGGCAGACATCCTTGCTCCGGTGGACACACGGGCGCCAAGGCGCCAATGACAAAATCCGATAAGGCTAATAAGACGATGACGAGAATAAGACAAAAGGTGATCTGAGGTTTCATAGGCAACTTAAACAATTGGGTTTTGAGTGTTGGAGTTGTATGTATCAAGCTGTTGCTTGTGCATTGTAGAAAGGCTTGAGATGGAAATCAATGAAATCATCATTCGTGGTGCGCGTACACATAATTTAAAAAATATTGATGCCCGCATTCCGCGCAATAAATTTGTGGTGATCACAGGGATGTCGGGTTCTGGAAAATCCTCACTCGCTTTTGATACAATTTATGCCGAAGGTCAGCGCCGCTATGTGGAATCCCTCTCGGCTTATGCGCGGCAATTTTTGGAACAGATGGACAAACCTGACGTTGATTCCATCGAAGGGCTCTCCCCTGCTGTCTCTGTCGAGCAAAAATCCACAAGTCACAACCCGCGTTCAACAGTCGGCACGGTCACAGAGATTTATGATTACATGCGTCTTTTGTTTGCCCGTTTGGGCAAGCCCTTTTGTTATAAATGTGAAAGACTCATCGAACGACAGACGATTCAGCAAGTTGTGTCGCGTCTCTTGGAGACAGAGGATAGCCAGGCTATACATATTCTGGCACCGGTGGTGACAGAGCGCAAAGGTGAGCACAGCAAAGAGTTAGAGCGATTAAAAGCGATGGGTTATGTTCGCGTCCGCATTAATGGGGAGCTGCGAGAACTGAGTGACGAAATTAACCTTGATAAAAAGTTCAAACACACCATAGCCGTGGTGATTGATCGCTTGCGGGTTTCTGGCGAAAATCGCTCTCGCCTCTCAGAAGCTTTTGAAGCGGCCTTTAAAGTGGGAGCTGGCTTGGCCACGGTGGAATATCTGGATACCCATCGTAAAGTTGTTCGTGAGGAACTTGTCAGTGTCAATAACGCCTGCGTGAGTTGCGGGATCAGTTATCCCAAAATTGAACCGGTTATTTTTTCCTTCAATTCGCCACAAGGGGCTTGTCCACAGTGTGACGGTTTGGGCGATTTGATGTTTGTCGATGAAGATCTTGTCGTTCCACAAAAAAAGTTATCGATCAATCAAGGCGCGATAGTTCCTTGGTATGGAAAGAAGACAAATTATTATCAATCCTTGCTGGAGGCTTTGGCCAAGGCCGAAAAATTCTCGCTGGACATGCCTTATGAAAAGCTTTCCGAGCGTATCAAAATGGTGCTCTTTGATGGCACAGGCGAAGATTTAAAAGTCCAAACGGGACGCTATTCCTACAACACATTTTTTGAAGGCATTCGTAGTAATCTCATGCGCCGCTACAAGGAAACCGAGTCTGAATGGATGCGGCATGAAATCAGTAAATTTATGAGTCATCAGCCCTGCCCTGGCTGCCATGGTGATCGATTAAAAACGGAATCGTTGCATATTAAAATAGCCGGGAAAACGATTGCTGAGGTCACGCGTCTTTCTATTGAGAGGCTCAAGCTGTTTATGGAGACGTTAACAATTTCCAAACGTGATGGGGAAATTGCCCGCCCTATTCTTAAGGAAATTATTGCGCGCTTGGGCTTTCTTTCAAATGTTGGGCTGACTTATCTCTCACTTGAGCGGAAAAGCCACACGCTCTCTGGTGGTGAGGCGCAGCGCATTCGGCTGGCCACGCAAATTGGCTCAGCACTTGTGGGTGTGACTTATGTGCTCGATGAACCGAGCATTGGTTTGCATCAGCGCGATAATGACCGCCTCATCGAGGCGCTCAAGAATCTGAGGGCTATTGGCAACACGGTTTTGGTTGTTGAACACGACGAAGACACAATTTTACAGGCTGATTACGTACTTGATTTGGGCCCAAGAGCTGGTGTGCACGGTGGGAAGCTTATGTATGCGGGTGCTCCCAAGGGATTGCTAACGGCCAAAAATTCCATAACGGGTGATTATCTTGCGGGACGCAAAGAAATCGAGATTCCCAAAGTGCGCCGCAAAGGCAACGGTTTAAAAATTCGTTTGGTTGGCGCTAAAGAGAACAATCTTAAGTCGGTGAATGTCGATTTTCCACTTGGCCAATTTATTTGTGTGACGGGCGTTTCGGGTTCGGGCAAATCCACACTGATTAATGAAACGCTCTATCCACTTTTAATGCGTGAGCTGCATGAAAGCAAAGTCAAAGCCGGTTCTCATACGCGCATTGAAGGACTTGAGGCTATCGACAAAATCATCGATATTGACCAATCGCCCATTGGACGAACGCCCAGGTCCAACCCTGCCACTTACACAGGTGTGTTTACGGATATTCGTGATTTGTTTGCTGAGTTGCCGGAGTCAAAAGCCAGAGGTTACAAAGCGGGGCGTTATTCGTTTAATGTGAAGGGCGGCCGCTGCGAAACTTGCGAGGGCGATGGACTTATTCGAATCGAGATGCATTTTTTGCCGGATGTTTTTGTCAAATGCGAAACTTGCGACGGTAAACGCTTCAATGTCGACACGCTCGATATTTTTTATAAAGGCAAAACCATTGCTGATGTTTTGGCCCTCTCCATTGAAGACGCGGCGAGCTTTTTCCAAAATATTCCTGTTATTGCTCGTAAGATGGACACGCTCATGCGCGTGGGTTTGGGGTACATTGAACTCGGGCAACCGGCGACGACTCTTTCGGGAGGAGAGGCACAAAGAATTAAACTATCACGTGAACTTTCCAAGCGATCAACTGGAAAAACAGTCTATATTCTCGATGAGCCAACCACGGGATTGCACTTTGAGGATATTCATCTTTTGCTGACAGTTCTCAATGAATTGGTGGCTGCGGGCAATACAGTCATTGTTATTGAACATAACTTGCATGTGATGAAGGTAGCTGATCATATTATTGATTTAGGCCCTGAAGGTGGAGATGGTGGCGGTAGAATTGTGGCGGCAGGGACACCTGAAGAAGTTTCTCAAGTTTTGACTTCATATACTGGAAAATACTTGAAGAAAATCCTACCGGCAAACCTTCGCGCAAAGAAGAAACCAGATAGAATCTGTACAGATTAACGTACATAACTATAGTCATAAGTGCAAATGACAAAAATAATTATTTAATCAAGCCAGGGATTTATCTGAAGCAAAGATAAATAGGATGAAGTAAGTACCAGATTCTATGAAGAAATTTGGTTTGACAGATAAATCTGTCATGTATAATGTACAGTTTAGAAAATACGCTTCTTATTACTTATGATCGAATTATTCGACGAAAAACTAGGTGTCATTAAGGTGCTCAATGTCACAGACGTAAGAGCACACTTTGCTGCCGTGCTTTCAGATGATGACTGTAATTATATCATCACCAAAAATAACCGTCCTCAGCGTGTCATGATAAGCTATACAGATTTTGAGCGGCTCAAAAACTATGTGCAAAATGATGAGAGTGTTCCGGCTAAAGATCCTGAACAAAGTTTAGAAAAAGTTTCCAAAACACCTATTCGCAAAGAGCCCATACGCGGTATGCTTGCCAGTCAAATTGAGTTGGCTCAGACACAGCCTGAGAAAAAAACCAAAAAAGCTATTTTGCGTAAACCCATTGAGCAACCTATTTTCCAAAAAGCTGTGGTGAATGCTCCCTTCATGGCCAGACCAGAGCCGCCAGCCATTGCTCCGGAAAAATCCAAGGCTCCACGGGCACCGCTTCCACGCTATGATGCTGAAGATGATTATTTTAAAAGCAGTGCGTCTATAGAGGATGAAACGCCGATAGCCATTTTGCCTAAACCAGAAATTCCAGCACCTGTTATGACGCACGAAGAAGAGGCAGAATACAGAAAGAGCAATGAAATTGCATTTACTGAAGCTTATGAGCAACAAAATAATGACGCAGTTTGGAATAGACAAGATGAACTTGTCATCAAGTCAGATGACGAAAAACCACGAGGCTCTGTCAATAAGAAACCAGCAATTGAAGGGATACAAGATCCGGAAAAAGAGGCTTATTTTTCCAAATACAAAAAGCTCTACGAGTCGTATTATGAAACCAGTGATAGACTGCAAGCAGAGCCAGATTGCTTGCCAGCGCCAATAGAAAAAAAAGAATCCGCCATGCCTAGCGTCGCACCCAAACCGCAAGTGGTAACGCAGGCTCCTCTTTACAGGGATGTTCCAGCTGCTATGAAAAAAGTCATACAGGCACCCAGTGGGACGCTTGAAGAAAAGAAAAGTACGGCTTTGCCATCCTTGCAGGAATTACTCAAAGAACTCGAACTCGAAAAGTTATCAGGCGATGACGAGCCAATGAAGGAAAGTGATATTGATGAACTGATCCTGCGGATCACGCATGATTAGGCCCCTTTTTTGGCTAAGTCTTTATCTGATTTGTATTCCCAAATTTGCTTTGGCTGCAGAGTTTGAGAGAGAGCAGATTGTTTTTGGCAACGTGAATTTGCGTGTGCAAATAAAGGGTGATTTGACAAAAAAGGAAGCTTTTAAATTGATGGAAAAAGCCTTCAAAATAGCCAAAGTCTATGATGCGACATTTTCGTCTTATCGGGAAGACAGTGAGCTAGTCAAAATCAATCAAATGGTAGCTAAACAAAAACCTCAAAAGCTTTCCAGACGAATGGCGAAGGCGCTAAAAATAGCTGAAAGTATGAGGATAAAAACAAATGGCAGTTTTGATGCCGGATACGAAACGCCAAATGTTGAGAGACCCATCTATCGAATTAATAAACAGCATGAATTAATTTATCTGGAAACAGAAGGGCGTATCAACCCAACGGGCTTAATCAAAGGGTTGTATGTTGATGAAGTGACAGAAAAACTGCTGGCAAATCATCAAGTCAAAAGCGTGATGGTGGCCGCCAGTGGGGATATTCGTGTTGCGTCAAAAGATAATTCAGGGAGAGTTGTTTTACTCGAAAATCCAAACAGACCATCGCACCGGCAACACGTGTTGCTGAAGAATGAAGCCATTTCGACTTCGGGCGAATACCATCGTGGACATCATCTCGTGAATACGGGAAAAGGCAAGGGCAGGGCACTCCAGGTCAGTGTGCGAGCAAACGATTGCCTGACGAGTGACACCTTGGATACGGCCTTATTTTATCTGGATATTGAGGCGATTCATTCAGTGCTCAAAAATTTTCCAGCAGTTGAAGTCTATATGTTAGAAAAAAAAGATGGCTATAAATTGATCCACGGAAAACACCACGCTGTCTTGCCGAGTCAGTGAATTGGCGATAAGGAAACTCATGGGCGCAATGACGGACATACGCAAGCTTTTTGGGCGCGGCAAGGAAGTCGAACCTTACAAGCGCCGTAATTATTTGAATGCGCTGACCCGTGAGCGTTTGGACGATATTTTGCTTTTCTCAGAAGGTGAGGGACTTATGCGTCTTTTACCTGATCTGAAGAACAAGCGTGTGTTGTTTTTTAACGATCAGCGGCACAAATACATTCTGAATAAAATTCGATTGCAAGAACCTACGTTTCTTATGAACGGACTCTATCGCGACAACAGCGGGCCAGAGTCTATAGCCAATGCCTTTACAATCTTGCTCGATTTTGACCATTTGCCATTTAAGAATAATCATTTTGATTTGATTATCTGTCCGTTGGTTTTAGACACGCCGCGTGTGAGTGCGACTTTTATCGAAAAATTATCTAAAAAACTCAAAAATGGTGGCCGCTTGATTTTAAGTCTCAGGCATCCTCAGCTTGAGCATTTGTTATTCAATCAGAATCCGAGTGAAACGATTGGAACTGACAGCTTGGTTTCGCGCTATTTTCAAATGCTTAAAGACTGTGCTCTGTATCCTGACAATATGCAGGAAGGTATTGTGGATCCAACGCTCAAATCTTTTTTTATGACAGAAAACAATTCTGAGCGTTACCTGGAATTTCGCAATGTTCCTCTGACTCTCTTTTTCAGGGCTGTACGTTATCAAAAAACCAAGGAAACAGCATGAAACGAAGGGCAATTTTGACAGCTGTTTTATCGACCTTCATCGCGACTCAGGCTTTAGCAGCGCCTGTTATGGACCCGGAAAAACTCTTTGATGCCGTCAAAGTGTTTACCGACAAGGTGCTAGTTTTGAATGATTTTATAGAATTTTCCGAATTTGATCTCTCAGAAGTTAAGCTTATCAACGATCAAGTTCCTGTAGTTGAATTGCCACCAGCTCCTGTGCCAAAAGTTCAGTCAAAGAAGAAGGGGGCTAAAAAGCAGCTGGTGCAGTCCCTACCACCGCCGCCTTTAACAGGAGTCGAAGCCGAAGTCAGAGGTATTTTATCCACTTTACCACAGGCTTTTTATGTTGGCCTCAAACGTCAAATTTACCTGAATAAAATTCCGGTGACGCTCTATCCGAAAGAGACGCCGAGTTTTGCGAAGCCTCTTAAACTTTATGTCAAAATCAAGAAGCTGCATATTAAGCAACCGGTGACGAAATCCGATGGCAGCCAAGCGGAGCAGGTTCAATTGCGTATCTATGGACAACTCAAAGACAAACAATCCGATACGGTTATTTTAAAATATTACGATGCAGAAAATGTTTTTTTTGCTCTTGATCATCAGGAAGCGCCACAAGCCTTTGCAGCTGCAGCTGATCGCCTCATGCGCGATTTGGCGCTGTATCTCAAATTGCGGTATTAATAATGACGCGTTCATGACGCACTTTGACGCATGAAAAAATTGCCAAAAATCATCTTTTTGGATGCCGCCACAGTTGATTTGGGCGATATCAATTGGCGCTCACTTGAAGCTCTTGGCAAATTCGTGCGTTTTAAAAATACCGAGGCAAAGTCGTTGGCGACACGCTGTGCGACAGCCGATATCATCATCACTAACAAAGTCCTCATGCGCGATTTAGTGGCTTTAAAAAAGTCCCGCTTAAAACTCATTTGCGCCTCAGCCACGGGTTATAACCATATCGATGTCAAAGCGGCGAAGGTCATGGGCATTGGCGTGTGTAATGTGCCTGGTTATTCGACTCAAACAGTGGCCGAGCACACACTGATGTTTTTGTTGAATCTCGCGCACCGATTTACGGAGCATCATGAAGTCAGCCTCAATGGAACTTGGAGCCGCTCATCCCATTTCACTGTACTGGATTTTCCGTTTGCTGAACTCAGTGGCAAAACCCTTGGCATTATTGGTTATGGAACAATTGGAAAAGCCGTGGCAAAACTGGCTAAAGCTTTTGGCATGCAAATTTTGGTGGCTCAAATTCCCGGACGCAAGTCTAAGAAGGACAGACTCAAGCGATTCACGCTTAACCAAGTTTTGCAAAAGAGTGATTTTGTCACATTGCACTGTGCCCTGAGCGAAATTACAAAAACACTTATTAATGACGAGCGGCTCTCTTTCATGAAGAAAACAGCTTATCTGCTTAACGTGGCCAGAGGTGGAATTGTCGATGAAGTGGCCATTGTCCGGCACTTAAAGCAGGGAACACTCGCTGGGTACGCGACAGATGTTCTCTCTCAGGAACCCCCCGCCAAAAATCATCCGCTGCTGGCTTCAAGTTTGAAGCACAAAGTGCTCATCACCCCGCACATTGCCTGGGGGTCACTAGAGGCGCGTCAGAAACTGGTCGATGAAATGGCACTCAATATTAAGGCTTATCTACAGGGGAAAAGGCGAAATCGGGTTGAGTAAAAACCGTTAGGAGCGTAACACATGAAAGAGATTAAATTAAGATGGGATGATAAATTAGAGAAAATAGTTCGTGCTTATTGCCTAAAAAATAAAGTGACTAAAACAGCCATAATTAGGATGCTAATTAAAGATTTTGTCGAAAAATATGAGGCTGAAAAACTCAAACCCTCGGCAACGTCTGTTTAAAACTCTCAAGGTTATTTACTCTGGTTAACCAAGTCCCAACAACGGGCGATAGGGCATTCCAGTCAGTTTTAAGACGGAAGCTCATCCAATTCATGGTGCAGGCAAAGGCAATGTCGGCTATGGAGAGTGTGCTAAAGAGATACTCACGGCCTTCAAGACGATTTTTTAGTTGGGTGACAATGGCATCAGTGAGCCTTGAAGCTTTATCAAAAACTTTTTGGCGTTTGGCTTCTTCCAGGTTCTCAAAAAAGACAGCGACGTTCTGGTCACAGAGGCGATCGGCCATTTCTTCAAAATTCCACATTTGGTAGCGTTCGATTTTGCCTTTGGGCAAGAGGCTGTGCTCGGGGTGTGTCTCTTCTAAATATTGGAGAATCAGGGTTGAATCTTCGATGATGAGTCCATCAGGAGTCACCAGCGTTGGCACCGTGGCGCCCATAGTCAGATCCGTAAAATCTTGAGGTTTGTTATGGAGATCTAAAGTAATTTCGATAAAGGGAATTTGCTTCTCCAGCAAGGCAATACGGACTTTGCGGGCATAAGGTGAGCGGTAGGTCATGTAGAGGGTGTAGGGGTTCATGCTCATTCCTTAGGTCAGTTGTGAGGCTGAATCAAACTAGTGGCTGGGTTGTCTTGTGCTTTCATGGGCTGCGGGTTAGTTAGACACGGCAGGGGGCGCATGGCAAAAAAAACCGAGAAAATCAAATCTAGCAAAAATTCTTTGAGTGAACGCATGCAAAGCCCAGCTTTTCGCGAGCATTTAATCAAAACCCTGAGCGCGTGGGTGAATGATTTGGCAAAGAAGCCCATTGGCGAATTGTTTTCCAAGGAAGAGGGCCGAGCCGTTGTGGGAAGTCTTTCTCTCAGACTGTTAAAAGTCCAAGCCTTGCTAAAATATGGTGATGAACTGGCCAAGCTGGCAGAAAAAAAGCTTAAACGCCACAAAGGCTCACTGGGCGATTTTTTGGACAAACCATCCAAAAAAGTACTGCTCTCTGTTTTGGCTGATGAAGTCGATTTGGGTGAGGGGGCCAAAGAAGTCATTGGCCGCGTCATGAAGGCGCCCTTCATGGAAGCGCTTTACACCGATGTTTTGCACGTAACGGTTGTTGGCATTTATAAAAAGCTCAATCCCGTGTTTGGGGGTTTGGCCGCAAAAGTTTTAGAAACCCAGATCAAAGGCATTATTCAAATCTTTGTTAAAGTGGCCCTCGATCGCGCTCATGCCTTTGTGGTGGATCCGGCGCATGCGGGACTACTGACTGACTTTATTCGCGATATCACGATCATCACAATCGATGAACCCATTGCCCTTTGGCTCATGGATTCAAAGCCAGCACGCCGCAAGCATCTGAACACGGCGATTAAAACAGCACTCGAGAGTGAAGCACTACAAAAGAGCGCCATTGAGATTTCCCTGGCCATTTATGACGCGGTCTATGACGCGCTAAAAGAGTATACTCTCGAAGAATTTATTCATGTTAAAGATGCTCTAAAAGGACTTGTCCCGCCTATTACCGATGTGTTGCTGCGCGAGCTCAGTGGTTCCATTTGGCAAGATTTTTTAAGTTCAGAAATTCAAACCATCACCGGGAAGGTATCCTAATGGCAAATTGTGTTTATTGTGGCGGCGCCAGAAATGGCGATCCAACCAAAGTGGCTTGTCCTGTTTGTGGCCAAAAGGTTCCGGTTAAATCCATGAGCCAAGCGGCCTGGAAACCCGCGCATCTGGTCAGCAAAACGACGATGGCAGAGGATGTGGTTATTTTGCGTGCTGAACAGGAAGCCGTACGCGCCGGACAGCACGCTGTGCCACAACAAATGCAGGTGCAAAGACGTCCAGCTCCGATAGCGGCTCAGCCCAAGCCGGTTTATCAGCCACGTGTTCTGGCCAAGAAAAAGAACACACAGTTTTCTCCCTTACGTTTATTTGTGACCTTGTTGTGTTTGCCGTTGTGGCTTTTTTCTTTAGGCTCTTTGGCTCTGTCGTTTGAGACGCCTCTGGGTAAAGTCGATGGGTTGGGGCTTTTTAGCGGGATTGTTCCTGCTGTGGTGGCCTTGATTATTTCTCGTATAGCAGGGCGTGGGTTTATTCGTTCCCTTGTGGCGACAGGTGTGTATGGCATGAGTGCGATATTGGTATTTGGGAAACCGTATAAAGCGCCTATTCAATGGGAGTACAACGGAGTGGTTACAGCTTATTCACCAACCTCAGAGACACATCTTTATTTTTTGATTCCGGGGGTGATTTTAATCTTATTGACTGTGATAAGGGCATTTTCGACGCTTGCCGATTTTGGCCGGATGTTTAGGAAGAGTGAGAATGCCTAAATTTCTCAATCAACTGCTTCACAAACACAACAAACACACTCACCGCTAATAACATGACAGAGGCCGTCAGAAAACTATTCAGATAGCCTTGAAACGCCTTGGCAGGAATCATTGTCATTGGCCAAAAGATTTGGTTAATGCTCTCAACGCCGGCTGTGAGAGTCGTGATGGCCACAAAAACCAAAGGCGTGAGCGTCACCCAAATGTAGCGCTGTTTCCCTGAGTTGATCAAAAACAGGGTGCCCACACACAAGGCAATCGCGGCGAGCAATTGATTGGCAATGCCAAACATCGGCCAAATTGTGGTGATGGAACCTGTTAAAATAAAATACGTCCAGCCAGCGACGACTAGCCCCGTTGAGATAAGCGTGCCCGGCACCCAATCAGTTTGGGCAAATTTTGGAATCGCTTTGCCGATAAATTCTTGTACGACAAAACGGGCCACGCGCGTGCCGGTATCAATTGTGGTGAGAATAAACATCGCCTCAAACATAATGGCAAAGTGGTACCAATAATCCAAAAGCCCCTTCATGCCAGGCAGTGCAGAAAATATTTGAGCCATGCCAAGGGCGAGGGACACAGCTCCGCCTGTACGGCCAGCCACTTCTTCGCCGACTTGAGCGGCCAGCCAGTCAAGATTGACCGTGTGCATATCCATGGCGGCAAATTTTTCTGGGGAGACGTTAATCGCAAAATAATCAGCAGGGAAAAGAGAAGCCGCTGCGATAAGTGCTGTGATGCCAACCAGACTTTCCATGAGCATGGCCCCGTAACCAATCGTGTAGGCGTGTGATTCCTTGGAAATCATTTTGGGTGTGGTGCCCGAGGCGACCAGGGAGTGAAAGCCCGAAATGGCCCCACAGGCAATCGTGATAAAAACAAACGGGAAAAGTTTGCCAGGGACAATGGGGCCGCCACCATGAATGTATTCGGTGAGAGCGGGCATGTGTAGCACAGGATTTACGTAAATAATGCCAATGGCGAGCAAACCAATGGTGCCGATTTTCATGTAGCTGGAGAGATAATCGCGTGGGCACAAGAGCATCCACACCGGCAAAACAGACGCAACAAAACCATAGGCGGCAATGGCATAAGTGATGCCGTGCTCGGAGAGTTTAAAATAAGTTTCGATTGATGATCCCGGAATGAATTTGCCTAATACGGTGGCCGCAATGAGCCCAGTGACGCCAAAGATTGTGGCTTCAGCAATGTGGCCTTTGCGGAATTTGTACATCCACAAGCCCATGATGAACGCCAGCGGAATGGTGACGCCAATGGTAAACGTGCCCCATGAACTTTCGCCGAGGGCTTTGACGACGACGAAGCCCAGGCCAGCTAAGGCAATGATGATAATAAAAATAATGGCGATGCCGGTGGCAAAGCCAGCAAAGGGGCCCATTTGCTGTTTGGCAATTTCAGCTAGGGATTGGCCATTGTGGCGCATGCTGGCTGTGAGGATGATGAAATCATGCACAGCACCACCAATGACTACACCAATGACGAGCCACAAAAGACCTGGCAGATAACCAAATTGTGCAGCTAACACAGGGCCAATGAGGGGGCCAGCTCCCGTGATGGCTGCAAAGTGATGGCCAAATAAAACGAGTTTGTTGGTGGGGTAGTAATTGTGGCCATCAAACTTTGTGTGAGCCGGCGTGACGCGCGAGTCATCGAGGGCTAAAACTTTTGCGGCCAAAAAAGCGCCATAGAAGCGGTAGAAAATGACAAAGACACAGATAACACCAACAATAATGGGGAGGGCGTGCATGAAAACGATTTAACAGATTTTGTTTAAATATTCAGCACGGGAAATAAATAACCCCCATTAACCATAGCGGCTAATGGGGGTAAAATTTTTAGGAAGAAAAAGGCTTAAAGGCCTTGTTCTTTGACGATTTGCACGGAGTTAATGGCTTGGTCAAATTCGCCCATGAAGTTGTCAAATTTGTTTAACTCAGCTTTGCACTCAAGTTGGAAACCAATATCGCGGTGACGCCAAACGCCGATCATGTAGCGTTCATTGTCCTTTGTGCCATTAATGACAGCCACGTGGCGGTTATTGATAACTTTGTTTTGAACACCCGTGACCGTGATACCACGTGCGGCTAATTCATTTTTAACAATCAGCTTGGCGTAGTCATGAGCTGTTCGGCCTTTGACGTTGGCAGAATAGCGCAAGAACATCTGAGGATTGGCTCCATCAATGTGGCGAACCCATTTGACGGGGGCTGGATCTTCATAGTGCTTGGTTTGTGTATCCCACTTAGTGCTTGGTTTTGTCACCTGAACTGTATTTTCAACAATGACAGTTCTGTTGGAATCGACCCAACTTAAGTTGACAGCTTGGGCGGCTTTGCTGCCCAGCATAACGAATGTCGCCACCATAAGGGCGAGCAGTAGATTTTTCTTCATATAAATTGGACTCCCGTGTTTGATAGCTAAAGGAGAAGGCCACACAGCCTTCTTCGTGGCAAGTTGTTATGGGGACTATAATGGAATT
>Ga0209824_10001221_pt1 | contig 14877 bp, 15 predicted proteins | sample VDWuncwatermetaG_FD_184124 | JGI IMG/M metagenome (GOLD analysis project Ga0209824, IMG submission 184124) | Wastewater microbial communities from Netherlands to study Microbial Dark Matter (Phase II) - VDW unchlorinated drinking water (SPAdes)... ... | reverse complement strand
GGCCTCGGACAACCAAATATCCAGCATTTCGTTATATTCTTTTTTATAATATTCCGGCAGCGTAGACGGCTTAAACCCGGCGAGTGTGTTGTCGTCGTTGATCTCTACCAGGGCGATTGCCGGGTCGTCGCAGTAACGCATTTTGGTGTAAGGATTGAGGTGGGTCAAGAGGTCCAAGGCGTATTGTTTTTGCAGGGTGATGAGAGTGGGGTCAAAAATAGCTGTGCCTTTTGCGCCGCGGCCCAAGAGTGCCGCCGCCGGTACACCGTCAGCCTCGGTAAACGAACGCGAGGAAAGTAAACACATATCAACATAAATGCCGCGCTGTTTTAGTTGAAAAATAAAATAGTCGAGTTTCTTGAGCTGGTTGGCGCTCAGGCGGCCGGAGGTACCCTCAAAGATCCCGTCCGGCTCAAAGGAATAGTCCATGTGCAGAAGGCGCACGGCATTAAAGCCGAAGAAGGCAATGCGTTCGGCAAGGATCTCGGCTTGATCGTATTCGGGGAAAGAGGCGTTAAAACAAAGGTTGGTGCCCCAGAAACGGGCGCGGGTGCCGTCGGTAAAAGAAAAATGGCGCTTTGCTACCGCGTTAAAGCCGTGAATGCCGGCGGGCGGCTCGAGCACGCTCTTTCCGCTGTCAAATGTCTCGGCAGGCACACCCTGGTAATCCGTAGCCATGGATGCGTCAACAGGGAAGTAGTAGGAGGACCAATTATCCTGGGCGTAGGCTGTGCCGGTTACAAGAAATAAAAATAAAAAAAGCACGCGCATGCAGATATTATAGCATGATTGCAAAGAAAATAAATAAAATAAATAAAAAAAATGACTGTCCCTAATTATTGTATAGAAAAAGGTTTAAAAAGATTGTTAAGAAGTTGCTTGACAAAATATATTACTGCGTTATACTTATTCTTACGTCTTTTAACACGATTTTAAACGGATTACTACGATTAAATGCCCAACTACGACTCCCACAACCCGAACGAAACTTTTTTGACTGCGGTGCAGGCAGCTGAAATTATAAATGTTTCGCTTTCAACCTTCAAAAAATTTATTTACCAGAAGAAAATAAGGACGCTTAAGACTCCGGGCGGGCATCACCGCATCCGCAAGAGCGATCTATTGGCGCTTCTGGGCGATAAAGAATAAAGGCGCAGGGGCGGGTTTGAAACCCGCCCCTACAGGAGATTCAAACGACGAATCTATGGCTAAGACGAATTTTCCTATAACAGCTGCGTTGTGTGCTCTGGCGATCGTGGTTCCTGCGCGGCAGGCAGAGGCATTTCACATCGGCAATGTGCATGTGATCGTGGGTGCCGCTGCCAAAGAAGCTTATGATGACAACATCACTTACGTCAAAGATGACACCAAACGCGATTTTATCATGAACGCCACCCTGTCGTTGGCCGCCGATTACGAAGGCAAGACCATGTCCATATCTTTATCTACCTACATCACCCAGCAGCTCTTTGCCCGCTACAGCAAATACAACAACATGTCTGAATCCCTGAATTTCAGCCTAAAAAAAGAATTCAGCTGGTATGACCGCATCGCTATGAATAATTACTTTATCCATGCCGAGGAGCCGACCAGCTTTGACCAGGCCTTTGGCATGGCCAGCGGCAGGTATGGTTATTATAAAAACAGGTTTTATTTTAATTATGACAAGGAGCTGACCAAGCAATTGGCTTTTGCCGCAAATTACGAAAATGACGTGGATGTATTTTCCCGCGAGGACCTCGCCAATTCTTACCTCAACAGCGCAGGCGGCGGATTTAACTACAGTGTAACCTCCAAGACTATTTTGTCTGCGCTATATGGCTTTGCGGCACGCAGTTTTGACCCCGGAAAAACCGCTTTTACCAATACCGGCACGTTCGGCGCCCGGCAATACCTCACCGAACAGCTCTATTTAGACGGTAAAGCCGGGGTGGATTACATAAATTCTTTTGGCAGCAATACCTACGTCAAGCCGCTGTTTTTTGTTTCTATTACCGATGAAATGGATAAAAATATGACTTCTTCGCTGGCGTTTAAAAAGCAATTCAACGCCAACGCCTATGAACAGGATGTTTTTGATTACTGGGAGCTTTCAGGTAAATTCAACCGGCAGTTCTTAAAACGCTTCGGCCTGAATTTAACCGGTTTTTTCGGAAACGGCAAATATGTCAATCAGGATATCACGGATAACCTTTATGGCGGCTATGCGGGCTTGGCTTATGAGTTGAACAAGTACCTCAAGGCAACCGTGGGTTATTCCTACGCCCAGACCGATTCGAATACAGCGTCCAGGGATTATAAGAAAAACACGATCACCGCGGGAGTAACGGGAGAATTCTAAAAAAAGGGGACGGTTCTATTTTTCCGTCCTCTAAAGCGGCATAAAAAATAGAACCGTCCCCTTTTTTAAAAAATAGAACCGTCCCCTTTTTTAAAGCTATGTTAAAAGAACACGATACGGTATTACGAAAACTGATGATCTTCTTTGACATCTGCGTGGTCATTGCCGCGTTTTTCCTGGCGCACAGCATGAGGTTCACCGGCATCCAGAATTTTAATTTTGGTTACCTGGTTATGTTTTTGCCGGTGGTCCTGCTGATTTGGGGAGGCCTGCTTTACTTCTTTGGGATGTACGCATCTTTTCGTGTCAGGCCGCTCCCCGATATTATTTTTACTATTGTAAAGACATCAGTTTTCGGGTTTATCATTTTCGGCAGCTTTCTCTACGCGCTGAAGATCCAGGATATCAGCAGGGCCTTTATTGTCCTGGCGTTTGTGTTCGCGGCCATTCTGCTGATCATTGAAAAAACCGGCCTGCTCCTGTTTTTGAGGCACGCGCGTAAAATAGGCCTGAACTACCGCAGCCTTTTGATCGTGGGCACAGGCAGGAGGGCGCAGGCGTTTATTGAAACGGTGCGCATTCACCATGAATGGGGTTTTCGTATTATCGGCCTCATCGACGAGGACCCGGCCAAGCTCGGCCAGGAGATCAGCGGCTGTAAAGTCATCGGTATATTTAAGGATGTTCCGGATATCATACATAACAACATTATAGACGAAGTGATTTTTGTGGTGCCGCGGTCGTGGCTGGTCAAGATAGAAGAGGTGATGCGTTTTTGTGAAGGCGAAGGCGTGCGCATCCACCTGGCAGTGGATTATTTTGAACTGCGGTTTACCAAATCAAAACAGACCGATTTAAACGGTTTTCCTTTGCTCACCTTTGAGAGCACGCCGGATAAATTATGGCATCTCCTGGTCAAGCGGCTGTTGGATGTGTCTTGCTCCGGCATTGCCTTATTCGTATTGTCGCCGGTGTTCCTGGCCTTGGGGATATTGATCAAAAAGACTTCTCACGGGCCAATTTTTTTCAAGCAGACAAGATGCAGTTTAAACGGCAGGAAATTTACCCTTTATAAATTCAGGACCATGGATGCCGACGCCGAGGACCGGCTTAAAGAAGTAATGGCCGGTAATGAAATGAACGGGCCGGTTTTTAAGATGGAAAACGACCCCCGGTTGAACAAGGTGGGAAAATTCCTGCGTAAATTCAGCCTGGATGAACTGCCCCAGCTTTGGAATGTCTTTCGCGGGGATATGTCTCTGGTGGGCCCGCGTCCGCCCCTGCCTACGGAAGTGGAAAAATACGACAGCTGGCAGAGAAGAAGATTGAGTATTCGTCCGGGGATTACCTGCCTATGGCAGGTCAACGGGCGCAATAAGATCACTGATTTCAATGAATGGGCAAGCCTTGACCTCAAATACATAGATAACTGGTCGTTGTGGCTGGATATGAAAATAATTTTCAGGACCATCCCGGCAATGTTGTCGGGCGCGGGAGCTAAATAACACCCCAACAACCGGGGACACTTTCCGAAGGAAAGTGTCCCCCTGAAGAAGGAGTTTTATTATGAAACGTTTACTTGTTAGTGTTTTAGTTTTAACTTTCGCGTTTTTATTGCGCGTTCCGGTATGGGCCGCCGACGCGCCGTCAACCGAATACACTATCGGCATTGACGACGTGCTGGACATCTCCGTGATCCAACCGGAAAAGCTGGATGTCACGGTAACCGTCTCGCCCGACGGATCGATCACCTTTCCTTATATAGGCAATCTGCAGGTTAAAGGCGCGACTATGGCAAAAGTCCAGGAGGAGATCCAAATGGGCCTGGCTAACGGCTATATGAAATACCCCATTGTGGCCATATCGCTCAAGGAATCGCGCAGCCGCAAATTCTCGGTTACCGGCGACGTCCTGCGGCCGGGGATGTATGCTATTGATGAAGATACTACGGTGCTTAAAGCTATTTCCATTGCCGGCGGGTTTGTGAGATACGGCCCGGCAAGCCAGGTGAGGGTGATCCGGCCGCTAAAAGACGGACAGGCCAGCCAGGCAATTGTTGTGGACGTAAAAAAGGCGGTCAACGGCGACAGCAGCCAGAATGTTACTGTCCAGCCCGGAGACGTGATCGAGGTTACTGAAGGCAAATTTTCCGTTTCCGGGGATGTGAATAAACCCGGCATATATCCGATGGAAGACGGCACCACCGTGCTCAAGGCAATTTCTATTGCCGGCGGGTTTATCCGTTACGGCCCGGCAAGCCGCGTGCGTGTCCTGCGGCCAAGAAAAGGCGAGTTCGGCCGCGATACGACGATCAAAGTAGATATCAGGGATATTACCAGTGGCGACACGTCGCAAAACCTGCTTATTCAGCCCGGGGATGTGATTGAAGTTACCGAGGGTAAATATTCCACATCCGGGGATGTGATCAGGCCGGGTTCCTATCCCATGGAAGAGAATGTTACGGTTTTAAAAGCCATTTCCAATGCCGGAGGCTTCTTGCATTACGGCCCGGCAAGCGACGTCAGGGTCCTGCGGCCCAAAAGCGGCGACAGCGGCTATGAGATCATCAAAGTGTATATGAAAGACATTATCCGCGGGGACAGCGCCAAGGACCTGGTGATCCAGCCCGGGGATACTATTGAAGTAACTGAAGGCAGATTTTCCGTGGCAGGGGATGTGCTTAAGCCCGGCACTTACCCCATAGAAGAAAACACCACTGTTCTGAAGGCGATTTCATTAGCCGGCGGTTTTGGCAAATACGGGGCGGCAAGCCTGGTTAAACTGCGCAGGCCAAAGAAAGACAACATCGGCCATGAAACAATAAAGGTGAACATTGTGGCAATCATTCGCGGAGATAGTGCCGCGGATATGATGATTTTGCCCGGAGACATTATCGAAGTAACCGAAGGCAAGTTTTCGGTTTATGGCGAAGTGATGCGGCCGGGAATGTATTCGATAGCAGAGCCGACTACTGTGACCAAGGCCATTTCTATTGCCGGCGGGTTCACCAAATTCGGCTCGGCAAGCCGGGTGAAGATCCTGCGGGAGAGAATGGACAAGGACGGCTACGATACCCTAAAGGTCAACGTCGCCAAGGTGATGAACGGTTCATCTAAAGACGATATCATTCTGTTACCCGGGGATACGGTAGTTGTGAACGAAGGGATATTCTAATGAAAAAGGGGACGGTTCTATTTTTTCCGGTTTCTAAGAAAGCATAAAAAATAGAACCGTCCCCTTTTTCCCGAACATAGGAGAAAAATATGGAAGATTTAACTTTACGAGATTATCTACGGGTCGTATTCAGGCAAAAATGGATCATTCTGCTTTGCTTCTTCACGGTGATGGTTACTGTGGCCATGGGCCTGATGCTCAAGACGCGGGTCTACAAATCCCAGGTCAAACTGCTCATCTCCGGCCAAAAAGCCGTGGAATCGCCTTATTACACCGATATCGGCTACCAGAATATGCAGGTGACCTTAACGCAAAGTGAGATCGTCAGGTCCAATCCGGTTATGGAGCGGGCTGTGCGCGCCCTGGGCTTTTCCCAGCGCCCTCTGGACTACGAGATACGCTTTTGCGGCCCGCTGAAGGCGGCTTTGCTAGGGTGGCAAATGCGCAATGTAGACGCCAGGCTTGCCGCAATGGACCCTAAAGAAAAACAGGCCATGCTTTACCGCAGAGCTTTGGAAGAGCTAAAATCCAGCATTAAAGTTGAGCCGGTGCGCGACACCAATATTTTCACCATCACCGCCAGCGACTACAACCCTATAGGTGCGGCAATCATCGCCAACGTAGTCAGCCGTTCATATCTTATTTTTGACCTTGAACAGCAGTTAGCCGAATTGCAGATAAAATACGGGGAAAAGCACCTTGCCGTGTTGCAATTAAGGGATAATATTGAAAAAATGACCCAGGGGCTAAACGGCCAACCCCTGTCTGATATTGACGCCATTGGCCCGGCCAGCGTCAAGATCATTGAGCAGGCCAGCGTCCCGCTTAGCCCGTCGGGAATATCCAAGAAGTTGACGCTGATGCTGGCTTTTTTTATGGCCATATTCTTGAGCATTATGCTCGCCTTTGCCTTTGAATACCTGGACCAGACCTTTAAAAACCCGATGGACATTGAAAATTTTCTGAACCTGCCTTTCTTGGGCTCAATTATGTCCGGGGCAAAGGAGGATTCTTACCGCAACCTAAGCGACCAGGTCTATCTTTTGATGAAAGACAAGGGCCTGAAGTCGCTCTTAATGGCCTCAACCCTGGCAGATGAATCAGCGCCCGAGATCATCGCCAACCTCGGCCGCTATATGGCAGAACGCGCGGATCACAAGGTGCTGGTTATTGACGCGGACCTAAGAAAGCCGGTGATTCATCTGGCATTAAACATACGCAACAAAGCCGGCCTGGTGCACACTGTTTATGATATCACCAACAAAAACGGGCTGGTTGACGTGATAGAAGGGAAGCTTACTTTTGACAAGGCGGCGCAGGCCCTGGGCCCGAATCTCACCGTGCTCACCGCGGGAGAAACCATGCTTAATCCGGTGGTGCTCCTGGATTCTCATGCCACGTCAAAGCTGTTTGAGAGCATTACGCCGAAATACGACGTCATACTGGTCAATTGCCCCAATCTCAAGGATTACAAGGACGCCGCGGTGATCTCGCCGTACCTGGATGGGGTGATTATCGTGATTAACGAGAGCCGCACGCGCCGGCAGGTGGTAAAGAGCGCCATCGCCACACTCCAGCGCAAAAAAGCCAACATCTTCGGCGCAGTGCTGAACAACCGCTCCTTCGTCATCCCGAAGATGATATATGAGAGGGTGTAAAAATAGGTGGCTGTCCCTAATTTCCGCGAAGCGATGAAAATAGTTGATTCTTTTCATTCTGTCTAATATAATAAACATATGTTTAATTTATTAGACTTTAAAAGGAGGTGAAAAATGAAGTCTGCTAATGGCTTATTTACCAGCACTAATTCCCAAAAAATACTTTCTTTTTTGGCAGACAATCCATCTCAAGAATTTTTGGCAAGAGAAATACAAAAGGATGTTTCTATAAGCAGGGCTGGCGTATATATTGCGCTCTGCGATTTAGTAAAACAGGGTGTAGTTCTTAAGAAACAGAAGGGCAAGTTTCTCCTTTATTGCTCAAACTACGACGATCCGGTTGTAAAGCAGTTTAAGGTGTTAAAAAATGTGCTTCTTTTAAGGCCTGCCTTATCAGAGCTTAAAGCATTATCTAAAAAAATCATCCTTTATGGCAGCGCAAGCAGAGGTGAGGATACCGGCAATAGTGATATAGACCTTTTTATAGTTAGCGGGGAACCCCAGGCAGCAAAAGAAAGATTGGTTTCACTAAAAATCAAGCGTAAAATTCAAGCGGTGATTAAAACGCCTGTCGAGCTCACAGAGTTTAAAGCAAAAGAACAAATTTTCTTAAGAGAAGTGGACAGGGGTATATTGCTTTGGGAGAAGAAGGAATGAGCCAGGAATATCAGGATTGCTTAAAAAGGGGCAAGATCAAGCCATTCTCTAGAGGCAAGGCCCTGGCGCCAAAAGAGCTCGAAACGGCATCTTCTGATTTAGAAAGAGCCAAGAAGACATACGCGGATGCCGATTATAAGTGGGCAACCATACAGATTTATTACGCCATGTTTCATAGCGCGCGGGCCTTGCTTTATGCCAAGGATCTGCGCGAACACAGCCATTTTTGTTTGATTGCGGCTATCAGGGTTCTATATGTTGAAACTATGAAGCTTCCGGTTACCCTGCTGGAGGCTTTACAGGAAGCAAAAGATTTAAGAGAAGAAGCAGATTATTATAATAGATGGTCTGTGCAGGGTTGCGAAAGACTGCTTAAATCCGCTGAAGATTTTTTAGCTAAGGCAAAAGAAATATTATTTACCCTTTAAGCGCCGGCGAATTAACAGTACAAAATATTGTATATTTATATACAAGGAATTGTATGTATTTATACAATTTAGATAGCGGCAGCTAATTAAAAAATGATCAAATTTGGTATCCGGCAGTCCTTTGAAAACATTGAACAAATAGAGGAAAGGTTCTCTAATTTACCTGTCCCTATTGAATTGGCTCTGCCTTACCATTGGGAGATTTACGAACCCGTTAGGATACATTTGATGGAAATCGCTGAAAAAATTAAAAGTTTTCATGCCGAAATTTTATCTATCCACGCGGTGCAAGCACCTATCACAAATGATGAATTTAGAATATGGGGAAAAGAAATAGCCGATTTTGCAAAAATATTAGGCGCGAAGATCATAACGGTGCACCCAAACAACACGAATAAAAATCAAGGGAATCAGGAAAAAGCTCTTAAAAATATGGCATATTTTAAGCGGGCATATCAGGACGAGGTCGTTTTTTGCATAGAGACATTTACCGGAAATAGGAGGATTTTTAATCCGGATGAAATAGTCGAATCCGGCCTGCCAATGACGCTTGATGTTGCCCATATATATGACAACGAAAAGATATGGCATTTACTTAAGACTGCTAAAGAAAATATCAAGCATGTGCATCTTTCTGCAAAGAGGGATGGAGAACATCATCTGCCCATTGATGACTTTTGTAAGGATGTGGTAGATTATCTTGTGGAGAGCAAGTGGGATGGAAGTGTGGTGCTGGAATATTTACCCGAATTTCACAGCCGGATGATACCCGATTTAAGGCTTATGGAGCAGCGCTATAAACAATAACAGTATGTGCAAATTTTACACATACTGCGATGTGCAAAAAATGCACATTGGTCAACTATCCGGAAATTCCGGATAGCTCAAAAGATACGATCTACGAACGACTAGCGACGATATACGGAAGACGGGCAACCAAGCATGAAGAAAGCATTACTATTTTCACTATTCTTTGCGGTACTTATTATAACGGTGTACCTTGTTAAATCAGACGTGCTGCATATCAATCTTTTGCCGCACCAGCATATGCTGATCTTTAAGCAGTAGGCGCCAGCTTGACAAAATAATGATTGGCGATTAAAATAAATCAGCGTATTGAGATAATTACAAAAAATAATGGAAATCACTGATTTTAAAAGAGATATAACAAGTAAAATTCGTGCAAGAAACCAGCAAGTTTCGAGTTGGAGGTGGTTTTATGAAGGCTGGTAACGCGTATATAATAGCCGGCCCGAACGGTTCAGGTAAGACGTCATTTGCGACAGAGTTCCTGCCTGATTTCGTGAATTGCCCGAACTTCGTAAATGCCGACTTGATCGCGAAAGGATTGGCTCCTTTTCAACCAAACAGGGCAGCCATAAAAGCCGGCAAGCTTGTCCTACAGCAAATCCATGAATATTCTCGGCGGGGCGTGGATTTTGCTTTTGAGACGACGCTGTCCGGGAAATCCTACATAAACTTGCTGAAAGCCTTAAAAACAAAGGGTTATACGCTGCACCTCTTCTTTTTGTGGATCCCAAGCCCAGAGTTAGCAATAAAACGCATTAAGAATAGGGTTTTAGAGGGGGGACATAATGTCCCGGATGAAGATGTGCGGCGACGCTTCGTGCGGGGTATTGCCAATTTCTTTAATTTGTATGAAACGATTTTTGATACATGGACGGTATTCGACAACTCCGGGCCGAAGCCCGTGTTGATAGCTAAGAGAAAAAATGGAAATAGAGAAGTGGTTGATGAGAGATTATTTAATATGCTGCAGAACTGCTTGAGGTGACGCATGAAAAAGCGATTGTCCTTGCAGGATAAAGCTGAACTTGCTCTAAAGCAAGCGGTAAGAAAGGTCGTAGAACGCCATAAAAAGACCGGCCGGCCGCTGGCGATCTGGAAAAATGGTAAAGTCGTCTTGATTTCGCCCTACACAGTGCATTAAAAAGTAAAGTGCGGAGAAAACTAGGGAGAAACCTAGGGAGAAACGGGTCGGAGAAATTGCTGTGGTAACCCGGATTTCTTTTGGAACTCATTGCGCTTTAGTAGATTACGTAAACTGTCTATGGTGCACCTATTGAAGATTACCCATATTGTATCAAATTTGGTATAATTTTTAGGAGGCCATAAAATGATAATTTACGAAGATGTGTTCAGGGGATTCAAGAAAGAAAAGGTTGATTATGTCATCGTTGGCGGGATAGCGGCGAACCTGTTGGGATTAGTTAGAGCTACAGCTGATCTTGATATATTGATCGATGTAAGCAGCGCCAATTTTGAAAAAGTAGACGCCGTTTTACGAGGCTTAGGCTACAGGATAAAACAGCCGATCGAGATTAAGAAAATAGGCCGGGACTATATCGATACGCTTATAAAGACCAAGAATCTCAAGGCGATCAATTATTATAAGCCGGGCCAATTTAGCGAAGTCGATATAATCGTCGATTCTCCGGTTGCTTTTGAAGCGGTTAAAAGAAAAGTGAAGATCTGTTCTGTAAATGGCTTGAGATTGCCGGTTATTTCGATAGACGACCTGATCAAGATGAAGGCAAAGACAGGCAGAGCTGTGGATAAATATGATGTGGTTCAATTACGAAAAGTCAAGAAGATGAAAAGCCGATGACCACGCGCTGGGAGTCAGAAAACGACCGTCTTAAGAAACATATGGGGATCCCCGCGGTCAAGAAGCTTGAGTGGCTTGAAGAGATGCGCCGGTTCGCCTCCTTATTGCCGAAAAAGACGCAAGCGATACGGCGTAAACTACGCGCCGGATGAACATGGACGGCGAACGGCGGGAAAAAAGTCGCTGTCCCCTAATTAAAGGAGAAAGATGAAGAAAGCTCTAATTACCGGCATCACGGGGCAAGATGGGTCGTACTTGGTGGAATTCCTGCTCTCTAAGGGCTACGAGGTCCACGGGATCATCAGGCGCGCCAGCACGTTCAATACGGACAGGATCACCCATATATACCGTGACCCGCACGAGCCGAAAGTCAAAATGCACCTGCATTTCGGCGACCTGACCGATTCGGGACAAATTTCCAATATCATTTATAACATCAAGCCGGATGAGATCTACCACTTGGGCGCGCAGAGCCACGTGAGAGTAAGCTTTGACATCCCTGAATATACCGGCAATGCTACCGGCCTGGGCACGACAAGGATCCTGGAGGCGGTGCGGCGCAGCGGCTTAAAGCCAAAGGTCTATCAGGCGTCGTCTTCGGAAATGTTCGGCGCGGCAAAGCCCCCGCAAAGCGAAAAAACGCCGTTTATGCCGCGCAGCCCCTACGCGGCGGCAAAGGCTTACGCCTTTTGGTTATCCGTGGGTTACAGAGAAGGATACAAGCTATTCGTATCTAACGGCATATTATTCAATCACGAAAGCCCGCGCAGAGGAGAGACCTTTGTTACGCGCAAAATAACCCGTGCCGTGGTCCACATTAAGGCCGGAAAAGAAAAAGCGCTGTACCTCGGCAACCTCAACGCCAAAAGAGACTGGGGTTACTCTCCGGAATATGTCCAGGCGATGTGGACGATATTACAGCAGGACAAGCCCGGCGATTACGTGATCGGCACCGGCGAGTCACATTCGGTAAAAGAACTGGTGCGCCTGGCGTTTGATTATGTGGGCCTGAACTGGAAAAAATACGTCAAAATTGACCCGCGTTATTTCCGGCCCACGGAAGTGGAGAACCTCATTGCCGACACAAGGAAAGCAAAAAAGGAGCTGGGCTGGAAACCGAAGGCCAGCTTTGAAGATTTGGTAAAGATAATGATAGACGCGGATATGCGCAAAGAGGGGCTTGAGCCCATAGGCGAAGGCGACCGGATCATAAAGGCGAAATTTCCGCATAAATGGTGGAAACGTGATTAAACAGTCTCTTTTCCCTCCCCTTTATGGGGTCTTAAATTTCATTCCCTCCCCTTTATGGGGAGGGATAGGGAGGGGTATATGAGTTTCTGGTCTAACAAGCGAGTAATGGTCACCGGCGGCGCCGGCTTCCTGGGTTCTTATGTGGTGGATAAGCTAAAAAAACGAGGCTGTAAGGACATCTTCATCCCAAAGATAGAGGATTACGATTTGGTGAAGATGGATTCGGTGGTCAAGGCCTATAAGGACGCCAAGCCCGACATAGTCATCCATCTTGCCGCGGTAGTTGGCGGCATAGGTGCAAACCGTGAGAATCCGGGCAAATTCTTCTACGATAACCTGATGATGGGCGTCCAGCTTATGGAAGTGGGCAGGCAAATGGGAATAGAGAAGTTTCTGGCGTTGGGAACTATCTGCTGTTACCCGAAATTCACGCCTGTGCCGTTCAAAGAAGAAGATTTCTGGAACGGCTATCCCGAAGAAACCAACGCTCCTTACGGCCTGGCAAAAAAGATGCTTTTGGTCCAATCCCAGGCCTACCGCCAGCAATACGGCTTTAATTCCATCTTCCTTATGCCTGTCAACCTCTACGGTCCGGGAGACAATTTTAACCCGAATTCCTCTCACGTAATCCCGGCTTTGATAAAGAAGTGTCTCGACGCAAAGAATGAACAAGACACTGTAGGGACAGCACATTGTGCTGTCCCTACAATTACAGTATGGGGTACGGGTAAGCCGACAAGAGAATTCCTCTACGTCGAAGACGCCGCCGAAGCCATCCTTTTGGCCGCCGAAAAATACAACAAATCCGAACCCGTCAACCTCGGCGCCGGCTTTGAGATTTCAATTAAGGATTTAGTTAAACTGATCGTCAAGCTGACCGGCTTTAAGGGAAAAATCATCTGGGACAGCTCCAAGCCCGATGGCCAGCCGCGCAGGAGCCTTGATACCTCTAGAGCAAGGAAAGAATTTGGCTTTGAAGCAACAATGCCTTTTGAACAAGGCCTCAAAAACACGATCGAATGGTACGAAAAGATCCTGCATTGCCAGAAGTAGAAAATTCTTGACAACATTTTCTACTTTGGTATAATTTGTAGGAGGCTATAAAAGGAGGTCTTCATGCTTAAAAGATACCTGGAAAACTGTATTTTTGAGGATCTGAAGGATAAGATGGTTTTTATCTCCGGCCCGCGGCAAGTAGGCAAAACTACGCTCGCCAAGCAGATCGGAGACGGCTTTTTCAAAGAGAAGTATGAATATTTAAACTGGGATAACAGGGCCGACAAAAAAAACATTCTCAACGGCACATATCCCGCGGGGATGCAGCTTTTTATTTTTGATGAGATCCATAAATACAGAAACTGGAAGAATTACTTGAAAGGCGAACACGATAAATATAAAGAAAAATTCCATATTCTTGTAACCGGCAGCGCCAGGCTTGATATCTATAAGAAAGGCGGGGATTCTCTCTTGGGCAGGTATCATTCTTACAGGCTGCATCCGTTATCGCTTGGGGAATTGGCCGGCGGGAATAAAAATTATATACCTTTCAAAGAGATAGATTTTCAGCGGCATAACGGCAGTCATACGGAAATATTCAATAAATTGCTTAAATTCGGCGGTTTCCCCGAGGTGTTTATCAAGCAGGATGAGAAGGAACTGCGCCGATGGCATAACGAGAGGATAGACAGGCTGGTCAAGGAAGATATCCGTGATGTTGAAGATATCAGGGACATCTCCGCGATGGACGTCCTGACGGAAATCCTGCCCGGGAAAGCGGGTTCCTTATTTTCTTTAAACTCATTACGCGAGGACTTAAACGTTACCCACAAGACTATATCCTCCTGGGTTGATATCCTTGAAAAATTCTATTATCATTTCAGGATATATCCTTTCCGCAGCAGTGTGATAAAATCGCTCAGGAAAGAGCCGAAGTTGTATCTCTGGGACTGGTCGCAGATAGAAGATGAAGGAGTCAGGTTTGAGAATATGGCCGCTTTACACCTCTTGAAGCTTTGCCATTTTCTTTCTGACGCCGAAGGCTATAAGGCGCAGCTTTATTATTTGCGCGATAAAGAACAGCGGGAAGTGGATTTCTTGGTGAGCGTTGAAGGAAAGCCGTGGTTTTGCGTTGAAGTAAAATCTTCGTTTAGGGACAATATTTCAACCCCGCTGGCATACTTCAGCAAAAAACTCAAAATCCCGTTTAGTTATCAGGTCGTAAAACAAGAAGGCATTGATCTTATTAAAGACGGCATCCGGGTAATCAGCGCGGATAAATTTTTTGCATCGCTGGTTTAAGCTGCTATTCACATAGCGCCCTTGCCGCGCCACGGATTACGAACTGCGGTATACGAACGACGGACGACGAATAACGAACGATGAAAGATTCAAAAAAGGATATTGTATGAAATACAAAATATTTTTCAGCAGTGTGCAAAAGGAATTCGAAGAGGAGCGTAGGAGCTTAAGAGACTACATCTATGGTGACGCGCTATTGAGCCGATTCTTCGATGTATTTCTATTTGAAGACTTACCCGCAAGCGATCGCCGAGCTGATGAAGTATATTTAGAAGAGGTCCGCTCAAGTGATATATATCTTGGTCTGTTTGGTAACCACTATGGCATCCAGGACGGTGACGGGATGTCGGCGACGCACAAAGAATTTATTTTGGCATCACAGAGCGGCAAGCCCCGGTTTATTTTTGTTAAAGGCGATAACGATACGGCCCGGCATCCAAA
>Ga0209824_10001219_pt1 | contig 14896 bp, 14 predicted proteins | sample VDWuncwatermetaG_FD_184124 | JGI IMG/M metagenome (GOLD analysis project Ga0209824, IMG submission 184124) | Wastewater microbial communities from Netherlands to study Microbial Dark Matter (Phase II) - VDW unchlorinated drinking water (SPAdes)... ... | reverse complement strand
GGTATATACATATCTTCATGATATATGGATACTTCGTGGCCTTTATTTTTAAGAATGGTCCCGAGATAAATCGGGCCTAATAATGGCATTGGTATTTTGCTGTAAACGTTCGCCTCCGAAGCCCTGGGCTCTATAAGAGCTATTTTCATACACAAAATCTTTCTGTTTGTTTAAAAAAATAGGGCCTAGTTCTGTTAAGATACCAGGCCCTATTCGGTTTTTCAGGTTATAACTTAACTACGTTTGTAGCTTGTTCACCTTTAGGGCCTTTTTCGATATCAAACTCGACTGCCTGGCCTTCTTCTAAAGATTTATAACCGTCACCCTGGATCGCTGTGTGATGTACGAATACATCCTTACCGTTCTCCGGTGTGATAAATCCATAACCTTTCTGGTTATTGAACCACTTTACTGTTCCTTTTGTTGCCATTGTTTACTACCTCCTTTTCCTTAAAATTATAGTAAATCCCGTTAGAAATCTTATCACCTTTACCTGCCTGCCGAAACTTTAGTGCAGGCAGGCCTGCCTGCTAGATCTTGATGTTCTAACGGGGCAAACAATGACATAAAACAAAAAACCGCAAAGTTAGATATCTCCTCCCCTTGCGGCCTAAGACTTCTAATCTTTCATCTACTACGAGGTATAGTATACCAGCTTTTCAAAATTTGTCAACTAATATCTTTAATATTTGTTTGTGATAGGCATACGGCGGTCCTTGCCGAATGACTTTGGAGTGATTTTAATCCCAGGCGGCGACTGCCTGCGCTTATATTCGCTTTTATCCACCATGCGCAAAACCCTGGATACCACATGATGCTCGAAACCCATGGATAAGATTTCTTCCAATGTTTTATCCTCTTCGACATACGCTTTAAGGATCGGATCAAGGTCTTCATATTCAGGCAGGGTATCGCTGTCCTTCTGGCCCGGTTTTAATTCGGCTGTAGGCGCTTTTGTAAAAATGCGTTTTGGTATAACCGCGCCCTGGGCATTGCGGTATTCGGCTAATTTATAAACAAGGGTTTTAGGCACATCCTTTATAACGGCAAAACCGCCTGCCATATCCCCGTAAAGCGTGGCATAACCTGTACTCATTTCGGATTTATTGCCTGTTGTAAGCACAAGCCATCCGAATTTATTTGAAAACGCCATAAGAATATTTCCCCTGATGCGCGCCTGCAGGTTCTCCTCTGCGATATCATTCTGCTTATTCGCAAAATGAGGCTCGAGAACCGACAAATAAGCCCTGTACATATCCTCTATCGATATGGTGATTATTTTTATCCCCAGATCCGCGGCTAATTCTTTCGCGTCGGTTTCAGATTCCTGCGATGAAAAACGCGAAGGCATATATACGCCTATTACGTTTTCTTTGCCGATAGCGTCTGTCGCCAATACAGCGACAAGCGCGGAATCAATTCCGCCGCTTAAACCTATAACTACTTTGGCGAAGCCGTTTTTGATTACATAATCCTTAAGCCCAAGGACAAGCGCATGATAAACCTCTGCAACTGATTCCAGCGGTTTTATTTGTTTTTGTTCAAGTTTGATTTTATTTTTTCGCGGAATATTTCTGGAAATAACAACCGCGCCCTTCGAAGATTTTGGTTTCGTTATACGCACTCCCAGGTCTAATATTGCCAGGTCTTCCTTGAAGGCCTCGGCTCTTTTAATAATCTTGCCGGAAGAGTCCACAACCAGGCTTTGTCCGTCAAAAACCAATTCATCCTGCCCACCCACCAAATTGACGTAAACCATGCCGACGTGGCATTGCTTGACCTGCGCCTTAATGACTGCCTGGCGCTCTTTTATTTTACCCATATAATAAGGTGATGCGTTAATATTAATGATAAGGCCGGCGCCTAAAGCAGCCTGGCATTTCGCAGGCCCTTCCTTATGCCATATATCCTCGCAGATATTTACACCGAATGTAACTTCCCCTAATTTAAAAACAATATTTTTTTCGCCTGGCGTAAAATAGCGCTTTTCGTCAAATACACTGTAATTAGGCAGGTGCGTCTTATGGTGGGCCCCTATAATCTTACCGGCGTAAAGCACTGCTGCCGCATTATAAATATGATTGCCTTTTTTATCGACAAAACCCACAACTACTGCGGTATCCTTAACAGACCGCGCAAATTCTTTTAAGGCTGCGATATTATCTTCGACGAATTTCGGTTTAAGCAAAAGGTCTTCCGGCGGATAGCCTGTAACCGCCAGCTCAGGAAAAACAACTATATCAGCCCCTGCCTTTTCGGCCTTGGCGGTATACTCTGTTATTTTGCGCAGGTTTCCCTTAAAGTCACCCACTGTACAGTTTATCTGCGCCATAGCGATGCGCAGGTTTTCTTTTTTCATTTCATTCTCCGATAATCTTAATCAGCACCCTTTTCTTGCGCTGACCGTCGAATTCGCCGTAAAAGATCTGCTCCCACGGCCCGAAATCAAATTTTCCATTAGTGATCGCTACCACAACCTCTCTGCCCATAATCTGCCTTTTAAGATGCGCGTCAGCATTGTCCTCGCCTGTCATGTTGTGTTTGTATCTATCTTTTCCGTAAGGCGCCAGCTTCTCAAGCCAGACGCTAAAATCATTGTGCAGGCCGGATTCATTGTCGTTTATAAAAACCGCGCTGGTGATATGCATTGCATTAACAAGACAAAGGCCCTCTTTAATACCGCTCTTCTGGACAGCTTCCTCAACCTGCGAAGTAATGTTGATAAATTCCTGTCGGTTTTTAGTGTTAATCCATATATAGCCTGTGTGTGATTTCATGGGCTTTTTATGGTAAAGTTGAAAGCCAACGATGAGCTGTGACAACCAAAATGTCATTTTTCCCATTCTTATAAACTTTTTTAACGCCCTCTTTTTTAACAAGCTGTACAGCAGGTATATCTAAAATACGTTGAAAATCAAAAAGATTGGCAGCAGGCGCATCGTCCGATAATTTAGTTTCGGCCATAAGAATAGGGTGGTTATTGTCAGCTATAAGAAAATCGACCTCCTGTTTATCTTTGTTCCTAAGATAATGGAGGCTGAATTTGCCCCAGCCGCGATCATTCCATGTTTCGATCGCCCTTAGAAATTCCATAGCAACTAAGTTTTCAAATCGCGCGGCCGCGTCTTCGATAACAGGAAAGTTAAAAAGATATATCTTTTTTTCCTTAAGTATGCTTCTTGAGATCTTTGTTGTCCAGGGAGACAGGCGAAAGGTCAGATAAAAGGAATCAAAAAGCAAGAGCCAGTTTTTAACAGTGTTAAAAGCGACCTGAAGATCTCCCGCAAGATTGTTAATCGAAACAGGGCTGGCCACCTTGCCGGGGATCAGCGCAAATAGTGTTTCAACGTTATCAAGATTGCGTATATCGGCTACGGTCAAAAGATCGTCACGCACAATCTGCTGGCCATACGCCGCTGACCATGTTGACCAGAAAGTCTTTTTACCTTTCATAAATGGTTCGGGGAAACCGCTAAATTCCCAGATAGACCTAAAAGCTTCCAAAGTTTCCCCTGCCGGCGCGCTGTCAAATCCATCTAAAGGGGCGTTTATGAAATCTTTCAATATTCTCCGGCGGTTTAAAAGTTCGGCCAATGTCAGAGGGAAAATATGGAATTTGAGGAAACGTCCCGCGAGCGAATCTCCCGCCTTGCGCGATAACTCCAGCCTGCCACTGCCTGTAACAAAAAACTGATATTCTGATGAAAACTGGTCGTAAACACCTTTAAGATAATTCTTCCAATCGCGGTATTTATGGATTTCATCAAAAATTACGAGCGGCTTTGATGACGTTTTACTTCGAGGCTCTTTTGAAAAGAAAGTTGGATCGTCAATAAGCTTCCTTTTGTCTTTTGCCATGTCCCAATTAAAGTATATGGTATCAGTAAAATCTTTCGCGACTATATCTCGCGCAAAAGTTGTTTTACCGGCCTGCCTCGGCCCGGCCAACATGATCATAGGCTTGTCGGCTGATAGCTGATCCCATATAGTCTTATACAGGGTTCTTTTATCCATACCTAAAGTATAACCTATACTTTGAAAAAGTCAAGACTATTTTAAACTATAAGTTAATATGGCCGAGCCCCTCTACCTGTAATTGCAAAAACTAAGCGGAATGGAAAAATCAAGGCCTCTTATATGGGTTATAACCGCCTGCAAATCGTCCTTCTTCGGAGCGCTCACCCGGACCTTTTCGCCTTCGATATGCGTCTGCACTTTAAGCCCTAGTTTTTTTATAATGCCTGTCAGCTCCTTTGCCTTTTCTTTTTCGATGCCTGTGCATATTTCCACTATCTGGCGCAAATGCCCCTCAAAGGCCTTTTCAGGCTCGTTGAATTTAAGCGACTTTCGCGAGATATTTCTTTTCGCGAGCCTGCCTGCCAGTATCTCGACAAGGGCGCGCAGCTTGTAATCGTCGTCGGCAATCAGCGTAATCTTCTTTTCCTGCCTGTTGTAATCAACGGAGGCCTTGCTGTTTTTGAAATCATACCTTTGGCTCAGCTCTTTTTTTGCCTGGTTTACCGCGTTATCCATTTCCTGCAGGTCAACCTCTGAAACAATATCAAATGAAAAATCAGGCATTAAAATTTCCCCCTCTGCCTTCTGTCGCCTTTTATCTCGCGGTTCACCTGCTTGCGCTCGACTTCGTCCAAATGCAGCTTTCTTAAACGGATATTCTTCATTGTAATCTCTACCAATTCATCGTCTTCTATAAACCCAAGCGCGAATTCAAGGCTCATTTTCTGTGGCGGTATCAGCTGTATCGCCTCATCAGCTCCGGCTGCCCGCATATTCGTAAGCTTCTTTTCTCTCTGCGCGTTTACAACGATATCAACGCCTTTGTTGTTGACGCCTATGATCATGCCTTCGTATAATTTTTCGCCTGGCGCCACAAAAATTGCCCCGCGCGCCTGTAAACTGTTCAGCGCGTACGCGACCGCGTCTCCGGCGCCCTGCGAAACCAGGACGCCGCTCTGGCGCTTCGGCATATCGCCTTTATAAGGCTGATACTCAAAAAAATTCTGATACATTATCCCGTTTCCGCGCGTCATTGTGAGAAAATCTCCGCGAAATCCTATAAGCGCCCTTGAGGCAATGATAAATTCCATGCGCGTAGCGCCTGTGGAAGTCGTCTTCATATCGCGCATCTCGGCCTTTCTCTCGCCGAACGCCTGTATGATGTCACCCTGGTATTCAGGCGGCACCTCTACAGTCACCTCTTCAACCGGCTCAAAGAGCTGATTATCTATTTTCTTTAAAATAACCTGCGGCTTGGAAACCTCAAGTTCATACCCCTCGCGCCGCATTGTCTCTATTAAAATCGCAAGATGAAGTTCGCCGCGGCCGGAAACCTTAAAACGCTCGCCGTTATCGACCTCTTCAACCTTGATGCCGACGTTTATCATGGCCTCATGAACGAGGCGTTCGCGTATATGCCTGGATGTCAGAAATTTGCCGCCGTCTTTTCCTGAAAGCGGGCTTGTGTTATGGGAAAAATTCATCGATATGGTGGGCTCGTCTATTTTAAGCGGCGGCAAGGCCTGAGGGTCTTCAATGCAGGTGATTGTATCGCCGACCTCAACGCCTTCTATGCCTGCAATTAAAATAATATCGCCTGCTGTTGCCTGGCCCGCTTCAACGGGAATCAGCCCGCGGTATTTCTTTATCTTAAGCACCTTGCCTGTCGAAATAGCGCCGCCCTGCTGCTTGACAAGCGCAACAGGATCGCCTAAATGCACCGAGCCGTGTGAAATCCTGCCGATAGCTATGCAGCCTACAAATGAATCGTAATCAAGCATAGTGGCCTGCATCTGAAAAGGCAGGTCAGGGTCGGCGACCGGCGGCAGCACCCTGTGCAGTATCGTATCCAAAAGCGGCTTTACCGACTCGCTCGGCTCGTCGATGTCAAGCGTCGCGTAACCATCTTTACCGGACGCGTACACAATCGGAAAATCAAGCTGTTCGTCGCTCGCGTTAAGCTCGCAGAAAAGGTCGAATGTCATATCAGCGACTTCGTGCGGACGCGCGTTGGGCCGGTCAATCTTATTGATAACAAGTATGGGTTTTAAATGAAGCTCAAGGGATTTTTTCAATACGAATTTTGTCTGCGGCATCGGGCCTTCGACCGCGTCAACTAATAGCAGGACGCCGTCGACCATTTTCAGGATGCGCTCGACTTCGCTGCCGAAATCAGCGTGGCCTGGGGTGTCGACGATATTACACTGAACGCCTTTATACTCAAAAGACACGTTTTTCGAATAAATAGTAATGCCTCTTTCTTTTTCAAGAGGGTTCGAATCCATTATCGTCTGTTCGCCGTCTTTAAATTTATAGGCGCCTGTAAATTTAAGGAGCGCGTCTACCAGCGTTGTCTTTCCGTGGTCAACGTGCGCTATGATAGCGAGGTTACGGACATCTTTTCTTCTTTTTTGGTTTGTCATAGTAATTTTTTAAAATGCGTGCGATACAGCGACCCCTGCTGACTCGCCATCGCCTACAGTGGTGGCTGAAATTTCATACCGCTTATCTTTGTTGAAATGGACCACTGTCCTGCCGACAAACGTGCCAAGTATTGCGCCTGCCAAAACGTCAGAGGCCCAATGAGAATTGCTTTCCACCCTGGAATATCCGACCATCGAGGCAATGCCATAAGAGCCTGCCTTTATCCAGAATGAATCGTAATGTTCTGCCACAACCGACGCTACTGCGAACGCCTGCGTCGTATGCATCGACGGAAAAGCGCCTTTATCGCGGTTCGGCCGTCTTCTGCCTATTGCCGCTTTAAGAGGAAATGCGATAATGCCTGTCGCTATTACGCTTGCCGCGATGCCATCCTGCGCAATCGCTTTTGAGCGGTTATCGTCAAACGTCATGCCTTCCAGCTCGAACGCGCCTAAAATGACAGCGGAATAAGCGGCGCCAAATGGCTCAAAGCCCCTTGCCAGCTTATCAGTTGTGTTATTACGGTGATCCTGTATTTGTTTTTGCAAGGGCTTATCCGCAAACGCCGCTGTCAGGATAACTGCCGATGCACCAAGGCCTGCTATCATCCAGTCGCCTGCGTCCCATTTAAAAGGAGAAATCAAAACATGGCAGGTGTCATCTGCCGCAAGCCTGGCGTAATCTAAAGAAACTATATTTTCAACAGGCGGCTCGTAATCCGGTTTAAACTCCTGGCGCACCGCGCCTGCCAGAGGCGCACAAGACGGGCCGTTATAATCAATGCTTTCCGCGCAAAGAGCGGAGCAATTCAAAACAAAGGCAGCTATTATTAATATGGAAATAGATTTATTCAGCGACAATTCTGCCCTCCCACAACTCGCTTAAAAAAACAGCCCATGGCATAATTTCTATTTTACCGCGCGTCCTTTTTTGCTTTTCATTAGAAATAACTATAGCCCTTTTCGGAGAATATTCATCTATAAAACCGTTCATGCCTGCTAAATCGTTATTATCAACACGGGAAGAACCTTTAACCTCAACAGCAACCTTGCCGCCGGCGAGTATAAAATCTACTTCAAGGCCTGTCTTTGTCCTCCAGAAATTTATATCAAAATCAATGCCGCCGTAAGACCTGTAAGCGAATAATTCCATGGCGATAAAATGCTCTAACGCCCTGCCGAATTCAACGCCTTTGGCTTCCTGTATGCGGCGCTTCGTAAGAAACCCGGCGACCCCGACATCAAACAGGTAATATTTACACGCCTTTGTTATAACCTGGCGCGACTGCCTTTTCTTAAACGGCTCTACCCTGGTAGCCAGCAGCGTATCCACGAGAATCTGGTAATACTCTTTTACTGTCTTTGCGTCTATGCCGCAATCCCTGGCAATATTAGAATAATTTGTGAGTTCGCCGTGCGAATACGCGAACGCGTCAAAAAATCTTGAAAAGGCCGGGATATTGCGCGTCAGGCCCTCGGCAAAAACCTCTTCCTTTAAATAATCCTGCACATACGCCTTTAATGATTTTGTATAATCATCGCCCTGAAGATAATGCGAAGGTATCAAACCGTGATTTAAAACGCGCAATAGGTCAATACTGCCGAGCTCGGCGCTTACCAGCGGAAACAGCTCAAAACGCCATGCCCTGCCGCCAAGGAGGTTGCTGTGGCCGTGTTTTAATTTTCGCGCGCTTGAACCGCAAAGTATAAAACTTAATTTTTTGTTTTCTATGAGCCAATGCACCTCGTCAAGCGCCTGCGGGACCTTTTGCACTTCGTCAAGTATTACAGGGCGCCGCAGGTTATCTTCGCCCGCCGCAAGTAAACGCTCCCTTAATAACGCAGGGTTTTTTGATATTTCAAGAAAAAGGTCGGTTTTCAGAAAATCATATATAATACTGTCAGGAAAATGGGCTTTCAGATAAGTGGTCTTGCCTGTCTTTCTTGGCCCCCACAAAAAAGCAGATTGCCCTTTTGGAAGCTTTATCTCTAATATCCTTTTTATAATATTCATGGCATTGCCTCCATTTTGGTATCACCAATAAGGAGTATACTCCATTTTTATCCAGAGGTCAAGAATTATTTTATTATTTTACCCTAAATGCGGCGAAAATTCAAGTAAATACCAAAATCAAAAAAAAATCAATTGCAACATATTCAAAACAAACAAGTTATAATGCGGTGCCTGGCACTGGTTAAAATATTTTTCGACAAACAAACGTAGGGGCGGGTTACAAACCCGCCCCTATATATATCGTTATTTATTGTTTCTTGTTATGGTACGCTCTTACACGGACAACCACACATCTATCTGCTTCTCTAAATTACTCTTTAAATTATCTAATTCCGCCTCATTGCCTACGGGTATATTTTGGCTGGCAGTAATAAGAGAATAATCTCCATTGGCCTGTCTTTCAATTACTAAATCATACTGCTTCCTTATTTCTTCTGTTGCGCTTGGCAGAATAGTTACGCTGGCAAAGTTTATTTCCTGTTGGCTATCAGACAAACTTCCATGTATAATAAGCGGTTTAAGAAATACCTCAAGCCAGCCTGACTGCATGTTTTCATCTATAATAAGTATGCTCTTGGAGGCGGCAAAATCAACGGCTGCCTTTAACACCTGCTCTGCAGCCCTGACTTCTCTTATCTCCTTCGCGGTTCCTCTACTTAAATCAATCCCATCACCTCTCATTGATTCAGGTTTTTCCGATTTAAGTCGCAGTAATCCCTCAAATATATTAAGTACTTTTTGCGATTGTTTCAAGTCATCCAAAAGCTTACTGATTGTCTTTCCCGCCGCCGCAGCGGCTATTTTAATAGCATCGCCTACAGCTTTGGCGCCAGTGCCTTCTGCGCCTTGCGGCCGTAAGGCCATAGCGCTTGGTAAAGGGCCGAACGAAAAGATAAATGTCATTATTACCATTGCCGAAATTGAGCGTTTTAACATGGTTTTTCTCCTCGTATTCGTCTTTGCGAGGGCACGAAGTGCCCGAAGCAATCTCCTTGCTCCGAGGAGATTGCTTCGTCGCTCACTTCGTTCGCTCCTCGCAATGACGGTTGGTATGGCCAAATAATAAACCTCATCAACCTTGGCTGATGAGGCAATAATTCGGTTTTGTCTTCCTGAAACATATTGTTTTTGCTTGGTTGTCCTTGGCAGGTTAAATCAATATCTAATGTATTCTACCATATATAACAACTGAAGTCAAGAAATATTCCAGATTATTTTCTAACTTTTTGATACCACTAACAGAAATATTATATTGTTCCCTAATTTTAAAATAATCTTCCCTGTAAAGGCTTGATTTTAATGTGCTCTTCTATCTTTTTTACCAGCTCCTCTGCCCTTGAAACACTCTTTTTTACTTCGTCATCAGATTCTAAAAATATTGCGTCGTATTGCAATGGATGCCTTTTGCGCCGCATTCTTTTAAAACCTTTTGCCAGATCAGAATAATCCTTGCCTAAAATCCTGTCTACGAATTCCGTAATTGTGGCATGAGTATATTTTGCCGTAGGCCTGTATCCATAATGCCTTATAAGCGCATTCCCTGCGTGAATAAGGGCGTCATAGGCTGACTTATATGCGGTAAGAGGATATTTTGAACTGTTAAATTTAGCCGCGGATAATTCTTCTTCTGCAAACTGCAAAAATTCGGCGATCTTTTCTTTTGATGTGCGCTCTTTCGCCAACTGGCCTGTTTTAAGCAAATCATCAAATTGCATCAGGATTTCCTTTCAAAGTTATTTTCGGCCTTTTGATAATATTTACGGCAAAAGAATCCTTTTTTTCTAATCTTCGCTTAAATTCTTTCTTTGGATAGACATTATAATTTATTTCCCTTTGCAGTGTTTTTTCAAGCACTTCAATCTTTTTCATCAGCTTATTTTCATCAGGGCTACCTATGATTAAAATATCTATATCGCTTGCAGAGTGTTCCTTTTTAGCGGCAAATGACCCATAGATAAAAGCGGCATCTACGCCTTCTACATCATTTACGGCTTCTCTTAAGCTGCCTTCAATGCCTACGGTTTTAAAAATAATTGATTTCAGATCCTTATATAACGGATGTTTAATATTAAGAGAAAAATATTTCTGATTTCCCCTGATACTTGATACAAAAATTCCCGATTTTTCGAGTTTGACGAATTCTTTAGAGAGATTGCCGGCGTCTTCTTTTAAAATAGAAGCGGTTTCCCTTAAATAGAGGCTTGAATCAGGGTTTGTAAAAAAATACGCCAGCAATTTCCGGCGCAGGCGCGATTTTGTTATTTCCAGAAAGTTAACCATTGAGTATCCTTTTACAACAATTGTAGTATATTCTTACAACAATGTCAAGCTAATTTTAAAAACTATAAACGACTCCGCATAAAAATGTGGCCGAATAATCCTTATCGACTATGGGGCTGTTTTTAATTTGGCTGCCAAAAAAGTCAACATACACCCTGGTTGCCAGGGCCCATTTTTTTGACACATAAAGCAGAGAATCTGCGCCTAACCTGTAGCTCAATGATGAATTCGGCGAATAAGCAGGCCGGTTTAGCGCGATTTCCGTATCCTTTACTCCGTAATAATAATTGATTACTTTTTTACTTTCCCACATAAGCCCTGCCTTAGGAACAAGAAAAAGCGGCTTGAGGTCGAACAGATGCCAGCAAAAAACATCCACCTCCTGACCTTTTGAGTTTGCCAGTATGTCCTGCAAAACCTCGACGCTTACAGCGCTTTCCTTTAAACCGGGTATTTGCAGTTCGGCGCCCAGGCCTGCGTCAACAGACCAATTCCTGCGCTTCATGCCTCTTAGAAAATCGCTGTCACTGGATCTGTATCCCATAAAACGCGGCTGCAAAAATGTATACACCTCAAGCGGGTCTTTTTTATAAAGCGAATAACCCGCCTGATCAATGCGTATAAAAAAGTTGCCCTTTTCAACATTAATAATAGGCACAGGGGAAATGCTGTTGCTGTCGCCTTTGTAAGGAGAGCTGCTTATCAGAACGCCTGCGCCTAACATATCGGGCGCCTTGGAAATATGCTCTTCCTCTTTTGCATACGCCGCGGCGGCAACAAATAATAAAATAAACACCGTTACTGCTGTTATTCTTTTCATCGATAGCCCTCCATATAAATAATCATACTATATTCTACCTTAAATAAAATCCACCTGCAACAGATTTTGTAGTATAATATTTTTATGAAAACGAAAATATACCTGGCCCCTATGTCAGGCATAACAGACCTCGCCTTCAGGCTCATAAGCCGCAGATTCGGGGCCAAACTATGCTTTCTCGAAATGCTTGACGCAAAGGCGATACTTTACAATAACCCGAAAAACGTGCGGATGATAAAAACTACGGAAGAAGATAAACCTCTCGCGGCGCAGCTGGTCGGCACAGACCCTGGCCAGATGCTTGAGGCAGCCTTAAAAATTTTAAGCTCTGCTGACATTGCTTTTATTGACATAAACAGTGCCTGCCCGGCTAAAAAAGTAATAAAAAAGGGCGCAGGCGCAGGGCTCTTAAAAGACCCGGCTCGGCTGGGTAAAATTGTCAGGAAATTGTCTTCCGGGTTAAAAATTCCAGTAACCGTTAAATTGCGTACGGGATTTTACAAAAAAGATGCTGCCGAATGCGTAAAAACCGCGAAAATTGTCCAGGCAAATGGCGCGTCGCAAGTTTTCATACACGGCAGGACAAGGGCCCAGGGGTATTCAGGCGAGGTTGATTATGAATCCATAAAGGCGGTAAAAGACGCGCTTGACATACCCGTGTTCGCCAGCGGAAACATATTCAACCATTTTTTAGCCAAAAAGATGATAGACGAGACAGGATGCGACGGGATACTGATAGCCAGGGGCTCTCTTGGAAACCCCTGGATATTTAAGGATGTTGAAATGGGCCGCGCCTCTACGCCTCATCTATCTGAAAAAATAAAAACCCTAAAAGAACATCTTGATTTAATAGAAAAATACAGCGAAATGAAAGTTAACAGCAAAATAGGTTTTATGGGTAAGGTAACTATGTGGTATTTAAAAGGCCTGCCTTTAGCCACCAGGATCCGCGACCGGATATGTAAAATTAAATCTTACGCGCAGCTAACCGATTTTATAGACAAACAAATTAATCCCTGCGTTTTGACCGCTGATACTGATCATAGCCCCTGAAACCCCGCAAAAAGTCGATAGTCCCCAGTATTTTCGCGATTAATAAAATCCAGTGGTACCAGAAATATTCGGCAAAACTTAAAAATATAAAATAAATTATGTCTTTTGTCCTTAATACCTTCTGGCCCCTGGCAAAGGCAAAAATAGATAATAATGATATTACAGCCTGCGACAGGACTATTAACACGACAAAAGCCAGGAATGCCTTTAAATCCAGCACGCGGGCAAGCGCGCCTGCGACTATCAATATAATACTGGCAAGCTCAATAAACACGCCGAGAGATTCATAAAACAGATAATACGGCAACGTCAGAAACGCAAAGGTTTTATAGCGCGGGCTTAAAATCATATGCTTGTATTTCCAGATAGTCTCGTTTATTACCCTCTGCCAGCGGTTACGCTGGCTGATAAGCGAAATGATATCGCTCGGCCCCTCTGTCCAGCCAACACAATAAGGCAACGCCAGAATTTTGTAGCCCTCTTTCTTTTTCTCAATAATATAATCCTGCGCCCTGAAAGTAAATTCTATATCTTCGGAACTGAAATCAGTCGCGTACCCGCCTAAATGAAGAAGTATGTCCCTGCGCCAGATACCGAAACCGCCGGCGACATTAGGCGAAGCGTTAAACTTGCTCCAAGCGGCGCGCTCCAGCATAAAGGAACGCATATATTCCAGGTTCTGGTTGGCAATTATAGGATTGAAAGAAAAACTTTTCTCGAGTATCACGCCATTTTTTACCTTGAAGCCGTTAACAAGGCCGAAGAAACTGCCTATGCCTATTATGCTGCCAGGGTCTTTCTCGACCTGGGCCATAACTTCCAGAAGCGCGTCCGGCTCCAGGATCGTATCTCCGTCGACAACGCACACATACGGATATTTGGCGAACTCCAGGCCTACATTAACCGCTCCTGCTTTTTTAAAACCCGCTGCCTTGCTTATAACAGCCATATTGGGATAAATGTCCGATTTAAAAGTGCCCTGAATCTTACCCGCATCAAAACGCGGGATATGCGGCATATCAACTGCTCTTAATTTCAATTCGCTGGCCAGAATCTGCGCGGTTTTATCGGTAGAGCCGTCGTTGACGATAATTACTTCAAACTCCGGATATTTTAAATTTAAAACGGCCTTAAGGGAATCTAAAATCCAATCTTCTTCGTTATGCGCGGGAATAATAATGCTTACCGGAAACGTAAAACCCGAGGCGGACAGATTCGAATAATCCTCAAAATAATGTTCCTTGCTTTTTTGTCTGTTCTCTGTCAAAGCGATAAGCGCCAATATAAAGTAATAAATTGCGAGGGCGGCAAAATATATAAAAAATATGATAAATACTGTATGGATAAACTTTGAGATATTCATACTAAAATACTCCTGTTAAAATTTTTCCATGGTTTTTTTTGCGGCTTCTCTTACCAACCATACCCTGTCGTCCAGCAATTTTGCGGCTTCTTTCCTGCAATCAACCCCGGGAAGTTTGCAGAGCGCCCTTATCGCATGCATCCTGACAAACCATATCTTGTCCTTCAGGCAGGCTAAAAGCGCCGGCTCTGAACTTTTTTCTTTTAATTCGCCCAGGCACTCGCAGCTGGCAGCTCGGACATCCGCAGATTTATCGTTCAATAAGCCCTCTATTTTTTTATGGGCTTCTTTGAGTTTAAATTTGGAAATCAGCTTAACCGCCCAAAAACGCACGGAAGGGTTTTTATTTTCTGCGGCTTTTAACGCTTCTTCTGCGATAATTCCTGCCGGAAACGATTCAAGAAGGGAAATAACCTTACGTCCGGAATAACTATGACTGCTTAAATAATCCAGCAATATCCCGGCTGAAGCCTTGTTTTTTATCTGAGCTAATGCAAGCATTGAAAAATAAGAAATATCCTCGTCTTTATCGTAAATTGAGCTTTTCAGAATTCCTAGGGCATTGCGGCTTTCAGTATAACCGAGAGAAATTATGGCCGGGATTTTTCCCCATTTATTGCCGGACCCTGCTGCAACGCTTTCAATTTCGGATATTTTGCCTGAATTAATAAAGCAATCTTTCAATTGCTGTTGAAATTTTTCCGGCATGACAGACCTTTTATCCTTTGTTATCTCAAAAAATTGCTCCCGGGTGATTTCGCCTATAATCTTAGGGCAGATATTTTTAATGCCTTCTGCGCCAGACTTCGCCAAATGATGCAGATCGTTTTTTATGATGGCTAATTTACGGATACTCCTGTCGGCGAACACTTTTTTAACAGCTGAATAGATAGCAATGGCCACGCTTAAAGACAAGGCTACAAACA
>Ga0209824_10001215_pt1 | contig 14946 bp, 13 predicted proteins | sample VDWuncwatermetaG_FD_184124 | JGI IMG/M metagenome (GOLD analysis project Ga0209824, IMG submission 184124) | Wastewater microbial communities from Netherlands to study Microbial Dark Matter (Phase II) - VDW unchlorinated drinking water (SPAdes)... ... | reverse complement strand
CCTAAGTCGCAGAAAACGGGCGTGAGTCCTGCCCAGCGAACGGCATTAAAAATATCTGCTATTGTAAGAGGGGTCATTATTAATTCGCTTCCTTTTGGCAACTCAAGATTTTTAAGCAGATAAAAAAGAGCGAGCCGCGCTCGAGAGAACATTATAACTTCTTTTCCGCCAGAGGCGGATCTTTCGGAAAATCCGAAATAGTTTTGAAGCGCTTGTTCTAATTCAGTCGTTTTTTCTGAAAGGGCAAGTTTCTTAAATAGAATTTTTAAAAAAATTGTTAAGAGATGCGGAAATTTTAAATATACTTTTGCTCTCGGGATTTTTCTAAAAAAGTTTTTTTTGATTTTAGACATAGTTTGTTATAATTTCGTAATTTAAACTTAATACTTAAATAATAGTCAAAAAATTGCGCTTTTGCAAATATTTTGGTAAAATTTAAATTATGAATTTTAGAGCGTTTTTAAAAAACGAGAAAGTTTTGCTTGCGGGAATTTTAATTTTTGTCGTTTTGTTTTCTTTAAGTCACCTTACCACAAGACCGAAACTTTGGTTTGACGAAGGATTAAATATTGAAATCGCGCATAATTTTCTTTTATTTCAGAAATTGGACATATCAACCGCTCCGCGTGAATTTTCAGGACTGCCTTATATTGTTGGCACGAACGGTTATCCGCTTACTATTCCTATGGCAGGATTTTTTGGTATTTTTGGTTTTGGACTAACTCAAGCCCGTCTTTATATGATTTTATGGCTTTTAGTGGTTATTGTTTCCTTATATATTTTTCAAAAAAAATTTTTCGGAAAAAACACGGCTTTAATAACTGCGATTTTTATAGTAACATTTGCTCCGTTTTACGGAGATGGACTTATGGCAACAGGAGAGATTCCCGGTTTTTTCTTTTTAGTGTGGGGTTTGTATTTTCTTTTAAATCGATTTGAAGAAGGCGAACCAATTCTTAAAAATTATTTTTTATCGGGCATATTTTTCTCGCTTGCTGTGCCAAGCAAACCGTCTATTTATTTACTCTTAATGCTTTCAACATTTATTTTTTTTATTTTTTGTGAAAGGAAAGAATTTTTTAAAAAAGCGTTTATTTTTGCTTTGGGAATAATTCCACCATTTTTAATTTGGGCGTATCTTGCGTTTCCAAATCCGTTTTCTTTTTCAACATGGACGCAAGCATTCTCATTTTACAAATATCCTTACGGGCAAAATTTTTCAATTATGGAGGCGGTTTATAATAATTTAAAACTTGTGTTTACGCACTCCACTTTAATTTATTTTGCTATTATATATTTTGTGATTTTTTATTGGTTTGTAAAAGAGGGAAGAAAAGATTTTTTACATAAAAAACTTTTTATTTTTTTTACCGTTTATAGCGCGCTTGCTTTTTTATATTTTTTAAAAAGCCCGGGTTGGTTAAGGTATATATTTGGCGCTGAACTTCTTTCTTTTATTTTTTTACCGTCTGCTTTAAAAAACATATCGCGAACTTTTTTTAAAAAAGAAAATTTAGAGCGATTTGCGTTCTTTGGAGCGGTTTCTGTAATCATAATTTTGCAACTTACGCAATTATTTTTCTTTCGCTCTGATTTATATTCGCCGTATCCTGAAAAAGTCGCGGATTATATAAATGGGCGATTAAGTGAAAACTCTGAATATAAAGTTGGAATAATAAAATCGCCGGACATTGCTTCTTTAATAGACCCTTTGCGTAAATTTCATATACTAAAAGTCGCGTGGGGCGTGCCCGCTTTCGGCAAAAACCCTCTTTCTTTTAAGGACAATGATTTGCCTAAATTTATTGCCTTTCACGGAGAAAGTGATATGGTTTTAGAATACAAGAAAATTTTAGATGAAAAATATTTTCTTATAAATGATTTAGGTGGTTATAGCGTATATGAAAGAAAATAATATAATTATTCTTCCTACTTATAATGAAAGAAAAAATATTTCGGAACTTGTTCCTGAAATTTTTAAACTTTACCCTGAAATTTCAATTTTAGTTGTTGACGATAATTCTCCGGACGGTACGGCGAATGTTGTAAAAGAACTTCAAAAAGATTTTAAAAATTTAAAACTTCTTCAAAGAAAAGGAAAAGAGGGTTTGGGAAAAGCGTATATTCACGCCTTTCAAGAAGTTTTAAAAGACGAAAGCGTGAACTCGGTTATTATGATGGATGCGGATTTTTCGCATAATCCTAAATATATTGCGGAGATGCTTCAAGAAATTAAAAATCACGATTTGGTCGTGGGTTCACGGTATATAAAAAGTGGAGGCACAAAAAACTGGGAATTATGGCGGAGGATTTTGAGTTTCGGAGGAAATTTATATTGCCGTATTATTTTAAGAAAAGGAATTCACGATTATACTACTGGTTTTAATTGTATTAAAGCGGATATTTTAAGAAAAATAAATTTTAACGCTCTTGAATTTTCTGGTTATGCTTTTATAATAGGCATAAAATATCATATTTTAAAAACAGGAGCGAGCGCAAAAGAAATCCCGATAATATTTTGCGGCAGAATAGAAGGAGAATCAAAGATTTCAAATCATATTATAAGTGAAGGAATTTTGGCTCCGCTTAAACTTTTTTTTGCTAAATAACTTTAACTAAAAATAGAAAGGAGGAAAATATGAAAAAGACAGCGCTTATAACAGGAATAACAGGACAAGACGGTTCATATCTTGCCGAATTTCTTTTAGAAAAAGATTATGATGTTTTTGGTTTAGAAAGAAGGGTGAGTATAAAAAATCGCGCTAATATTTTACATATTGAAGACAGAATAAAAATTTTGTCAGCTGATTTGCTTGATCAAGGTTCGCTTACCCAAGTTATTCAAAAAGTGAATCCTGACGAGGTTTATAATCTCGCTTCGCAGTCCTTTGTCTATGAATCGTGGGAACAGCCGGTTTATACGGGAGATGTAACTGGACTCGGAGTAACAAGAATGCTCGAAGCAATAAGAGCGGTGGATAAAAAAATAAAGTTTTATCAAGCGTCTTCATCGGAAATGTTTGGAAAAGTTAAAAAAAGCCCTCAAAACGAAGAAACTGAATTTTATCCGCGAAGCCCTTACGGAGCCGCGAAACTTTACGGACACTGGATAACTGTAAATTACCGCGAGTCATACGGAATGTTTGCTGTTTCCGGAATTCTTTTTAATCATGAGTCGCCGAGAAGAGGTTTAGAATTCGTAACAAGGAAAATAACTGACGCGGCGGTTAAGATTAAACTTGGCATTAAGAAAGATAAATTGTGTTTAGGAAATTCGTATGCTAAAAGGGACTGGGGTTTTGCTGGTGATTATGTTAAAGCGATGTGGCTTATGCTTCAAAAAGACAAGCCAAGCGATTATGTTATTGCGACTAACGAGACTCACAGTGTAGAAGAATTTGTAAATGAAAGTTTTAATTTGTTAGGACTTAATCCTAAAGAATGGGTTGAATATTCTGATTCGCGATTTTTGCGTCCTGCCGAAGTGGACTTGCTTATGGGTGATTATTCTAAAGCAAAAAAAGATTTAGGATGGGAACCGAAAATAAGATTTAAAGAACTTGTTAAAATGATGATTGAAAACGATTTGGTTTTAAACTCTAAAAGCATTTAATTTTTTTATGAATTGTATTGTTTGTAGGTCAAATAACACCCGTTTTTATTTAAAGAAGAATGGATATTTTTTATACAAGTGCGCGGATTGCGGGCTTGTGTTTGTTTCGCCTTTGCCGCGCGAAGTTGGCGCGATTTATGATGAAAAATATTTTTGCGGCGCGAATAAACAGTTTGGATATGCTGATTATGATAAAGACAAAATGCCGATGAAAAATGTCTTTTTGAAATATCTTAAAATTATTGCCGGTAATTTTGAGACGGTAAAAGGCAAAAAATTGCTTGATATAGGAGCGGCGACCGGATTTTTTGCGCGAATAGCGCAGGATTTCGGATTTAACGCCGAGGGAATAGAAATTTCAAAATGGGCAGCGCAGGAGGGGAGAAAAAAAGGTTTAAAAATTCATCACGGAACGGTTGACACAATTCAATTTTTGGAAAATAGTTTTGATGTAATTACTTTGTTTGATGTGTTAGAGCACATAAGCGAGCCGGATAAATTTTTAGAAAAAATATTTTTAATTTTAAAACAAGACGGAGTTTTGGTAATAAATACGCCGGACGCGAAAAGCGTTTGGTCGCGAATTTTAGGCAGAAGGTGGCAGGCGTATATACCGCCCGAGCATTTAATTTTATATAATAAAAACAATATTGAATTTTTTTTAAAAAGACATAAGTTTAAAATTTTAAAAATTAAAACAATAGGGAAAAGTTTTACCCTTTCTTATATCTTTCATATTTTACATAGTTCATTTAAATTTTCATTTTTTCAAAAATTATCTTCTTTTTTTAATAAAGATTTTTTTAATAAAATAAGCATACCGCTTAATGTGAGAGATAGTATGTTTATCACGGCAAAGAAAAATTAACCTTCTCTTGCTTTAATTGCCGTATTGTTATATTTTAAATTTAATATATGAAAAAAGTGTTAGTGACAGGAGGAGCCGGTTTTATAGGAAGTCATTTAGTTGAAGAACTTTTAAATAAGGGCTGTTTTGTTTATGTTTTAGACGATTTATCAACAGGAAAACTTGCGAATATTAAGCATTTGTTAAAAAATAAAAATTTTAAGTTTAAAAAAGGCTCGGTTTTGGATAAAAAAGTACTAAATCCTTTAATTCAAAAAAGCGAGCAAATTTATCATCTTGCGGCTGCGGTTGGAGTAAAACTCATAATGGAACATCCGCTTGAGTCTTTAAATACAAATATTTTCGGCACTCATAATGTTTTAGAAATTGCGTCGCGCAAGAAAATTCCTGTGCTTATTACTTCGTCTTCCGAAGCGTACGGAAAAAATGGAGATACCCCTTTTCACGAACACAGCGATAGGGTTTATGGTTCCAGTTATAACATAAGATGGGGTTACGCGCTTTCTAAAACATTAGATGAATTTTTGGCTTTAGCGTATTTCAGAGAAAAAAAATCGCCCACCGTCACGGTGCGGCTTTTTAATACGACAGGACCTAGACAGACAGGAAATTATGGAATGGTGGTGCCGAATTTCATAAAACAGGCGCTCGCGCATAAGCCGATAACAGTGCATGGAAACGGAGAACAATCCCGTTGTTTTAGTTATGTTCACGATATAACGCGCGCCATGATTGCTTTACTAAACAATAAAAAAGCGTATGGAGAAATTTTTAATTTGGGATCGGAAGAGCGAATTTCTATAAAAGATCTTGCCGAAAAAGTAAAGAAGATGACTAACAGCAAGTCCAGAATAGTTTTTATTCCCCATAAAAAGGTTTATGGAGAAAATTTTGAAGATATGAATATTCGCGTGCCAGATATTTCTAAAGTAAAAATTCTTGCGGCGTACGCGCCAACCTACACGCTTCACGATATACTCTCAAAGACAATAGATTATTATAAAACGAATTTAATTTAAAAATTATAATCATGCTTCTTTCAGTAATTGTTCCCGCGTATAATGAAGAGAAATCTTTGGAAGAGGTTTTAAAACGGGTGTTTAATGTACCGATTTTAAAGGAAGTTATAGTTGTAAACGACGCCTCTCGCGACGCGACCGCCGAAATATTAAAAAAAGTGGAGGGTTATGCGAACACGCAAAAAGACAAATTCCCGTTTTTAAAAGAAATTAAAGCGATAAATAAAGAAATAAATCAAGGAAAAGGCGCGGCTATTAGAACTGGTTTAAAAGAAGTGTCGGGAGATATTGTTTTAATTCAGGACGCGGATTTAGAAATTAATCCGGAAGAATATCCAAAACTACTTGAGCCGTTTGAAAAATACGGCGCAGATGTTGTTTTTGGCTCTCGTTTTAGAATAGAAGGCGCGTGTCGAGCGCAAAATTTTTGGCATTACCAAATAAATAATTTTCTTACAATATTTTCTAATATGCTTTCAGGTTTGCGTCTAACAGATATGGAAACCTGTTATAAGGTTTTTAAAAAAGAAATTATTCTGTCTTTTAATTTAAAATCTAACAGATTTGGCATAGAGCCGGAATTTGTCGCGAAAACCGCAAAACTAGATTTAGTTGTTTATGAAGTGCCTATTTCTTATAACTCGCGCACAAAAAAACAAGGAAAAAAAATAAGGCCGAAAGACGGGCTTTATGCTATAGCCGCCATAATCTGGTACAACTTGTTTGATTAGAGTCCTTGCGTTATAAAACGACAACATTTTTATCTTGATTTTTGGCTTTGTTTTAATATAATTAAAATATGGTTTTAATTTATTCTAAAAAATCAATAAATGTACCAAAAAAAATAGAAAAAGAAATAAAAAAAATTTCTCGCGATCTTAGAATTTCCGAAAAAAAACTGCTTTTAAACGCCATTTTAAATTATTTTAAAATTTTTAAAAAAAATGATGCAGAATTAAAAAAGGAATTAAAAATGTGGGAAAGGGCAGGCGACGAAGATTTAATAAAATTTGAAAATAACCTATGAAAAAAGGGGATATTTGTTTGGTTGATTTAAAGATTCAGTCAGGACACGAACAAGGCGGCGCGCGGCCGGCTATTTTAATTTCAGACACCGAGACTAATATTGCGATAGTCATACCGCTTACTTCTAATCTCAATGCTTTAAAATTTATTTACACGCTTGCAATTTTACCCGATAAGCAAAATAATTTAGACAAAGAATCAGTTGCTCTTATTTTCCATATAAAATCAATAGATAGAGTAAGAATTTTAAAAACAATAGGAAAAATTGATAAAAACAGTCAAAATAAAATTGATAAGATTTTGAAGAATATGTTAAAAATATAGTTTATGGAACAGCAAACAAAACAATGTCAAAATTGTAAACAAAATTTCGTGATAGATTCCGAAGATTTTTTGTTTTATGAAAAAATCAAAGTTCCGCCTCCGACATTTTGTCCTGAGTGCCGGCTTGTGCGGCGACTTTTATGGATAAATGCTAGAAATTTATACAGCCGAAAAATTGGAAACTCGGATAAAAAATTTATAAGCATGTATTCAGAAGATAAGCCGTTTAATATAGTGGAGGATAAAAACTGGTGGTCTGATAAAATAGATATGTTATCGTACTGCGTAAACTACGATTTTAGTAAATCATTTTTTTTGCAATATAAAGAATTAATGCTTCGCGCGTCTTTGCCGCATTTACAAAGAGCGTATACCACAATGATAAACAGCGACTATTGCAACGCGGTCGCCGGACTTAAAAATTGTTATCTTGTTTTTATGTCTGATCAAAGCGAAAATACAATGTATTCTCACACGGTAGAAAATTTAAAAGATTGCCTTGATATGATTTTTTCAAATAAAGACGAGCTTTGCTATGATGGAATAAATTTAACAAATTGCTATAAATGTTTATTTTGCGATGTTTGCGAAGATTCAAGTGAACTAATATTTTGTAAAAATTGCACAGGTTGCAGTAATTGTTTTGGGTCCATAAATTTAAGGAATAAACAATATTATATTTTTAATAAACTTTATTCAAAAGAGGAATATTTTGAGAAATTAAAAGAATTTAATTTAAGGTCTTTTGAAGACTTCCAAAAAATTAAAGAAAAGGTTAAAAATTTTTTTATGGAAAACCCTCGCAAGTTTATGCAAGGAAGAAAAAATTCTGACGTGCTTGGCGATTATATTTATCAATCAAAAAACGCTAAAAGCGTTTTTACTTGCGGTAAAGTAGAGGATTCAAAATATTGTCATTTTTTAAGATATGTTACAAATGGCACAACTGACTCATATGATTATACGATTTTCGGAGTAGGAGCAGATTTAATTTATGAATGCGCGTGGTGCGGAATAGATATAAGCAATTTAAAGTTTTCTTTTTGGAATTATGGAAGCCAAAATTTAGAATATTGTTTTGGATGCCACTCATCTAAAAATCTCTTCGGCTGTATTGGTCTTCGCAACAAACAATACTGCATTTTAAACAAACAATACAGCAAAGAAGAATACGAATCCCTTATTCCTAAAATAAAAGAGCATATGAATTCTATGCCGTACATTGACAAAAAAGGAAACATATACAAATACGGAGAATTTTTTCCTTCTGAATTATCCCCTTTTGGCTATAATGAAACAACAGCAGAGGAGTATTTTCCTTTGACTAAAGAAGAAGTTCAAAAAGCAGGTTTAAAATGGAAAGAAAGAGAAGAAAGAAACTATCAGATAACTTTAAAAACAGAAGATATTCCAGACAACATAAAAGATGTCCCTGACACAATAACAAAAGAAATAATAGAATGTTCTTACCCCATAGGTTCAACCTATGGGGTAAGAGAAGCGACAAATTGCTCAACTGCTTTTAAAATTTTACCTAATGAATTAGAATTCTACAAAAAAATGAACATTCCTCTTCCTCGCCTCTGTCCTAACTGCAGGTATAGCGAAAGAATTAAACAAAGAAATCCATTGAAACTCTGGAAAAGAAAATGCGGGTGCGCCGGTGAAAAATCAGACAATAGTATTTATAAAAATACCTCAAAACATTTTCATGAAAATGAACATTGTCTAAATGAGTTTGAGACGACCTACAGTCCGGACAGAAAAGAGATTGTGTATTGTGAAGCCTGTTATAACAGTGAAGTTGCGTAATATTTTCTACGGTACTCGGAGTACCGTAGAAATAAATAAAATATGGAAAATAAAAATCCATTTATTATACAAGGAACCGCTGATTCTGATTTTGAAAAACAGAATCAAGGAATAAATCCAACGCCATCAAAATCAGGCGTTCTTGATACTTTTCAAAATTTACAAAAAGAAAATCAATACAAACAATTTCCAAGTCAAGCCCAGTTACAAGAAGTTGATAGGGAATGCGGCTCATATTATACTAAGCACTATTCAGTCAATTATTTTAATATAGGAATTTTGATATTGATAGTGATTTTAATTATTAAAGCAGTGTATAGAAAAAAAATTGAAGTATTAAATTTTCTAAAAGAGTATGCTGTTTATATTACTATTATAATTTTATTGATAATTTTATTAATCTCTATTTTACTGCCGTTACAAAGAATAAACCGTATTGGGAAAAAATTACAGAAACGATTTATGTCAGCATATTCCACATCATTATATGGCGAGAAACTTGAGATTTGGCAAAGATGCAGAGATAATATTATTTTTCATTAAATTTTAGTTAAATGGATTTGCGTAAAAATAACTCTACGGTACTCCGAGTACCGTAGAAAATATAGGTTAAATTTATTCGTATATTAGTAAAATTAATAATTCGTAGTATATGAAAATAACATTGCTTGAAGTTTATTCAAGGAAACCTCAATATATAAATAAAGATGTTGTGGGGACTTATGGAATGGTCGCGGAAATCGGCGATTCTTTTTTGGCGAAAATTATTGAAAGAAGTAAAAAAAAATCTATAAGTATGCCCGTATTGTCTTTGCCGTATCTTGCGGCTATTTTTAAGCAAAGCGGGCATGAGGTTCAATATAAATTTAACGAAGTTCCGCAGGGCGCCGATTTGGTCATAATCCCTTCTTCAATTGTTGATTTTAAACGGGAGGTTGATTTTGCAAAAAAAATTAAAAAAGAAACAAAAGCGAAGATTGGTTTTTTCGGGCCGTTTGCGTCTTGTTTTCCTGAAATATATCTTGAAGCGGCCGACTTTGTAATAAGTGGCGAGCCGGAGTCCGCCGCTTATAAAATTGCGGAAGAAAATATTCCGAAAGGAGTAGTAGTAAGCGAACATATTGAGGATTTAAATTCCCTTCCCGCGCCCTATTGGGACATTTTTCCGATAAAAGATTATTCTTATATGCCTAATTTAAAAAAGAGGCCTTTTTTGCCGGTTTTATCAAGTCAGGGGTGCGTGTATAATTGTCTTTATTGCCCTCATAAGGCGTATTTTGGAAAATTAAGAGTGAGACGGCCGGATTTGGTTGTTCAAGAACTTAAATCGCTTAAAGAAAAATACGGCATTAAGTCGTTTCAATTCCGTGATTCGCTTTTTACGGCGGATAGAGCGCGGGTTTTAAAAATAATAGACGGAATGTTAAAAAACAATTTTAACTTGGAATGGGGGTGTGAAACCCATGTGAATTATCTTGACACAGAACTTATTGATAGAATGTATGAGGCGGGACTTCGCGCGATGAATTTGGGTATTGAATCTGCTGATACGGAGATTTTAAAAAACGCTTCGCGAATTTCAGCAAACAAGCAAAAAGAAATGGATATAATCGCGTATTGTCATAAGAAAGGTATAAATATTGCCGCATTTTATATTTTTGGAATGCCGGATGACACGCGAAAGACAATTTTAAATACCATAAAATACGCGAAGCGTCTTAACACGCTCGTGGCGCAATTTTTTATTTTTACCCCTTTCCCTGGCACCGTGTATTATGATAAACTGAAAAATGATATTTTTGAACCGGATTTTGAAAGATTTACTTCTTTTAATCCTGTTTTTCGCCACAGACATCTTTCCCGCGAAGAACTTCTGGAATTAAAAGAAAAAGCGTTTATTTCTTATTATTTTAGGCCGGCTTATTTTTTTAAACATTTTAGAAGACATTTTAATTTGTGGATAAAAGGGATTTTTAATTAACCGTGTTAAGTTATAAAGTATTTTACTTATACGGAATTTTATAATTTAAAATAAATTATGAAACGACTTAATGTTTTATTATTCAGACCATATTCAAAAGCGGATGAATTGATTCCTCCTTTTGGGCTTGGGTATCTCGCGACCGCTTTGCGCAAAAATCATAATACGGAGATTTTGGACGGCATAAAAGAAAATATGACGCCTGATAATTTTAAGGATTTTCTGCACGAAAATAAATTTGATGTTATTGGAATTCAGATTTTTACTTTTCACATAAATGCCGCGAAAGAGTATGTAAGAGTTATTAAAGAATTGCGCCCTGAAACCAAAATAATATTAGGAGGTCCTCATCCAAGCTGCGATCCCAATAATATATTTTATTATTTTCCGAAAATTGATTTTGCTTTTAGGGGAGAGGCGGAAATAGGGCTTGCGAAATTAATGGATTTGATGGCAGAGAGCGGAGATATTGAAGATTTAGAATTAAAAGAAGTTCCGGGTTTAATTTGGCGCGATAAAGAAAATAAAACAGTTGCGAACAATCAAATATTTGTGGAAAATTTAGACACATTGGGTTGTCCTTCGTGGGATTTGCTTAAACCAGACACTTATCCGCTTGCTCCTCACGGTGCTTTTTTTAAAAATTATCCGATAGCGCCGATAATCATCACCCGCGGATGCCCTTTTAACTGCACTTTTTGCGCTGGACGACTTGTCTCGGGAAGAAAAATAAGAAGGAGAAGCGTGGCGTTAGTGATTTCTGAAATCAAAGAACTTTATTATAAATATGGAATAAGAGAAATACATATTGAAGACGATAACTTCACTTTTTACAGGGATTTGGTTATGGAATTTTGCGATGAACTTACGAAAAACAATTTAAACATTTCATGGGTGTGTCCGAATGGTGTGCGGCTTGACACGCTTGACAAAGAATTACTTTTAAAAATGAAGGAAACCGGTCTTTATAGTTTATCGGTCGGTGTTGAGTCTGGTTCCAACCGAGTTCTCTCGCATATGCAGAAAAGTTTGAACACCGAAAAAATAAAAGAAAAAGTGGCTCTTATAAGAGAAACAGGTCTTGAGGTAATCGGTTTTTTTGTGATAGGTTATCCCGCAGAAACTAGACAAGATATTTTAGACACTATAAAGTTTGCTAAAAAACTTGATTTAAAAAGGGCGAATTTTACTATTTTTAAGCCGTTTCCTGGAACGCCTATCACGGATAAATTAATAGCGGACAATGAACTTCCGGAAATTCAGGAAAATTGGGAAAAATATATTTTGGCTGATGCTGTCTACGCCCCTCAAGGATTTACAACCAAAGAACTCAAAAATTTAAGACGGCGCGCGTTTTTAAGTTTTTATTTAAGGCCAAAAATTTTATTTAAAATGATGAGAGAAATAAAAAACTTCAAGCATTTTAAAATAGTTATGAAAAGAATCTTGCGTTGGATTTTTAAATAATTTTCTATGTCTAAAAATAAAAAAATAATTTTACTCTTTTTTATTTTAGCAACAGGAGTGTTTGCAAGGTGGCAGGCGGTTTCGTGGAACAAGTATACACACGGCGATGTAAGCCAATACAGCGAGGTCTCGGAATCGCTTGCTAAGCATCACGACACAAGAATGAATTACAGCGAGGGAGAATTGTATTTTTATTCTATAAAAGAAAAAGGAGGGAAGTATTATGATATGTATCCTCTACTTCCGTTTTTGGGAGCTGTTTTAGTGAAGATTATGGGCATAAGCGGATACGCAGCAGTAAAAATATGGACATTTCTTAGCGGGATTTTAATAATTTTTTTGACTTATTTTTTAGGAAAAAAAATCGGAGGAGAAAAAGTCGGATTACTAAGCGCGGCTCTTGTATCAGTCTCTTATTTGCTTATTGATTTTTCTGGTAATGGTTCAATTTATAGTTTACAAACCGTTTTTTATTTGTTTTTTCTTATCATTCTTCTTAATTTAAAAAAAATTTCCGATAATGTTTTTCTTGGGGTTATTATAGGACTTGCGGTGCTCACAAATTATCAGTCAATAATTTTACTTCCAGTATATCTTATTTTTCTTTTTGTCTTGTTTAAAAATGATTTCGCGAAAATATTAAAATGGTTTTTTTCCGGATTTGCGACTGCGGCGCTTGTTTATCTTCCATGGGGCGTTAGAAATTTTTTGCTTTTCCGCGACCCCTTTTTTAGTATTATGCCGCTTTATTATTGGCAGAAATTAGGCGTGAAAAAAATGATAATCGGCGATATGATTGTTTATAAGCCGAGTTTGCGCGATTATTTTGAGGTAATAAAAAAAACCGCGTTTTTTTGGTTTCCTCATAATTTGTATTTTATAAATCGAAAACTTTTTATTTTTGCGCCATTTTCTTATGTTTTTTTTCTTTTTTCCGCCGTAGAAACCGTTTTTTTATGGTCGTTTGAGAAGATAAAAAATCTTTTGCCGATTTTTCTGATTTTTATTTTTCAAATTGTGTCCGGCGCGGTAGTTCCTATATTTGAAACAAGGCATTTTGTGCCTCTTATGCCATTTGTGTTTATTCTCTCAAGTTATTACATTTTTAATTTTATCGGTTCGCGGGTTTTGCAAAAAATAATATGGGTTTTCGCTGTTTTCGCGACTATTATTTTTTCAGTTCTAACTTATTTTTCAACTCCAACTCACACTTATTATTATGACGGTTCAATCACTGAAAGCGTTTTTGGAAAAGACGGAGGAGGCGAATTAAGATTTCTTAAAATTTATTATCCGAATGCGTTAAAAAATTAACTGGGAGGTGCGACCTCCCCCCATACTAGTTAGTTATATATTTTATGAATTTAAAAAAACAAAAAATAAAAATAATTTTATATGCGGCGGTTGTAGTGTTTATGATTTTTACGCTTGTAGAAGGCGTAATCGGCCGCTGGGTTTTGAAGTTTTATTTTTAATATATTTTAGATTACAAAATTTTTTGAGGCGTAAGTTTTTGAAACCACTGCGAGCGTGACTAATGCGAGCACGAGGAAAATTTCTGCAGAAATTTATCCGTGTTTCAAAAACTTTATGCCGAAAAAGAAATTTTGTTGTAGATAAATGACTAAATTAAAATTAGTTTATGTATTGCCGGAGTATGACGCAAAAACCGCGACTCACTTTGCGCATAACTACGGTTTTGTGGAAGAAATTTCAAAAATTTTTGAAGTTTTCTTGATTATTGAAAAAGGAAATGCGCCTCGCGATTTTAAAGGAAGATTTTATGTCCAAAAATTTCGGTTTCCCTTATGTAGGTTTTTGGAGAATTTTTTTGTTTTTTTAATCGCGCGATTTTGCGGTTATAAAAATTTTTATATTCATTATTCTTTTTTATCTGCTTTTAACGCATCGCTTATCGCAAAAATTTTAGGAGGCAGGACTTTTTATTGGAATTGCGGACTGCCATGGAATTATAAAAGAAATTTTTTGCGCGAGATTTTTGAAAAATTGGTTTATCGCTTAATTAGTTTTTTAGTCACAGGAACAGATAATTTAAAATCAGAATATGCTATACATTATAAAATTCCATTATCAAAAATAAAAGTTATGCCGAATTGGGTAGAAACGGAAAAAATTAAAATTTTAAAATTTAAATTTCAAAAAGAAGAATTTAAAAAAAAGTTGAACATTGAAAATGAAAAAGTTATTTTTTTCGCGCACCGGCTGTCTAAAAGAAAAGGCGCGCAAAATTTACCGGAAATTTTGCGAAAATTGATAGATGAGAATATTATTTTACTTATTGCGGGCGATGGACCAGAAAGAGAAAATATTGAGATGAGAATTAAAAATGATAATTTAAGCGAAAAAGTAAGATTTTTGGAGACTGTGCCAAACGAAGAAATTTATAAATATTACGCTTTGGCTGATGTTTTTATAATGCCCTCAGAAGAGGAGGGCTTCCCTCATGTATTGCTTGAGGCGATGGCGTGCGAAGTTCCTTTTGTCGCTTTTAATGTAGGAGGAGTTAAAGAAATCACGCCGCTCGAGTTCTATGATTATATTATAGAAAAAGGTGACTTGCATAATTTTGTTTTAAAAATTAAAGAAATTCCAATACCTGAACCGAAATCTAATGAAGTTGTTTTCAAAGTAAAAGCAGCGGCACTAAATTATGATGATATTTGGGGAATGAGAGGAGCACCAGTGTCAGTTCCATTACCACATATTTCTGGTACTGATGCTGCAGGTGAAGTAACTGCAATTGGTATTAATGTGAAAAATATCAAAGTAGGTGACAGAGTAGTTTCCCGTCCAATCATATCATGTAGAGTATGTG
>Ga0209824_10001214_pt1 | contig 14947 bp, 11 predicted proteins | sample VDWuncwatermetaG_FD_184124 | JGI IMG/M metagenome (GOLD analysis project Ga0209824, IMG submission 184124) | Wastewater microbial communities from Netherlands to study Microbial Dark Matter (Phase II) - VDW unchlorinated drinking water (SPAdes)... ... | reverse complement strand
TGCATGGCGCGCTGTGGTTGGGCATAGAGAGCATGTGGTCGCGCCCGTTATTGCTGGCGCATTTGGGTATTTTTTTGTTGTGGCAGCCGTTGTGGCGCGGCGAGAGCCAGTTTCGTCCGGGTAAAGCTATTTTCATTGTATCCGCCAGCGTGGTGGCGGTGTGGTGGCTTAATTGGTGGGTGATCGCGTTTTGGGTGAGCGGACTGTTTGCCTTGGTCGGCGGGCGTGTATTTCTGTCGGGCAGCACTTTGCGCCGTTGGCGATATTTGTTAGTAATGGCTTACTTGCTGGCAGTGTTGGTGCTGTGGGTGGTGCCGCAGCTTTTTAAAATTCCAGTGATCGCCGAAACCATGCAAGATTTGCTGGAGATGGCCTTGCCTTTGCTACTGTTGGGTGTCGCGCTCATACCCGATCAACGCAAAGTTGCGGAATCTCTCGGCACAGAGTCCCCCAGTATAAACTCCCCCGGCGCAGAGCCATCGAGAGGGGTCGATTTTATCTACAGCCTGCTGTTGTTTCTGCTGGTGATCTTGCTGGTGTTGGGTAGTTTAGCTTTTATGACGCTGGCTAACGTAGATTATCTGGGCGCATTGCTACGTACATTATTAGTGACCTCGCTGGCTCTATTTATATTGGGCTGGCTGTGGAATCCGCGCTTAGGGTTTATTGGATTGGGATTTACAGGCTTGCAACCAGTATTTTCGCGCTATTTGTTAAATATTGGTTCGCCCTTTGAAGTATGGTTAAACCAATTGGCACAGACCGCGCAGCAACAAGCCAGCCCAGATATATTTTTGACGCAAGCACTGGAACATTTAGCGGCATTGCCCTGGTTAAGCGGGCTGAGTTGGGTGTCGGATGAAGGCAGCGGAAAAATGGGCGCATCCAGCCCGCACTATATCGAAGTGGTGGAACAAGATTTGCGTTTGGTTTTATTCAGCCGCGATGTGATTGCCCCGTCTGTTGCGTTGCACATGCATTTGCTAACGGGGTTGTTGGGGCATTTTTACCAAGCCAAGCGGCGCGAACAAAAGCTGCGCGAAGTGGCGCGCTTGCAGGCAATTTATGAAACAGGTTCGCGCCTCACCCATGATTTAAAAAACATGTTGCAATCGCTGCTGGCTTTAATCTCCATCGCGCAGCACCGCGAGCAAGAAGCTGTGCCGTTGCTGCGCCGCCAGCTTCCGGTGTTAACGCAACGCATCGAGCTGGCACTCGCCAAATTAAAAGCCCCTTCGGCGGAAGATGATGCCGTGATGATGCCTTTAATCGTGTGGTGGGAAATGTTGCGTGAGCGATATTCAGACTCAGGCATAGAATGGCTGCATGAGGCCGAAAAAGGCGGCGCGGTAGGTGAATCGACCAAGCTTATACCGTCTGCCATGTTCGATTGCGTGGCCGATAATTTAATCAACAACGCCTACAATAAACGCCAACGCGAGCCGGATATAAAAATTCGTATTACCCTGCGTGATCAGCCATTTTCATTCAGCCTATGTGACAATGGCAGCCCACTGCCGGAGGCTCTGTCGCGGCAGGTGTTGCACACCATCGTATCATCAGCAGATGGCTTTGGTGTGGGCTTGTACCAAGCTGCAAGGTGGGCGCAACAGTTGGGATATAAATTAATTGTGCGCGAAAATGTGCAAGGCAAGGTTTGTTTTGAGATGAATGGCCCATTAGCAAAAAACCGCGTCGTCATTCCCGCGTAGGCGGGAATCTAGTCAATTAAAAATGCTTTTTGTTCAAACCCACTGGATTCCCGCCTACGCGGGAATGACGGGGCGTGAGATTATTTGGGTTTAATGTTTCCTTGGGTTAACTTAATTTTTTGATGAAATGATGCACACATGATGACCCCTCAACACGAGGCACTAGCCTTGATCAAACGCGGCAGCGACGAGCTGCTGCTAGAAGCGGAATTAGAAAAAAAATTAGCACTGGGTCGCCCTTTGCGTATTAAAGCGGGGTTTGATCCCACCGCGCCAGATTTACATTTGGGGCACACGGTGCTGCTCAATAAAATGCGCCAGTTACAAGATTTAGGGCATCACGCTTTATTTTTGATCGGCGATTTTACCGGCATGATCGGCGACCCTACCGGCAAAAATAGCACTCGCCCACCGCTGACTCGCGAGCAAGTTTTAGCGAATGCCGAGAGCTATCGCGAGCAAGTTTTTAAGGTGCTGGATAAGGACAAAACCGAAGTCGTTTTTAACTCCACTTGGATGGATAAATTTAACGCTGCCGATTTAATCAAGCTGGCCGCCACACACACCGTGGCGCGCATGTTAGAGCGCGATGATTTTGGCAAGCGGTATAAAAATAATCAGTCGATTGCTATCCATGAATTTATTTATCCATTAGTACAAGGCTATGATTCCGTCGCACTTAAAGCTGACATCGAACTCGGCGGCACCGATCAAAAATTTAATTTGCTGATGGGGCGCGAGCTGCAAAAACATTACGGCCAGCCCGCGCAATGCGTGCTCACCATGCCGCTGCTAGTGGGGTTGGATGGCGTAAATAAAATGTCCAAATCGCTCGGTAATTACGTTGGCATCACCGACGCACCACCAGAAATGTTCGGCAAACTCATGTCGATTTCCGATGAACTGATGTGGCGATATTTGGAATTATTGTCGGCGGAAAGCCTAGCGACCATTGCCAAGTGGCGCGGGGAGATTGAGCAGGGGCGCAACCCACGCGATATAAAAGTATTGCTGGCACAAGAAATGGTCACGCGCTTTCATCATCGTGCCGCCGCAGAATCTGCACTGACGGAATTTGAAGCGCGCTTCAAACAAGGCGTGCTGCCCGAAGACATGCCGCTGATTACGGTGACCGCGAAAAATGGCAGCATCGGCATTGCCCAGTTGCTCAAACAAGCGGGCTTGGTTGACAGCACCTCCGACGGATTGCGGATGATCGAACAAGGCGCGGTCAAATTGGATGGCGAGCGGATCAGCGATAAAACTTTGCAATTGCCAGCAGGTGCAAATGTTGTCGCGCAGGTCGGCAAACGCAAGTTTGGGCGCGTGACGGTGAGTTAGTTTTTATGTCCCATGTCTATTCTATTCAACAATCTGCGGCTTTGTGATCCCCGTGGCTCAACCAACAGCCTCGCTGCGGCGCAACTGCCTAGCCACCGCCACCATGTTTTTCAATGCCGTTTTTACTTCCGGCCAGCCGCGGGTTTTCAGGCCGCAATCCGGGTTGATCCACAGCCGTTGCGCCGGGATTACCGCCAATGCTTTGTGCATCAAGCGCAACATTTCTTCGGTGCTGGGCACACGCGGTGAGTGAATGTCATACACGCCGGGGCCGATGTCATTGGGATAATGAAATGCGTGAAACGCATCCAGCAATTCCATGTCCGAGCGCGAGGTTTCAATGGTAATCACATCCGCATCCATCGCCGCAATGGCGGGCAGAATATCGTTGAATTCCGAGTAACACATGTGCGTGTGTATTTGCGTGTTGTCCCGCACACCCGAAGAACACACGCGAAAAGCGCGCACTGACCAATCCAAATAAAACGGCCAATCGGATTTTTTCAAAGGCAAGCCTTCGCGCATGGCCGCTTCATCAATCTGAATGATCGCGATGCCAGCCCGTTCTAAATCTTGCACCTCGTCGCGGATCGCTAGGGCGATTTGCAATGCTGTTTCCGCACGCGGAATATCATTGCGTACAAACGACCACTGCAAAATTGTAATCGGCCCGGTGAGCATCCCTTTCATCGGTTTGTCGGTAAGGCTTTGCGCGTATAGTGCCCACTCCACTGTCATGGGGTGCGGACGTGCGACATCGCCATAAATAATCGGCGGCTTCACGCAACGCGAGCCGTAGCTTTGCACCCAGCCATATTCGGTGAAGGCAAAACCTTGCAGCTGTTCGCCAAAATATTCCACCATGTCGTTGCGTTCGGCTTCGCCATGCACCAGCACATCCAAGCCTAACGCTTCTTGCTGACGCACGACGCGTTCAATTTCGGCACGCATTTCGGTCTCATATTCCGTCGCGCTCATTCGTCCCTGTTTGTGCGCGGCGCGAGCCGCACGAATGTCCGCCGTCTGCGGAAAAGAGCCGATAGTGGTAGTGGGGAAGGCGGGCAGATTAAAGCGCGCCTGCTGCGTGGCGATGCGCTGCGTGAAAGGGGATTGACGTTGTGCGTCGTGCGCGGTCAATGCGGCGACACGTTGCCGGATCGCTTTGTCATGCACTTTGGGCGAGTACACGCGGCTTTCCAGCGCGGCATTGGCTTGCGCGAGTTGCGGCGCGATAGCTTCTTTGCCGAGCGTTACACCCTGTGCCAAGGTGGCGACTTCGGCCAGTTTTTGGGTGGCAAAGGCCAGCCAACTTTTAAGCGTTCTGTTCTCTAATGTCTGGTCGAGCTTGGCTTCTTGCGCCAAATCCACGGGTACGTGTAATAGAGAACAGCTAGGCGCAACCCACAAACGCTCGCCCAATGTTTCGCGCAAGGCTTGCAACGTTTGCAAGGCGGCAGTCATATTGCAACGCCAGATATTGCGCCCATCAACGATGCCAGCAGATAAAATTTTGTCTTCAGGAAAATTACGCAAGAAGCACGCTACCTGCTGCGGCGCACGCACCAGATCAATGTGCAAACCGGCAACAGGTAAAGCTTTGAGAATTTCAGCATGTTCTTCCACGCTATCGAAATAGGTGGCGAGCAAAATTTTAGGCGCGCCCTGTGCAAGCGTTTTGTAAATAGGCTCCAGCGCGTCTGCCCATTCTTGCGGCAAATCCAACACCAGCGCAGGTTCGTCGATTTGCATCCAGTCCACCCCTTGCGCTTTTAGGCGCGCCAAAATTTGTTGGTACACCGGAATCAGCTTAGGCAACAAATGCAGGCGATTGAAATCAGCCTGTTTTTCTTTGCCCAGATACAAATAAGTCAGTGGGCCGATCAGCACGGGTTTGGCCTTGATGCCCAGTGCCTGCGCTTCGGCCACTTCTTCAAACAACCATTCGCTACTCAATTTGAATTCGGTGGCGTGCAGAAATTCCGGCACCAGATAGTGGTAATTGGTATCAAACCACTTGGTCATTTCCATGGCGAAATTATTTTTGTCGCCCCGCGCCAAAGTGAAATATTGCGCCAAGCTCAAGGCATCACCAGCAAAACCAAAACGGCTGGGTGCCGCGCCCAGCAGAGCCGTCATGTTGAGCATTTGATCGTAATAAGCGAAGTCGCCCACCGGAATGAGGTGCAGCCCGGCTTGTTGCTGTAGCCGCCAATTTTGCTGGCGCAAACTTTGGCCGACAGCGCGCAAACCTGCTTCATTGAGACCACCTTTCCAGTAAGCCTCAACCGCTTTTTTGAGTTCGCGCTGCGCGCCTATGCGCGGAAATCCTAAGTTGTGTGCAATCGTCATTTCTATCTCCCGCTTGAAAAGCTGGCATGATGCAGAAAATCGTATTATTATTCAAAATCATTATTTTCATATTGTGCATCAATTTAATTCATCATGAACTCTATTCTTGAGGTGCGGCATTTACATACCCTGTTGGCTCTAGTTGACTGCGGCACCCTGTCGGGTGTGGCCGTTAGAGTGCATTTAACGCAGTCGGCCATTTCGCATCAAATAAAACAGTTGGAAGAATATTACGGCGCGGCTTTGTTTGAACGTAAAACCCAGCCTTTGCGACTGACCCCTGCCGGGCAACGGCTGCATGAGCTGGCACACAATGTGGTTGACATGATTCACACCGCAGAGCGCGACATGGCGCGCATCGTGCAGGGGCAGGCGGGAAAATTGCGCGTGGCCGTAGAGTGCCACACTTGTTTTGAGTGGCTGATGCCCGCGATGGATGTATTTCGCGACAACTGGCCAGAAGTCGAGCTGGATTTGGTGTCTGGTTTTCATGCCGATTCACTGGCTTTGCTGCATGAAGATCGGGCGGACTTGGTGATCGTGTCGGAACATAAAAAATCTGAGGGCGCAATTTACCACGCGCTGTTTGGCTTTGAGATCGTCGGGCTGGTATCCTGCCTGCATACGCTGGCGCGCAAAGATTATCTGACTCCGCGTGATTTTGCTGGCGAAACGTTGGTGACCTACCCGGTGCCGGATGATATGTTGGATGTGGTGCGAAATTTTCTGCGCCCGCGCGGTGTTGAACCCAAACGGCGCACAGCAGAATTAACCGTCGCGATATTGCAATTAGTAGCCAGCCGTCGTGGCATTGCCGCGCTACCTAGCTGGGCGGTGCAAAGTTATCTGGAGACCGGGTATGTGGTGGGCAAGCAACTCGGTAAGCATGGTTTGCGCGGGGAGCTGTACGCGGTGATCCGCCAGCAGTCTGGCGAGGCGGCGTATATGAAAGACTTTATCGACACCGTGCGTGCGGTGAGTTTTAAACGCTTGAAAAATTTGTTGCCTCTGTAGCTTGGGGGGTGTCTCTAAAAATTAAAATTCTTAAGCCAGACCAAATTATTAACAAATAGGGCGCGAACAAAAAATTGCGACGACGCATATGTTTTGATATGTGAGGAGTAATTTTTTGCGAGCAACACGGTATGGCGACGGAAGTTGGATTTTTAGAGATGCCCTTGGAGAATTACGGGCGTTGTCCGCGCTCGATACTAATCCCCACCATGCGGCTGCCGCGAATCGCATTCAATTTTGCCACGCTGATTTTAACCCAGGGCGCATTAAAATCCCGCAGCAACATTTGCGCGATGTGTTCGGCCAGTGCTTCCAGCAAATTAAAATGGCGCGCACTCAATAGCGTCTGCATGTGCTGCACTACATCGGCGTAATTCAGCGCATCCGCAATATCATCGCTGCGGCAAGCGTCGCTGTTTGGTAACGCAATTTCCAAATCAAATTGCAGCGTTTGCGGCACGCGCTTTTCCCATTCATACACGCCGATTAGCGTATCAATTTTTAATTCGCGCAAAAAAATAATGTCCATAGGGGTGGTGTGGGTAGAGGGTTGGAAGGCAAGATATAGCGTAAAATTTGTAAGTAAAAATTTTCACTCACGCATTTTAAAGGTATTCCAGATAATGTCCCTCGTTTTTATAAGCTCTATCTTGTGCGCCTATTTATTAGGCTCGCTTTCTTTTGCAGTGTTGATGAGCTACGCCTTTCACCTGCCCGACCCGCGCACTTACGGCTCGCACAATCCAGGTGCTACGAATGTTTTGCGTAGTGGGAAAAAATTAGCCGCCGCCTTGACCTTGCTCGGCGATGCCGCTAAAGGTTGGCTGGCAGTCTGGTTAGCACAAAATTTTGCGCCAACAACAGATGGCACATTATGGTTCGTGGTAGCGGTTGCACTGGCAGTTTTCTTGGGACATTTATTCCCAATATTTTTACGCTTCAAAGGTGGCAAAGGAGTCGCCACCGCGCTAGGCGTAATGCTGGCGATTAATATTTGGCTGGGCTTGGCCGCGTTTGCGACGTGGATTTTAGTCGCGTTTATATTTCGCTACTCGTCGTTATCGGCATTGTTGGCCGCAGCCAGCGCGCCTTTGTACGCAACACTTCTGGGCTTGCCCACGGAATATATTATATTAACGATAGTCATATCCATGCTGCTCATATGGCGACACAAAAGTAATATTCAAAATTTGTTGTCGGGCAAAGAAAGCAAGATCGGCAAAAAAAAATCTTAAGCACCATTTCCTTCACGGCTCATTATTTTCTTGTATGGAAATTCAAATGCACACGACCTCACTTCTAAGCACGAAATTATTTTTTGGCCTTGTCTTTGTCGCCACGCTGGCTGGCTGTGGCGGTGACAAACCCGCAGCACCGCCAAACGCGGGCACTAGCACACCGCCTCCCCCTGAAGTTGAAGTGATCAAAGTGGCATTCGGCCAAGCCACCATGACCCAAGATTTGCCCGGACGCTTGCAAGCCTATCGCACCGCGCAAGTGCGGGCGCGGGTCGAGGGCATTATCGAGCAGCGTTTATTTCAAGAAGGCAGCGAGGTAAAAGCGGGCGACGCGCTGTTCCGCATTGATGCGCGCAATTACAAAGCTGCGGTGGACGCGGCCAGCGCGGATTTAGAAATTGCACGTCAAAACGTCACGCGCTATCAATCATTGCTGTCGATTAAAGCGGTCAGCCAACAAGAATATGATCTGGCCGCAGCCAAGGTCAAACAAGCAGAGTCGGCCATGATACGTGCCACGGAAAATCTGGAAAACGCCAACGTACCCGCGCCGATTCCCGGACGCATCGGGCGCACCTTGGTGACCGAAGGCACGTTTGTTGGCCGAGGCGATGCCACGTTGTTGGCGACCATCGAGCAGCTCGATCCGATCTATGCCAACTTCACGCAATCGGGCGCGGACATGCTGCGTCTGCGGCAGGCAGTTAAAGCGGGCAAGCTCAAGCACGCCACCGCCAAGGTGCAATTGGTGTTTGAGGATGGCAGTATTTATCCGCGCACGGGCAATATATTTTTTACTGACATGGCGGTAGACCCCAGCACCGGCGCGGTGTCGCTGCGGGCAGAGTTTGCTAACCCGCAACGCGAATTATTGCCCGGCATGTTTGTGCGCGTGCGCTTTCCGGAAGCGGTGGCCGAGAATGTGATTCGCATTCCACAGCGCGCTGTGCAAGCGGGCGCGCAAGGTCAATACGTCATGCAGGTCGGTGCGGACAATAAAATTTCGCCGCTGCCGATAAAAATTGGCAGCATGGCAGGCACTGATTTTATCGTCGCCGAAGGACTAAAAGGCGGTGAAATTATTATCGTGAATGGCCTACAAAAAGCGCGTCCTGGTGCTGTGGTCACGCCCGTGGGTGAGGGTATTTCTGCGCCAATTAAAAACAATATGCCAGCATCGGCTGTAGTGCCTGAGCCAAGTAAAAAACCTTAAGCAATAAACCCGAAGCAATAAAGCATAAATTATGTTTGCTAAATTTTTTCCATGTTCGCTAAATTCTTTATAGACCGACCCATTTTCGCTTGGGTCATCGCGCTCATTATTTTGTTGGGCGGCGCGTTGGCGTTAAAAAATTTGCCAGTCGCGCAATACCCCGCTGTTGCTCCACCAGCGTTAGCAGTGACGGTCACCTATCCCGGCGCATCGGCGCAAGTGGTGGAAGAAACCGCCATCGCTTTATTAGAGCAAGAGATGAATGGCATCGAACGTCTGCTGTATATGGAGTCGGCGGCGGAGCTGGGTCGCGGCAGCATTACGCTGACTTTTGAGGCAGGCACGAATCTCGATTTTGCTGCGGTAGAAACGCAAAATCGCATCAAGCGTATCGAAGCGCGTCTGCCGGAAGATGTGCGGCGGCTGGGCATTACGGTGAATAAATCGGCGCGCAATTTTGTGATGTTTGTGTCGCTCATTTCGCCCGATAAAAGTTTGAATAATGTCGCGCTCGGCAGCTACGCCGCGACCAGTGTGTTGGACAGTATCCGGCGCGTGCCGGGGGTGGGTGAGGCGATATTATTCGGCACCGAATACTCCATGCGCTTGTGGCTGAAGCCAGAAAAATTGCACAGCTATGGCCTTACACCGGGCGATGTGTCGCGTGCCGTGCGCGCCCAAAATTCGCAATTGGCAACCGGCGAATTAGGACAATTACCTTCCTCCGCAGGGCAGCAACTCAACGCGGTCATCGTCACTAAATCTCGCTTTTCTACACCCGAAGAATTCGCCAACATTATCGTCCGCACCAATGCCGATGGCTCGACATTGCGTGTGAAAGATGTGGCGCGAGTCGAGTTGGGCGCGCAAGATTATTCACCCAGCGCGCGGCTCGACGGTCAGCCAGCCGCGACCATGGCGATACGCTTAGCACCCGGCGCAAACGCCCTAGGCACGGTTAAAGGGGTCAAAGACAAGATGGCGGATCTGTCGAAATTTTTCCCATCAGGCATCGATTGGGTCGTGCCTTACGACACCTCAAAATTCATTGATGTGTCGATCAAAGAAGTATTGAAAAGCCTAGCCGAAGCCCTGCTGTTAGTGGTGCTGGTGATGTATTTATTTTTGGGCAATGTGCGCGCCACGCTAATTCCCGCCATCGTCATTCCGGTCGCGCTGGTTGGCGCATTGGTCGGATTACATTTGCTTGGATACTCAATCAATGTGCTGACCTTGTTTGCGATGGTGCTGGCGATCGGTATCGTGGTGGACGATGCGATTGTGGTGGTAGAAAACGTTGAGCGCATTATGGCCACCGAAAAATTATCCGTGCGCGATGCGACGCGCAAAGCGATGGATCAAATCATCGGCGCGATTATCGCGATCACGTTGGTGTTGATGGCGGTGTTTATTCCGATGGCGTTTTTCCCCGGCTCGACCGGCGCGATTTATCGCCAGTTTGCGGTGACGCTGGTGCTGACCATGATGTTCTCGGCGTTAATGGCACTCACGCTGACCCCCGCGCTGTGCGCGACGTTGTTGAAACATCAATCGGGTAGCGAAGAAAAGAGCAGCAGATTTCACGTTTGGTTTAACCATTTTTTTGCGCGCACCACACAAAATTATCTGGGCGGTGTGGGCAAAATTTTGAAAAGAACCGGACGTTATTTGCTGGTATATCTGGTTATTTTTATCGCGATGGGTTGGCTGTTCAGCAAATTGCCGGGCAGTTTTTTACCCGAAGAAGATCAAGGTTATTTCATCAATATTATTCAATTGCCGCCGGGTGCCACGCAAGAGCGCACGCTGGAAGTGCTGACCCAAGTTGAGAAATATTATCTCGATCAAAAAGAAGTGCAACACGCGATAGGCGTACTGGGATTTTCGTTTTTTGGACGCGGGCAAAATGCCGCGATTGTGTTCGTGCGTCTGAAGGAATGGGATGAGCGACCCGCGCCAGAAAGTTCGTCCATCGCGCTGGTGCGGCAGGCCAATATGAAGCTGGCTAAAATTAAACAGGCGATGATTTTTGCCATCAACCCACCGCCGATTCCCGAATTGGGGGCAGTGGGCGGCTTCGATTTTCGTCTGCAAGATCGCGGTGGCATGGGGCGCGAAAAGTTATTAGAGGCACGCAATATGGCACTTGGTTTGGCCGCGCAAAATCCGGTGTTGGCGGGCGTGCGACCCGAAGGGCAAGAAGCCGGAACGCAAGTATTGCTCGACATTGATCGCCTAAAAGCAGAGGCGATGGGCGTGTCCATTGCCGACCTCAATGAAACCATGCAATCGTTGTTGGGCGTAGCTTACATCAACGACTTTGTGCGACAAGGACGTGTGCTGCGCGTGCAAATGCAGGCCGAATCGGACACGCGCCGTACGCCGCAAGACCTATTAAAAATATCGGTACGCAACAACCAAGGCGGCATGGTGCAGTTGGCGGAAATTGCCACCGCACGCTGGGTCTCCGGCTCGCCCAAGTTAGATCGCTACAACGGTATGCCCGCCATGAAAATTTCCGGCGGCGCGGCACCTGGCCGCAGCAGCGGTGAAGTGGTGGCAGCGATGGAAGAAATCGCGAAAAAATTACCCGCCGGATTCGGCTTCGAGTGGTCGGGGATTTCATATGAAGAACGGCAATCGGGTGCGCAAGCCCCGCTCCTATTTATCATCTCGCTCATCGTGGTGTTCCTGTGTCTGGCGGCGTTGTATGAGAGTTGGGCGATACCTTTTGCGGTATTGCTAGTGGTGCCGCTAGGCGTGTTCGGCGCGGTGTTGGCGGTGACGCTGCGCGGCTTGCCCAACGATGTGTATTTCAAAGTCGGGCTAATCGCCATCATTGGCTTATCTTCCAAAAACGCGATTTTAATTATCGAATTTGCGCGCCGCTTGCAAGACCAGGGCATGAGCGCGATTGATGCCACACTGGAGGCGTGTCGCTTACGCTTTCGCCCAATTTTAATGACCTCGATTGCGTTTATTGCGGGTGTTCTACCGCTGGCAATTTCCACCGGAGCAGGCGCGCAAAGCCGCCATGCCATTGGCACTGGCGTAATGGGCGGGATGATCGCCGCAACCGTGTTGGCAGTATTTTTAGTGCCGCTTTTCTTTGTTGTCGTGCGCCGAATTTTCCCTGGACATGCGCGTACGCACCAGCCGCAGGAAGGGACGCCACAGGAGGAAAGCCCGCATGAAAGATCGTAGGGTTGATATGAAATCACAGGCCAGTGCAACGCCCATTATGTTAATTATTTTCTTGGCATCCTGCACTATGATGCCAGACTACGAGCGGCCTGCCGCGCCTGTTCCAGCGGATTGGCCGAATAATGTGAACGCGACGGTTGTCGTGAAAACCATTACCGACGCGCGCAATTCAGCCGACAAAACACCCGTAGAGTGGAAGCATTATTTTCCTGATCCGCGTTTGCAAACACTCATCGCTACCGCGTTGGAAAATAATCGCGACCTGCGAATTGCCACCAGTCGTATCGAGGAAGCGCGCGCTCTATACGGCATTCAGCGCGCAGATTATTTCCCCAGTATCAATTTGAACGCCACGCAAAATTCCTCACGCACGCCTGCTGCCATCGCCAATTCTGGCAATAATGCAGTCAATCGGCGGAGCGATGTGAATGTCGGTTTTGTCTCATACGAGCTAGATTTTTGGGGGCGGGTGCGTAGCCTGAATGCCTTTGCCAAAGCCAGTTACCTCGCCACAGAAAATGCTCAACGCGCATTTAAATTTTCCTTAATTGCGGATGTTGCGAACGCTTATTTATCGCTGGTGGAATTGAGTGAACGCACAGCACTCACTCGTGCCACCGCCAGCGCGCGTGCCGAAACCAAGACGCTTATTTCACGTCGCCGTGAACTGGGTGTGTCGGGCGAATTAGATTATTTGCAAGCGGAGGGTTCGTATCAAAGCGCGCTGGCGGAGTTAGCAAATTTAGAGCGACAACAAGCGGCAGCCGAAAATTTATTGAGCTTATTGGTTGGGCAATCTATCGCGCAAATAAAAGATTTGCCCGTAGGCCGCAGCTTGGCCGAGCAAGGTATTACGTCAGAAAATTTATCTGGCTTGCCCGCAGAAATGTTGTTGCAACGACCGGATGTGATCGCCGCTGAGCAACGTCTGATTGCTGCAAACGCCAATATTGGCGCGGCGCGTGCAGCATTTTTCCCGCGTATCGCACTCACTGGAAATATTGGGTTCGCCAGTCGTGATCTGGGTGGATTATTTGATTCCGGCAGCGGTGCGTGGAGCTTTCAACCGCTCATCAGCCTACCATTGTTCAGCGGCGGACGCAGCACGGCGAATGTAGATTTGGCTCACGCGCGTAAAATTACCGCTGTTGCAGAATACGAAAAAACCATCCAACTCGCCTTCCGCGAAGTGGCAGATTTACTCAACGCCAGCGAAACACTCTCCCGCCAACTTACCGCGCAATCTGCCAATGCAGCGGCGCAAAAACAGCGATTGCGTTTAGTCGAAGCGCGCTTTGCAGCGGGTGTGGCAAACCACCTCGACGTGCTAGACGCGCAGCGTGAAGCCTACGCCGCCGAGCAAGGTGAAGCGCAAGTACGGCGTAGCTGGCTGTCGGTAGCGACCCTGCTATACAAGGCACTGGCTGGCAATTCCAATTTGCAATAATCTTACTGTGTCAGTAAATCGCTAAAGGGCGCATCGCGGCGTTATATCTCGGCTCGGAATGCGGGGGCGCGAAGCGGCAGACATCAGAGTCAACTCCACTTCCTCGCCACTCGGCACTGCTCTAAAAATCACGCTTAATTTATCAAACGCCCCCCGTTGCTTAAAATGCTAGGACTGATTACAATGATTTCATTGCAATCACTTTTGAGGTAATCATGGCCAGCATTACGATTAGAAGTTTGGATGACAAACTTAAGGAGAGGTTGCGCCTGCAAGCCGCGCAGCACGGGCATTCTATGGAGCAAGAGGTGCGAGAGATTTTGTATAAATCCGTCATGCCCGCGCAAGATGAGGTGGGTTTCGCGCATCGGATCAATCAGCGTTTTGCGGCTTATGAAGTTGAGGCATTGCCCATTCCCGCACGGAAGGCCAGCCGCAAACCACCTAAATTGAAACCATAAATGTCAGGTTTTTTACTGGACACAAATGTAGTGTCAGAGTTAATGCGCCCGCGCCCAGACGCAGAAGTATTGGCGTGGTTTGAGGCAGAGGCGCAAGCCTCGTTTTTTATTAGCACCATCACTCAAGCGGAAATACTTTTAGGCATCGCGCTGCTGCCTACAGGCAAGCGCAGAGCCGCATTGGCAGCATCAGCAGAAGAAATGTTCCAAATTGAATTTGCTAATCGCTGCTTACCGTTTGCACACCAGACAGCGCGGGAATACGCCTTGCTAGTGGCTGCACGCATCAAAATCGGCAAACCTATTTCGACCGAAGACGCGCAAATAGCCGCCACCGCCATCCATCATCGACTGCAATTGGTAACCCGCAACACCAAAGATTTCGGACATATTGAAGGATTGGAATTAATTAATCCGTGGTTGTAATTCGACTTCAATTCTGCTGAAAACTTTAATGCGGCATCGTATATAACGCATCAATTTATTATCTGAATAGTGATGAAAAAAATTTCTATATTGTTTGTGTGCATGGGCAACATTTGTCGCTCGCCAACGGCGGAGGCGGTGTTTCACCATCAGGTTCAGGCGGCAGGGCTGCAGCATTTAATCGCGATAGATTCGGTGGGGACGCACGATTATCACATCGGCTCGCCACCCGATGAACGCTCGCAGGCGGCGGCGCGTTTGCGTGGCTACGACATGAGTTGGTTGCGGGGTCGTCAGGTAGCTGCGGCAGATTTTGCGACGTTTGATTTTGTTTTAGCAATGGATAATTACAACCTATCTCTGCTGCAAAAAAGGTGTCCTGCAGAGCATTTACACAAGCTGGGCTTGTTCATGGTGTCAAACAGCGTGCAAAACTTTCCAGATTAGAGGTGGAAACAGCGTCCAATAGTTTCCACCTCAGTGTGTCACCCTCCGGCGTTTTAGCCGGAGGTATCTGGAGTGTTTTATATGGACATGATTTA